>Ga0131853_10001739_pt1 | contig 38836 bp, 27 predicted proteins | sample TergutLab28metaG_FD_92764 | JGI IMG/M metagenome (GOLD analysis project Ga0131853, IMG submission 92764) | Labiotermes labralis P1 segment gut microbial communities from Petit-Saut dam, French Guiana - Lab288 P1 (version 2) (version 2) | ecosystem: Host-associated > Arthropoda: Insects >... | reverse complement strand
TCAAACTTCTCTGGCCATTATCTCCGTAACCGTTCAACTTTGGACATAGGTGTTTTGGGTTATATCGGTATACTTTAACATAAGGAACACCCTCCCGAAGTCTGGCACATTCCTCCTGGGACGTCCTATATATTGTGTGTTCAGGTTGTCACATCTTCATGACATTGTTACAGCAGCCGCAAGTATGGATCAATCCATCTAAAAGTTTGGTGGATCGTGCCCTTGATCGCTGGTTAGCAACCCGGCTACGAGCAGACAACACTAGTGTGGTAACATTGATGCTTGACCCACCAGGTCCACCTCGGGCTCAGGTAGGTAACCGTAGTGTGAGGCAGTTAAATCCAAATGTATATGCTGTTGCAGAGATGTATGACATATTATCATTTGTAACACTTATGTAACACTTGTATGTGCAGGTTCTTTTGAGCCAAAAACAACAGCAGCAGCCAGAAGAGCTGTCAGATGTGCCTTTTCCTCAATGGACACCCCTTACTCCCACCAGCTCTCCCTGTCAGCCCAGTAAGAAGGCTGAACTGGACAAAAGTACAGAGCAAAGTGAATCATCCTGTTCCAGTGACATGCAGAACTTTGATCCAACAGGAGGGGTGGCAATTTTCACACGGTATCCTGTTGCTACATTTGCAGGGGAGAGTCCAGATAGTAGTAGTGGGCGGGTTTGCAAAGTGGGGAGTATGTTGCACCAGGAGTCGAAGATCCGCCACTGCTCTGCATCAGTTCAAATCAATGAGGTGTCCTCAAGCAATGTGGATGATATGCCATTGAAGCCATCTTCCTTGGTTAGGCAACATGCTTTTAACTTTGGGAGTGAGAATGCCAGATGCACTGTGGGTGGTAAACGCCGGCATAGCTCCATAGCAAAACTCTTAGATCAAGGGGCTGGTGGAGATATTGCTTCTGGTTATGAACCGTGCCCTAAACGTCGTACCAGATCAGAAGACAAGCGTCTCTCTGCTCCTCCCACAGACTACGAGCTGAATACAAGTGATGTTGAGAATGAGAGAGTGGTGTGGCCTGGACAGTGGCACAGTGAGCACAAGGTAAGGCTTGATTTGGAAAAGAAAATGCTGCAGCAGCCGTCGGCAGGCAGTGGGAAGATGAAGCTGTCTAACTTCCTCATACCTCGGTCCAGAAGCACCACGCGCATGTTACGCTCTGATACAGCAGCAGCGCTACCCATTCGCACCTTACGGTCTCGCAATATCAATATTGAACAGTCTAATGTGAAATCCATGAAGAAGGCATCACACACAAGTTCTCTTCCTGCTAGGCTTAGCACAGATCCGAGCTCCTCTAGCAGCCGACATAGACAATCTTGCTGGGGGAGCATTATGAAAGCCAGGATGATTACGCGTAGTCACAAGTGAATTGTGTCACAAGACCAGATGAATGGTGGGAAAGGGACAACTGAAGTGAGATGTCAGTCAGTTGTTATTAATCTATAACCTTTATGGGCTGTGCATTGCATTATTACAATAGCATACATGTGGCACACTTGCTAAGCACTGCAGTTTTCATTACTGACACCGTTATCCCTCAATCAAAATATGGCTGCAAGCCATGTAGTAATGGGAGGTTTCAAGAATGATGTTCCTGGATGACAAATTGTTTGAGATTAGGGTGTCAAGGTGGTGACTATGAAGAGCACTGTTTTAAGGTATGTGGTGCAGTGTAGTTTGGTAGGCAGGTATGCTGTTAACACTGAGCTAAACTATGGCTACCATCCTCCTTGTACTAGGAAATTTAAAATCCATATTTTCCGACAATAAAGACTAAACGTCGGATTTTAAAATCTTAGTAGCGCAAGCAGTGCAGAGTTTTTGTGATGGGGGGGTGTTGTAAATTTTCATGCAAGATGTAGAATAAATGTAAATATTTTGGTAAGAAATAGTGGTAAAGTCACTAAGTAAATAGCATTCTAATCTCAATCAAGTTGAGCATACGCAGTTTAAATTTTGTTAATGCACTTAAGTTTTTTGATTACAGTAGTTAGAATTTGCAGAATATGTTATGCCTCTCAGTCCTGTGCATGTTGCTCACTTCTACTCCTTGCAGCAGAGCCTTTGTGTATTAGTCTTAAGGGGCAGTTCTATCCACATGCACATACCCCAACTACACATATTTTTCTTGAGCTGATCACGTGACACTGCAGTTTTTGTTGCCAGAGGCTGCTGTTTGTTGCCATTTGTGTCCAGCCTTCTGATGCAAGTGGCAATCTAACACCATCTGGTATGGACTGCTTCACAGCATGTTGCTCAATGAAGATAGAAAGCAAAATGCTTTTGTATAAAACTGGACCACAGCAAGAAAAGAAGCCATAATGAAAATATTTTAGAACCCATTGCCTGTCTGTGTCTTCAGGATGCATGTCTACGTGTATCATGACTCGGAAGATTACGAGCTAAGACTTGAGGCGTGTGGTGTTTTGTTGATTGCTTTGTCACAAGGCCCTCTATTAAACAGAACAGAACACCCCTGTTTCAATTCTGTGATGCAAGGTCTCTCTGTAAGGCTGGTTATGTTTGTATCTGCTCCAGTTCTTATTCTTGGTGCTGTGCTGATGATGGTTATGGTTGTGGTCTTCTTCCTGTTTTCTCTTTTCCATTTTCCTCTGTATCTGATGACTGATTGTGACAGTCACTTCCTGTAATTATATCTGTTTCTTAAAGCGAGAGCTGTTTGGTCAAAGCCACATATCAGAAAGGTTTGCCAGGCACTGAGAAATGTATGAGATTCTGTATGGGTTTATGTCATTGATATGTTATACCATTCTTATGATGGACACAGTGTTTTGTGTTTGAGAGTTTCTCATATTTCCATCTGCACCAGTTACAGGTTTTTTGTAATGATAGGTTGGTTATTGATGTCTTAATATTACTGCCAGCTGTTTGGACCGGCCTGGCACCTTTTGAATTATGGGCTAATAGTTCGTTTATAGAGGTATACATTTCTCTGTTGCAGTGACTGATGGTGTGTAGCAGTCAGTATTATACAGTATTATATTAACTTCTCACCATAAAGTGAATTTACTCATATGCATGACATGCAGGGATATGGGAAGGGGATTAATATATTGCTTCACTCATTCTTAACCTTGACACCAGGTGTAGGTGGTCAGCTTCATACCCTGGTACCCATTGAATAAGAGGCTAGATGGACCTAGAGCTGGTCTTAACACTTTGTAAAAGACAAAATCTCTTGGAATAGAACTGAATTTTCTCATACCATCATGTAGCCCAGTCAGTATAAGTTATTACATTGCTGCAGCTCTCCTCTGGAACATTCAGTTTATGTTAATGCATCTGGGCTGACTGTTCTTCAGAGTACCCACAATTTTTTTCTGTATTTGGAGCCTACGTGCTAGCCATCCAGATGTGTTTGCAGTGATGCCAAATGTAGTGTCCATGTGGTGGGGCTTTTACTGTTGAACTGTCATAGCATACATTCTTTTAATGACCCACACAGATCCCAAAGGTAAAGGTGGGGACCAGTGAGAAGAGGGTTGTATTCCTATTTGCAAGTACATTATAGCTGTCAGCTCCAGCGATATGTTAACTGTCTCCCTTCAGTTGTGCCTTGCTGTGCTGTGTGGCTTCTTTTAAATTGTCTAGTTTCATAGTATTTTCCAGCCATTTGACAGAACATACCTGTATTGCAAAAGTATCAGTTTATGCTCATGTGAGTTGCTTCCTTTAGCTAGATCTCTGTTAATTATGATTATTTTTATAGGTAATTGGTAACTTTATGTTGTACCAGGGTGCTGATAAGTCCTTAGCCCGACCAGAAAGGAAACAAGCTCTGTAGAATGTCAGGGGAATGTGATTTCAACAACGAGACATGAGCTGTCATCAAATTTTTTTTTTTTTGTGCAGGGCAAGGCTTTGAAGGAAATTCATGCCATTCGGACAGAAACATTAGCTTGTTTCTTTCCTGGTTGGGCTAAGGACTTCTCAGCACCCCTGTATGTGCATTTCATAATGTACCCATATTTGTGGCATGTATGAAATGAAGTTACCATAGCCATGTAATGTTAAGGTTTCTGTGTTTGAGTCTGGGCACATGTGTCATTTGCATATGGCAGTTCTCTGACTGTAGGGATGTCAAGCCAGATATGCTAGTAACAGTTCTTGTTTATACCTCCAGCTGGGTTTGCCCATGTCTGTAATGTAAAGTCAACTGCTGCTCTTTCATATCAATCAGTGTACGTATTAACAGTAATGCTGCATACAGTGCTCATCACAAGCATACTTGACATTCAGGACTACTTGAAGTGCTGCTGGCATCTGTAGTTATACTGACAATACAGTATGTTTTTGTGAATTGTGTAAACTAATGGTAGTATTTTGGAGACCCTGAAACTGGTTTTCAGTAAGTCATGGAGGACCAATTTTAGTCTGAGTTTGCAGTGTGTAGGGCAACCCTCACAAAGTCGAAAAGGCTCGAGTTGTGGCTGCACCACATTGTGAAATACACAACAAACAGCGATCATGTGTCACTTATGGTACATGCCCGTTGATAGCAACTTATATTATTTATGACCTGTGTAACTGTACAACAGTCATACTTTGAGATCTGGGCTCATTTCCACATGACATACTTTTTGGGTTTTTTGGAGGGGCAGGAGGGAGGCAGTAGGCCTGTAGGTTTTTGGTGTTTGAGGAGTTGTGCATTAACTTGATAGTGTTGTATGGGTTGGGAGTTAACTTTTAATTTTTATAAGTTATGTCATAACTGACATTGAGAACATCAAACAGTTGTGACATCTTTTACACACTAGGCTGCACTCAATATTGTACATTTTGCAGTCATAACTTAGTATTAAACTGTTTGTGTAGAATTTTATTGCGCAGTATTCCCACCGTGTTGTTAGTTGACATTTGGGCTCTTGTGTGTGCCTGGTCCGACCATATAGTAGAGTGGCGGAGTGCAGTTACACTGTTAAGAACTGTGAATTTCTATATGCCATTTTAATCTGTAATAAAAAGGTGCGAAATTCCCATTGCGATTGTGGCCATGTATCCAGAGTCATTTTCCTCTGTGTTGGTAAACATGGCAGCAAGACATACTGCCATTTCCTAAATTCATGTGCCATCTGCCGGTATGCCATTCACATAATTAAGTGGATGATGTAACAGATTCATACTGCTGTGGAAACTATGGACAAAGTCTGAGTGTGTAGCAGCCTGTCGGACAGTGTTATGTTTCAGTTTGTACAGTATTTGTACTTCGAACTATCCGAGTTTACTTTTCACCTCCTGCAGGGGTTCATATCCGGGTGTGACAGTGACCCAGCAGACTCCAAATTAAGACTGTTGTGTTTGTTTCACTGTGCCAGTTCCCTTTGGAGACTGATATAGTAATAATGTATGCAGAGTTTGTGCTGCTTGTAGGGACCATGCCGTAGTTGCAGATCCTGATCGGAGGTCAGGTGTAGCAGAACGGCTCAATGCCACATGGTGTACCCTTCTGCTAGACCTGACCTCCAGATCAGGATTTGCCACTACATACCTGTTCCAGACAACAAAGCAGTTTATTTTTAGTTTAATTTGTTACAGTGACAGATTTTAAGCCTTCGCAGTGGTTCATTGTTAATGTTAATTCTGCTGCAGGGAGTGTTGCTGGCATTTCAGAGGAACATTCTACCTTTGCTTTAAGGGCCAAATTGTGTAGGATGAGAATGTGATATCATATTTTGGTAGGAGTGGTCTTCCCAGATGTATAGCAGTACAGGCCTCTTGCACACTGTGCCCAAAACTCCAAAGAGGATAAACATTAAATTCCATTTATGTTTTCTTTTGTAAGCTGATTTTTGTATTTTAATGAGTCAGGGACAGCTTGAGACTTCTAATAATGCACTGTTTTGCTGGCTGAGTGCTATGGTCCGGTTTCAGTTCAGCTTGAGTATACAGACACAGTTGTCAGGACGTCCCATGGATCACCTTTCAGCATATATCCTAATATTCCAACTCATTCTGTTCAAATGAACATTGACAGTGATAACACGCACCAGTGATAGGTGCTTTGGGCTGGTTGACACACACTGAGAATGACATACTGTATTGGTTCAAGTACTGTGTACTGTCAAATAAGAAATGTATTTGGCCCTATAAAAGAACGTAACGTGTATTTATTGATATGTTGTAGGATGGAATATCACACTGAATACAGTATTCTTTGTAGTGAATGTCCCCAAATGGTCAGCTGTGTCAAAGTGGAAAGGTAGAATTTCATCTTGACACTGCTGGCAAACCCCCCCAAAATTCAATGTTAATAAAAATCAAACCAGATGCAACAGTATGCAGATATTTATTTAGTGCAAAGTCACTCTACATGTTTCGGGTGTCACAGCACCCATCATCAGGAGTACTAAAAACTGTAACTGCAGCCTCCGGTACTGTACCAGTTTTATGACCTGTACCGGAGGTTGCGGTTACAGTTTTTAGTACTCCTGATGATGGGTGCTGTGACACCCGAAACATGTAGAGTGATTTTGCAGTAAATAAATATCTGCATATTGTTGCATCTGGTTGGATTTTTATTAACATTGAATTACGATGCACGGAACCGTGAGTTTAAAATCCCCCAAAATTATTGTGTTTACTCCCCATGAGAGGTTCATATCTTGTGCAGTATAAAGTACTATAAAGCTCATTAATATTTAACATTTCCCATCTAGAGTTTTGCAGACAACCCTTTAATTGAATGATTGTCAGGCATGACAGGTACTGTGAGATCACAGTTATAACAAAAAAATGCAAGTGATGAGCCTGAGTATGTCCGGAAAGGAACCTTGATAGAATCAGCAGTATAGCTGATATAGTGACTAGGTTATAGGATGGATATTGAGGGTTTCAATTCTTGGCAGGGGAGAGAGAATTTTCTCCTCTCAAAATGTCCAGACTGACTCTGGGGTCCACCCAGTCACTGCTTCAGTGGGTATCGAGGGGTCTGTACCCAGGTACGCGGCCAAGTTGTGTAGGTGACAACTCATCAGGCTAGTGCTGAGGTTGGGAATGAATGGAGCTATGCTTCTATTCCCCTTATATGCCTTCATGGCAGGGACAGGGATGACTTTGCCTCTACTATATAGACATAACTTTTTATTGACAAAGGTCAGTGTTTCAATACTGACTGAAGCATAGGTACCTCTTGAATTATTTGCTACATGCGGCAGAATGACAACAGTTTCAGCTCAGCACTTTATATTTATCCCCCCCTCTTCACAGTTACTACATTTCGGTCTTTATGGAGCAGAAAGTAATGCTCAATCAATTTCAGACATTGTAACTGCAATACAAGGCATGTCAGAAGGTACCTTTGTTAATAGATTCAGCCCTCTGTAAATTATAGTGCAGATACTGAGTGTGTTATTTTACTCACGTAGTATTTGAACAGATAATGGTATATTGGTGACATATGTGCCAAGACATGAGATTCTGAGGTTCTCACAGCAGTGAGTGTTAAGATTATGGTCTTTTAGGATGTGAATTTGTTAGCAAAGTGGAGGAACCTGCTACTTGTATGCTGTAGATACAGAGTGCATATTCCTCCTTATCACTGTTTCTTTGCTATCAAACTATATGGAATCATTTCCCAGAAGACTGGACTCTTGATGTGCAAACTTTGTTTCACAGGTAAAACTTGCAGCAATTGTGTTTGATGTATGTACTTGATATCTCCTATCTTTTCAGTGTATGGTGAGAGCTTCCATATGTGATAATATTAACCACTGTACTATACGTTACGGAATATTCTGAGATCTTTCTTTGCTACACATTTTGTTCCCCTGGCCTAGACCATGTGTCTGATTGTTGATTTCCTGTTAACACCATTCTGCAGTGGTTCACTTGTGACCATCAGTTAAGGAAACCACAGGATGACACCATAGAGTAATGATTACGCTTAACACAGTGGTTTGAGTGTAGTCTGAGTGTGAATTTTTTGTACCAAAGGCTATTATTATTATTATTATTATTATTATTATTATTAATTATATCATTAGTGTATACATATCAGTAGCGTATTTTTAGTGTGGAACATATTTTTGTAAACTTCCTAAAATTGATATGTGTGTACAAAAACACAGTAACAGGGTCCAGGTGTTCTGAAGGATGGGGCTTGTAGATTCATTTCTTCTGGATTGTCATGCCATGTCAGCTGATAAACGGTTACAGATGTTTCAAAGGAAGTAGAGACAACTTGATCCTGAAGCTGAATGCACTGCTAAGCTTCAATAGGCTGGTATGGGTACTATTGTGCAACACAGTGTAACAGTGAGAAGGCTGAAACTGCAGCAGCACTGCTGTAAGAGTGCGATGTCTTGCGTGCCTGAAGCAAGTGTAATGTACCTAATTGTCTGCTTGTGAGGCAGTGGCTCATTGTGATATAATTATTGCTTGCTCTAGAGCAAAAGGATTTGGATTTATTTGTGTTTGCGTAAAGAGAGGTCCCGCAGTAGTTGTTGGTTTGTTTCAACACATGCATGGGTTTGCTTATTGTTTTAGTAGCTCTTACTTTCACATTCTTTGGGAGGTAAGACATAACACATCTGAGACAACTAAAATAATCTCTTGCCAAAAGTTTAGGCTAGCCAGGTTAGCTCTGTCAGTGTAGTGGCCCGGTAGGCTATGACCCTGGATGACTGGGGAATCAGTTTTTGCCTCATGATGGACTGATTCTTATTCCGTGGGTACCAAGTGGTACAGCAGCTGGGGCATGAAGCTGTCTGCTCTGCTTCTAGTACTTTTCCCTCCCATGTATCTTCATGGCATGGTGCTTGTACCACTTATCTGTTCTTAAGATTCCCAAGTGGCCTTCCTCATTATGTGACACTTAACCAAAGATACAAATTCTGTACTTTCCAGTGAGTTTGTGGAGTACACATTTGAACAAGACTTCTGTGTACAGCTGACTGTTCATTAATTTGAATAATTCTGAGACAGTACAAGCGTGTAGCTTTGTTAGTGTCAAGTAAATTTACTTCTCGCACACGTGGACAGTGGAATGGTGTGTTGTTTCACTAGAAGGAACATCCCCCCCTCCCCCCCCCCCAAAAAATTATCTTTTTGCATACTTAATGCCTTAAGCACAGTGGTAAGCACAACTTACCTGTTTTGATATTAAAACTGCGTATTTATGTGTTTCATATGGTTTGAATGGTAAACGACAATTATTTCTCCAAACGGCAGTGACCAGTTTCTTGTTGCTGTAGTTTTCTGAACATTTGTATGTTATGCAGATGAGTATCAGACTACAAAGGTTCAATAGCTTTCATCCATGTGAGCATTGCACAAGAAAGTGATACCAGTGTCAACATGGCAGCCCTTAAGCTTTATTGCATTTCATTTATTCTGCTCCTGGTTATAAAAAGAACATGTCAGATTTACTGAATCATGTCTGGTGATACAGTTTGGGCAACATTATCCGTTGGTGTTAATCAACCAGTAACGATCCATAATGCACAGTCACGACACACAAACTATTATACGTTCGATCTGTTACTTCCTTCTGCGTGTTTCGGTCTTCGATTGACCGCCATCTCGTAGAACAAATGCCAGTACAAAAAAGTAAAATGATGCAGAAGAGGCCTCCCTGTCACAGTCATTCCACTAAAATACATTAAATATTACTCCCAACAGAGGAATAATAAAAAAATAAAAATATAATAACGCCTTTTTTTTCCAATAAAATTTTGTAATAAAATCTAAATTATTGTAAAATACAGTTAGAGATGTTCTGTATACCGCACATATACTCTGGTGAAGTGAGCATGCAACTGGCATTGATGGCGTAATTTCAGTATCTGTGTAATGCTGCAAAAAATGGTCAAAATTTGTACAGCTTGCTGCACATGCACCATTTATACCATCTGTTCACTGAACATCAGTTGTCTCGTATCTGTAGCACAGCCTCAACATGTTTCTGGTAGATTGCTGGACAACCTCAGGAGGCACTGTTTGGTCAAAGTACAGAATGTAATTACATAATTCTGTTAACCATTGATGCAGGTCCGTGTTCAGTTTGTCACTGTATAGTGTCGTCCTCTGTCAGGCTATAGTGAGAGGGATGCTGAATATGTAACGATCAACAGGTCATAACATTGAGAATCTACTATGTTAAATGCAGCTCATTTATTCCACAGAATTATCACTATTTTGCAGCATGATCCGTGACCACATTGGTACATTTATCCCATCTTGGTATGGGTTTGAAAATTCCATCCTGGGAGAAAACAGGCTCTTCGCAACCAATCATGAACAGTATTTGCAGTTCGTCATCGTCACACTCAATGACTATGAGTCGTCTGCAACATTTAATAGTCTATAGTATGGTACAAGAGCCATACCACAGTATTAGGTCATGCAAATTACCATGGCAAGTGCAGTTTTCTGGATTTTTGAGACAACTGGTATGTAACAAAGCAGTGGTGCATCCTGCAGGCAGATTTGGGCTGTATGTTGCCAGGTGTCATTTTTAAAGTACTTTAAAATACTGTACAATTATATGTAGTCCTCGACTGTAGTGCTCATTTGTGCCACTGTGTAGTCAACATCCAGAACAAATTTGCCATTCATCAGAGTATGATGCAGGATTTGTGACTTACAGCAAGACTCTGACATTGTTACCATTCATTTCTCCAAAATTGCTTTCAAGTATTGTACATCAGAAAGAACGTATAGCTGAAATATCCTGCAGCTAAGATTTGTATGGTCTGGGATGAGCTAATTTGATGGATAGGTACAAATATGTGAATGGAACCTGCCTTAGTCTTGGTACCTGTGTTCGTAACCACATGGCATCACAATCTCCATGTGAGAACCTCAGTTATATGTAGCCAGTACTTAATTTGGTAGAGATCAAGTTATGACATCTGGTAACCCTGCAGTTAGCTACTTTATGTCAGTGCATTAACTTTCACAAGGAGCAGATGTATTAGGGCATGGTGCATGCTGATGTAGTCACTTGGCAGGTCATCATACATCCCATGATTTGTGGGGGCAGAATTAAAAGTTGTTGCAATGTTGGGTATACGATCAAGTGCCACTAAAAATATAAGATCAACCCATGCATTGTCACCATAAACAGTAATTATCAAAACTTGATTGCAAATCTGGTAATGTTACTGAAGATTCCTGCCATCTCATACTTTATGAAGGAGGTAACAAGTGTGGCTGTTTGCACCAGTGAGATAAAAACTATACATGCCACACACATCTCTGACATACTTTGCCCAAGAATGCAAATGTAACTGAGGGGTGAGATGCTGTGTAGTCTGGTACAAGTATGTGTTCTACTACCAGACTACACAATGATTCTGTGAGTTCCATGAGACCCTCAAATCTTGTGCTGTTGTGGAAACTTGACACCAGCCATCTCATAACATACAATACTTACAAGATACTGTTGGATATATAATTTGTATTCAAGATGTCACGTACTGTTCGAAGTGTGTGGAGAAATAAAGTGACTGGTAGCAAGTACCAATGGATAAAATAGAACGATTGTTCTACTCACTGTAGGCAAGCATGTGAGTACATTTGTTATCTGTATACATGATGTATTAATGTCACCATAAGTAGATCATATTTTAAGGAAACTTGAGGTTCAGCTGCATGATAAAAACTGTGCAATGTTTTAACTTAATCTGAAACACAACATTGAGATGTGCACGATATCTTGGGTAAGTTCTGGGAATTGCATGGTGTGGACTGATTGTGTCAGTTTTGACACTTGTGCCCAATCATATGTCAACACAAAAATTTCAGAAGAGTATGGTGTCTGACCCAAACTTGATGCTACTGTGTCACTTCTCCCCTTCATGTGGTTCTGACTCGCCACATCTCTTTCATTCCACGTACATGCTCAAAGCACGGCATCACCCTTATCTCTTCAACTTCTATCCAGACCCCAATTCCTTCAACCATGATTGGTGTTAATATTGAAACACTGCACTGTGTCAAAACCCATAAGAAAGCAGCAATATGAACAAAATATGTGACCAACATTTTTCTAATTGATCACGGGTTGAAATCCGAGAATGCTGGATTCCTGTTGCTTTGTAAATTTTGTCTGTAGTATACTGTCAGGACAGGTTGGAACTGTATGACCAAAGTAGGGTGCTTGTGCATGTTGACATTAATTTATTATGAGAGTATAATTATAATACATAGGATTTAAGAATGCAGTCATCTGTGATGTGCAGTTTACTTTGGTAGATATGTACCAACATCATGGAGGAATCTGATGTCTTTGTTTGCTGCTCCATATTTAAGATTTGAGGCCCCCTCCAAAATCTTGGTACCTATCCTCCAAACTAAATGAAGCAACACAGTGAAATCCTGCAATGTTAAAACTGCCATGAGAATGTCAAGATTTATATAAAATGCTATGTTATGGAATATCGTCATTGCTTGGTATTATTCAGTTGATTCATTGGAAGAACTTCTCACTTAAATACGTATTCTTTCTGCATTATTTTTGTTGGCATAACTTCAAAGTTACGCACTGTCTTTATAATTTTACTTATTCCCCTGTAAGTAATATTTCACACAGTACTACTAAGGTAGCTGGCTGAAGCAGTACGCTGCATAGATATCATGAGGCAAATTTGAGAAACCTGTATAAGAATTTGTATGAAAAATTATGCCAGAGAACTGGGGAACTAAATTCATTCACACACTACTTCCTGGGAATGTTGATCAATTTTAGAAACAAAATTTAAACTCGTATTTATGTATGTGGTCATTGTAGGATGGCTGCATACATAATATGAACAAAACTGTCTGTATATTACTTAAATGTGTGTGTGCGCGCGTGTTCTGACTGCAAGCACAGGTGGCGGTGTGTTGAAATGTTGGACTAGTTCCTACTGCACCTGCATGAATGCAGACTATCTGGGGCAACATCATTCAGTATGGTTATATTATTTTAACTGAAATAATTCTGTCTGAATTAGAATATGCATGTATGATTACTTTGTCATATATATGTATATAATTTATGTATATCTTTGTAATGAACATTTTGATTTTCCTATTTATTAATTACAAAATAAACTGTACAGTTGGTTGAACTGTGGGTGTGCGACCGTAATTCTCCACCCTTTCAGATCCTTAATGTATTCTGTCATCCCTGTATGTGTCTGGCATAAATATCCCAACCAAGATGTACATTCAAATCTAGTCTTCTGGAATGTATACTGAGCAGCCTGAACATGTTGTGGAGAAGTCCACCAGACTGACTGCACAGCATCATTGCCAGAACCATGTTTGCCTGGACTGATGTACCTTACTGTGGAGATGAAGTGGGTGTACAAGCGGCAGTCTGCTACAGTACCAGTCGTGCATTCCATTCCAACCGTTTATACCCTTGGCAGACAATTAGCCTCTGCTTTTTCCAATTGAAACTGCCCCCCAATGTTTTTAGGGCAAGCAAACAAAACTTGCTACTCCTTTTGCCTCTCTTTTCTAAATATAATAACACTACCACAATCAAATACATGATGAAATTAAGAGAATATAAAATCCGGGGAATACTTGACAAAATTTGGTCCAGGATCTTTTTTCTTGTCTAAAATGTACAAATATAAAGATCGATTACACATATGCCGAGAAAGATTTTTGGACCCAAGAGGGTGGAAGTGACAGAAGGGGAAGGGGGAAGGGATATGCAGACAGGGCTTTGGTGGGGGAAAAAGTTGGAAAGGCACAACTTGCAAGACCTTAAGTGTTGGGAATATGCAGTGACTATGAGAAACTGTTAGTCCTCTCAAAAACAAAGTGTTACAGTATGATGCAAAAAGTGTAATATTTTGTCCAAGAGAAAAATGCAGATTGGTAGGTGTTCCGCTTTCAATTCTTGCACAGAAGTGCCTTTTCAGTCACTGCATATTTAATGACTGCACCAAATATCAAATTTATGCAGTTTGGTATATGGCAGGAGAGTATGAATGTCTTACTGAGTAACAGTTAGTTGATATTGATGGTGTGTGGCTGTGAGAGAAAAGAATATAATACATAAGGCATGCACTGCAGTGACCTGTGCTCATCAACTGTTTATGATCTTATACGCAGCCCATTAGCGCGCACATTCAGAACCCCCAGATTTTGAACGAAGTGCAGTATACTGCCATCAGAGATTTTCTCAGAGTCACCTGGTTTCATAAAATGATGATCCAGGCGCTTAATTCCACGTGGTTGAAGTCTCACACTCGCACAGAATATATAAGGCTGCTTCAATTGCCCGTTTGCATGTACCACACCTTGGACTGTCTGCCAGTCCAAGTTTAAATGGATGTCTGTTTACATAGTAGTGTCATATTAGCAGCCCCATTTCCATTCTTAGTTTCAGCTCAACTTGAGTAATTCTCTAACCCTTTTAGCAGAGGGTCTTTAACAAAAGCCCTTAGCCTGCCTTTGTTCACAAATAGACTACCAAAACTCCTTGTTTCCTATTTGTTCATTCCTTGACAACCCTTGCAGATTTGCCAAACACAGGCTTCAGGTCCTACTGAGTGGATGTGAGGAGCCTTGCCTGGCTAATTGGGCAGATGTTTCACTTCCTTAAATTCCCAAGTGTCTTGACACCAATACCAGTTTTATTCTGTTATGTTCTAACAGTTTCCCAAGGAATTAATGGTTTGTGAGAAGATAATCTGAGGCTACTGGAGTACTGGCATTGCAAGTTCCAATCTGTCTCAGGGCTTAAATACTGTTCATATAGGGTATCACGGCCCAAAAGGTATGAGTAGACGTGTCTTTGGACCCGTCTTGTGAATGAATGTAACTCATTACACACATCACAGGATACTCAAAAGTATGTGGGCACCGATGTACAGCACAATCACTCCACTGCGTTTATGACTTACTACACACACTAAAAGCATAGAGACACTTGCCATCATCTATGATTTCACGTGCACTGAGAATACTGTGCTGGACAAATGATTTATTATGTCAAAAGCGTTTGGTCACTTTCCTAGCAGGCATTCATCTATATGTCTGCACATTACTCTCCTTCTGCCATAAGTAGGTACTGGTATGACTTCAGATCAGAGCATAGCCTACACGATATACAGCATGCAACACACACATACTAAATTTATCAGTTGATGGGAAGTGTAAAAGACTTTATGTACGCCTTTTATATATGACACAAAAGATGTTCAGCCGGATGACAACCTACTAATACAGTCAAAACAAAGTTGCTCCATTAAACACTTACTTAGTTGAGTTGATTGTTATTATGTAGTTATAAACTAGAAACACAACAGGACATGCAACCTTAAAAAACATTATATCCCTTGTATGATTTGTCAAGAAAATGAGGCATGCCATCGTAAAAAAAAATTCTAAGCATGGGAATGTTCACCTGCAAATGCATATTCAGGTGCACCCACATCTGGTGTAGCTGACAAACATTTGTCACTTGTAGGTGCTTGGTATGTTGTGGGAATGATGCCAATTGTAAGTTTCCCTCTAATTGGTGGTGAATGTGACACTAATCACCTGAATCACTGATGATTATCTCACAACTGAGGCTTGTTATTGGGACTGTGACTCTTTGGGCTCCAGTGTCACTGATTATATGAAGCTGAGACACAAAATGCTGCAACCAACACTGCATGTATCCAAATTCTAGATTGAATGGGTGTAAAAAAAAATACTGCCCAGCAGGATACAAAATTAAAAGTTCAGTGGCAGATAAGATTATGCTGGGGACCTGGTAATGACAATCTGAATAACTCTCTTATCATTTCTTACTTACCATTTGAAAACCATAATGTAGGGAAACAGGAAGAGGGAGCATGTAACTTACAACATTGTTAGAGTTTCTGCTCACAGCCTAACTAAAATACACCAAGGGAGAGCAACAATGATCTACAAACACTCACAATTATCAAAGCATAAAACATACTCCATTAATGACAGATGATTGTTAAGCTTAGTTAAGCTACATAATCTATATAGTGTATTAAGACGACACTGCAAATAAACTCTCAACATGAGACTTTCAAAACCAGAAACTGACATCATTACTTAACCGCATGACCGACTACACACAAAGACAAAAATCAGGGCTTTCAATGCAGTTTAATCTTATAGGCTGACACACAAAGTATTTACAATTGCAATACATAACAAAATGGAGTTTCATTATTGCCCTGGGCCAGACAGTGACTTGTCCATGAACTTCTTTTTGGCAAAGCAGAGCCACCACTTAGATGGCTTCCCATCATCTGATCCAAAGACCTTATCACAGACCCGCACACCCGTTTCCTGCCGGATCTGCTGCAGGTACTGTCTCATCAGATCTGGAAAACAGGCACTAGGACTTAACAGAGTATCACATGCACTGCATATCATCAGCCTGCACTTACTTGCATTATTCAGTCATTTTCTAATACATTACAGATATTCTATCTGTTCAAGAATCTTACTTATTTACTTACTTACTCACTCCAAGAAGCAGAGTCCTTCTTTAGAAGCTAACTGATTCTTAGCTAGTTACGAAATTCTCTACATTTATGGAACTCGAAGGTTCATTACTTCGTTTACAAGCACCCACCTGTTCCAATCCTCAGCCAGCTCAATCCAGTCCATGCCGCCACATCCCACTTCCCGAAGATCCATCTTAATATTATCCTCCCATTTATGCCTGGGTCTTCTGGGTGGTCTCTTTCCTTCAGGTTTCCCCAACAAAATCCTGTATACACCTCTCCTCTCCCCCATACAAGCTACCTGCCCCGCCCATCTAATTTTCAATTTGTTCACCCAAATAAAAAATAGGCCCTTTGTGTCCCATAATATTACCAGTTTAGGGGAGCCATGTTCCTTTGCTAAAGATCCGGATGGCCTCCTGATCTTACTGTTAGTTTCAAGTTCATCAATTTTGGCTTTCAGATATTCCTTATTTTTGTTCCTGAAATGTCTACTAGCTTCACACCTTAAATTCTTTACATTATCAACAATGCTTTGGGTTTGATCCTGTAACCACTGCATTTTAGCCTGCTTCCTTTGACCTACAAATCATTAACTTTCATCAAACCATGGTTTATGGTGCTTCAGTTCATACAGACCTAGATTCTCTTTAGCTGAGGTTCTGATATTTTCTTTAATGTTTTCCCAAGCCATATGTATGTCTTCGGGGTACGTGATGGAGCAGTTGGTTGAGGCACTGCGCTACAAGTCGGAAGGTCGCGGGTTCGATCCCAATGGTGTCACTGGAATTTTTCATTGACGTAATCCTTCCGGTCACAATATGGCCCTCTAACAGAAATGAGTACCAGGAATATTTCCTGGGGGGTAAAGGTGGCCTTATGCACTATAAGGCTGACAACCTTACCACCTTCATGTGCTGAGTGTCTTGAAATCTGGGAGCCTCAACCTCCTGGAACCCTCTGGACCTGCTCAGGCCTATAATGGGACTGCTTTACCTTTCATGTATGTCCTTGCTATCACTTGAGTTCTCCAAAGCTGCAAATCTGTTTAAGATCTTAATCTCATACTGTTTCCTACCCTCTAGCTCACTTAACTTTTTGAGACAATCTCTGCACATAAAACTTCTGTTCTTGTTTACTTACTAACAATCTTTCCCTAACTTTTGCAACCACCACAGTGATCAGTATCACAGTCAGCTCCCCTGGAAGATCGTACATCAAGTAAACTCAAATGCCATCTCCTCTCTATCAATATGTGATCAATCCAGTTGTAAGTCTTCCCATCAAAAGATGTCCAGGTGTACTTATGAATGTTTTGGAGTGGGAACATCATGTTCTTAACAACCAGATTTTTGGATGTGGCAAATTTCACTGCTCTAACACCAATGCCATAACATCCTGATGTAGACTCTCATTCCTAATTGTCAGTTTGAAAATATCATCTCTCCCCAATTTGGCATTAAAATCTCACAACAGAATTTTCATACAGTACTTAGGAAAATTATAAAAAACCTGCTCTTATTCATCATAAAAACTGTTTTTTTAATAATTTTTCCTCCCACTTGGTACATGCACATTTAAAACAATAATATTACACCAGCGATCTCTCAGAATTTTATATGACATCCTATCACTAACACACTCTATTCCCTTAACTGCAGATACTCTTCTGTGGTGTACAAAAATCCTGTTCCCAATTTATGATTTTTGTTTCCTTTTCCATAAAAAAAAAATACAATCCCCTGCTCTTACAGTGCCCCCTGTGTCACATCTAACCTCCTGTATACCCACAAAATCTCATTTATACATCACTAATACCCTGGCAACTGTCATTAACTGACCCTGACCTATATAGGCTCCTTACATTTAATATACCAAATCTCATGACTCTTTTCCATTTCTTAAGTCGTATCAAAAGATCAGTCTGGGACCCAGGCATATGTATCCGTTTTGTAGCAAGGCCATTTTTTATGGTGAGGTGTTAGCACTTTGCTGAACCCCTAAACCAGAGAACCACCCCTTGTCGGCTGTCCATGAATGCTTATTTAATACATTCACATCTACCCTCTCTATTGGAGGTCGTTCCTCCATCTGCAACCTGAGGTAGCACCATATCAAGGTCATAGGGACTTACTTGTCATGGGTTCAAGAATCAACTGATTAATTTTTTTCATTACACAAATTATTTTCAACATTTGGAGCCCTAAATCACGACATCTGGGAAGAGGAAATACACCTACAAACATGACAGGAATGTGGCCATTCACATTAAGGGACACGCATAGCCACTGGTACAGGTGTTGGAGAACCAGGTGAAGAGAGAGACATTTGGGCATAATAGGAATGAAGAACAGCAGCCTTGAGAAAACTGCATAAACAGAAGCTTCACAGTTCATACTGTTCACAAGTATTAACGTGCTGATTAACACAAGGAGGATGGGATGGATGGGGCATATAGTATGTATGGGGGAGAGGAAAACTGCATAAAGAGTTCTTGTGAGGAAACATACTGTGCAACATACTGTATATGACATGGAGAACACGAAATGTACTTGTAGGAAATACCAGAAATGATATGTGGGGGAAAATCACAACTGTGGGATCTGGTGTACACAACATAACAAGAATGAAAGTACCAAACATGTTTGGTCATTTTTGAACATGAAAACCTTGATGCTTGTCTCTTCCACCTTTCGTCCTCCTCTGAATCCCCTGGAGAATCTCAGTAATGAACACAGTTAATCTATGTACAGACAGATCTAACACCTAAGTACTTATGAGTTAACGTCTTAACATAAAACATTTCATAACCTGAAAAGGATATAAGGCAAACACTCACCAGCTTCTGTAGAATTTATAGGTTTGGCATACACAGAGTTCAGTGGAAATCCGGGTTCACCTGGAATGTCAAACTTGGAAATTGCGAGCGTGTACATCTCGTGCATGCCCTGATTCTTCGTGCTGCACTTCTGCAGTTTTTTCAGACACTCTGTGATGTAGAGTGTAATATAGATGAGCACTCTGTCTGCTTCACTCTGCCAAAACACATTCACAGCTCAAAAAACTGACAGCAACACACTGTGACTACATGACAAGTTTGGGTGCATGATCCTGCATACCAGACAGTCAACCACACAGAATTACAAGCACCAAGTGTCGCAAAAACACAGTTGTTTTTCCTGATGATGGGCACACAGTCACCCGAAACATGTAGAGATTGATAAATATACTAAGAATAAATTGTGCACCAAGTTGGCTTTATTTACAAGATTATACAGCGATGCACAGTCAACAAAATATAAAATTTACCTGATGCTTATTTCCAGAACAGGGCTGTCAGATCCTGACAACTATTTGGACATTTCCAAACAGTACTGTCTGACAGTATAAAAAAGTGAACAAACGACACAGCTGGATAATATACAATGTCCAACAAAGAACTACAATGGGGACTGGGTCTTTACCAAGGCTAAAGCTGCCAGCATAGCTACGACCAACTCCCCCTCATTCAGCATGAAGATTAAACATGCAAAGAGATACACCTCTATTCTCCCTGTGCCTCAAATGGCATGTTACAGGGTGACCACCAAAGCACTCAACACAAATGTTCAAGTTCCCTTTCAACACTGTTAGAGTCACTCTGAAACTACAACACATTAGATATTCTCAGTGAAACAACAAAACAACTGGAAATACTGATAACAGCACCAGTGACTAAACTGGAATCAGAACAGACTTGTGGGAATCAGAACTGTTTCTTAAAAAGACATGCGTCAAAATACATCTAGGAAATAACCTCAGACATGGTGAATGCCATCAGTAAAGACTGAACTACAAAGTGCATCCCAGAATTCAGCTTCAAAAGTCAATGAATGTTCTGCAAGAACTAAGAATGGAGAGACGTTCTTCTAAATGCCAATATAAGATGCAGGAAATATAACTGTGTCAGTTAGTAGTAACACTGCTGTATCCTTACAACTCAAATTTCTTCTGACCTGTCTGTGTCTATTGTCACTATAACACAGATGTCAGTTTTATGGCTATTCTCAAACAAACATTGAGTAAACCATCTTGTATTGCCAACAGTCCATCTGAACACCTAACGCAACACAGCTTCCATCACACTTACTCCAGTAAGATTTCATGTTGAGGAATTTAATGAAAGATATTCTGGCTAAAAGAAAGACTTCATAACAAGATTTGCAGAATAGTTGCCAATTCCCCACACAAAATTGTTTAAATGGCAGATGGAACAAATTATATCGAAAATAAAATTTGCATATAATTATTATAATGGAACACAAATTTCTTGCAGTACTGCAATTCGATCAACATACTTTTATGCCTCAGAAAGGGCTGCAGTAAGACTCTCCAAGCAGAAGTCATCCTCTCAACTGTACTTTTAGTTTATCAGAACCACTAAAGTTAAAAAACAATAATTCAGCAAACATTTCTTGCTATATTTGAACAATTATGGGCAACAGGCATGAAGGCTAATCAAAATGGGTGTCACTGTTCTGAAAATTGTGCATAGTGCAGTTAATTAACTAATATGGTTTATCCTACATGTTATCAAACACCTGCAGTGCATCAGAATCCAGTGGTCATTGGCCAGCCTGTAAGTGGTCTACAACTGACTGTCACCTTCCACATGGAGCTTTGCACCATCACCTCTTGGGACAAAGTGCTGGTTCCCACCTTCTACAATACTTTCTGGGGAAAGAGAGAGACTGTACCACCCACCAATTTTGCACTGTATTACCCCTCTCCTTTACACCTTGTACAGGAAAGCCATTTGTTTCTAAAAGTGTATCTGCTGGTGTATCGTCATGTCTTATCGTCTGTATTCTTACCTTTATCTCATAAGTTCTAAAAAATACGTTAGCTTTAAAGTAATATAAAGCTTCATCAATTATATCCACATCCTTTGTAAATGTTGGTGCTGGACCTCTGAACTGCGTTTTGAAGGGAAGAATGGCCATGTTTCCAACCATCTGGTTATATTCCAGAATACCTGAGTGGTATGCCTGTAAACCAAAATGTCTTATTAAGGAACAGCTTAATTAACAATGGTGCCAGCAGCTTACACCTCTGACTGTCAACCTTTTGTACCTTGTGTCCCTCTAAGCATTTCTTAAAAAGAGAAAGAAAAAAGTCACACCATAATTGCAACAAGCTCAATGGCTTCTAATAAGTGCGCCTTCAAAAATTACGTTAATTGACTGCTCTCTCACCTAGATAACTACCAAGTCCAACCAATGGGACAGATATTACTAGCTGAGAATCACCATCACAGATAATTGAGCACCAAACAACAGAATTAGTGAACAAGCGTCACCACAGCACTTGCATCAAGGGCCTGAGGAATAACATGAAGAACTCACTCAGAATTGCTTGATGCAAAACATGAACACTAAACCCTCAAGTATTACATTCAGTGACAGGCCTGATTATACTTATACATATTCAACCACAATTTTAGTTAGACAATGTCAGTACAAATGGTTATTTCTTGAACTATGATAACTGACAAATAATGATTAATGGAGCTGTGTGTGGGTTATGGGCTCTTCACACAATCATCATTACATCAGTGATAATAATACCGATCCTTTAACGACAGTATTAATGACATCTAACACACATTCAACAAGTTCAATACTTTTACAATTTTTGATGTCAAAGTGTACTATGTTGTTATTATCTGTCAGTGTTGAATACATCGCCACAGAATGTAAATTACTACTACTAAAAGGTAAATCATTCCTATTACAGGCCTGGACAGGCCCAGAGGTTTCCAGGAAGTTAAGGTTCCCAGATTTTGTGACAACGGCACAGGATGGTGGTAAGGTTGTCAGCCTTACGCACCGGCCGCCTTTACCCCCAGGAAATACTCCTGGTACTCATTTCTGATAGAGTCTGAGTCGATCCCAGGGCCATAGTGTGATCGGTAGGATTTTGTGTCAATGAAAAATCCACTGACACCAGCTGGGATCAAACCAGTGACCTTCCAACTTGTAGCACAGCACCTTAACCACTGTGCTACCGCAGTCCCCAAATTACTACTACTGCATTAATAACATAATATTAATAATAATAACAGATGCAACATATGAATTATTGGTAATTACAAAATTAATGTAACACAAAGTGGCCTGAATGTGAAAAACATACTGTTATGTCTGCAAATAAACTATTGCAAGTAGTACAATAAAGTAAAAAAAATGTACTTTTACCATTTACTGAACAACTCTTTCACCCACGTATTCTTTTACATTCTTCATGACTCCTAAACCTAAACTGCTAGTGAAATTATCCCTCACAGAATGTACATGAAACACATCATTAACTTAACTGCATATTTTGATGAAAGCATATAATAAAAGCTAAGATATCGTTGTTCCTGTGTACATTTATGCACTACGCAACACATGTCCGAGAAATGGCACCGAATGCACCAACTGAATAAGAGGAACGGTTTGTCTCAAGGCCAGATTGGTCGCTTTGCAGAGTGGAAAATACTCTCGCCTTTCCATAACCATAACCATTCATTTATTTTCCATTTATCCATTTACAGGGACAACCTAAAGATGTGGAAATAGTCATAATGTGAAGTGCCTTTCCCTCCAATGAAACCACAACGGTCTCCCAATAGCCTAGTCAGTATTCCAACAGAGTTAAACTAGCTGAAGAGTAGAGTTAACAGCATAAAATCCACATTGATCCCAATATATCGGAAATAAATAATGACCCGTAAAGGGTCAATACAAGGTATTTTAAATTTGCAAACGGAAATGGTGATTACATTCACTTAGAGAATGAGACACCTTAACCTAACCACACCCACAAAATTCGTTACATTGGAACAAAGTAATATTACAGACCCTGGAAATCAAAATTACTTACAGGCATTACTAACGATCTAAATACTTGCTACAAAAGTCAGAAATACTTTTAAGCTTTAAGCTTCATTCAACAACGTTCTTAAATACTTGTCATATCAATTCCACAACACAGACAGACCACACATTTATATCCAGAGATAATCGAGTTGTTGTCCCCACAGATTACCACCCACAGATTAATATCTGCCTGACACAGATTACTATAAATTCGAAAACAACGACAATGGCGAGGGTAGATACGAAGATGGTAATGTACAGTTGCCAGCCACGAAGTAAAGTCGATAATAAATCTCATCCGTGTACCGACAATGCAAATCCATTCCACGGATACCGTCTACAATTAATCCGGCAGGATTCGACTTTCTACAAACATCAACGATGTTAAAAAGTCCGAACTACATTCGTGAATCAGTCTGAGTATAGTATAGTTTACACCAAACACTGATTGGCAACAAAGCTAAATATTCTGGGACGAAATGTCATAGTGTCTACAACACAAAAATTGCTTCGAAGAAATCAGCATTTTCGTCTTTGAGGATGCATACGATACCTTCGAAAGAGTAGTATTATCTACGAGAAGACACGGTGGCACCTTCCAGATAATCGTAATTTTAATACAATTTCAAATTCCTAAACACCCCATTTGTGTTGCATTTATTTTTTTGTGTTCTCTAATAAAACATTTGATACTAATCGCTTCACCACAGCACAAAAAAAAATACAGAAAGGATTCTCGTAGATAAATGCTCAAATATAACACTCACTACACATTCAATGTGTATAATAATGTAATAGAAAATATCAATCATTCATCTTTACCGAACGTGATTCGTTAACAGACTTAATTCATTCAGTCATTTAGTAGTCTGTCTTACGACAGATCCAAAGCCACTTCCAAAGCGAGCTCTCCACATAGTGCGATCTAGAGCTTCCTCCTGCAAATGAGAGTATCTGATCGTTTCCTTAAGGTCATCCAGTAGCTTCCTACGCCTTCTTCTTCGTCTTCCTGTCACTTCTACCCCTCCTTTTATGTTTCCTTCAATAACCCGTTTAGAAGGCAGTTTATACGCAAGCTGCGACCAATCCAGTTTGCCTTCCATTTACTTATTTCATGTAGGATATTCCTCTGCTCCTTGTCTCCAAGTAAAACTTCTTCATTTTTCACATGATCGATCCAATGGATCTTCTCCAGCCTTCTCCAGCAACAGACTTAATGTACACACAAGAAAAACCACATACACGGAGGTTCTATGGTTACTTACAAAAGTACTTCATTGCAAAGCTCGCTACTCGTGACGGAATTAATTACCACTAAAATTACTTAAACATTTGCAAAATAAATAATATTTTCCTACGTTGTCGGAATAAGCTGCAGAAATAATTGCACACCACACTAGACCCTATGAGCAGATGTACAAACCACAATTCCAAAAGATGCGTACTCTGCCAACACACACGTTAAAGTGCGCAACTTTTCGAGTAATAGGACTCTGACCAAAGATTAAATGAAATTATGCATCCCCCCCTGGCCATATATGTGCGTCGGACTCGAAGCACATGTCAAGTATCATCCGTACCATGGATTACAGGGAGTCAGATTCCAATGTCAACCTTAAAAATGGAATTAGATTCACATTTTTGTATTTACGTTTTTTTTTGCGACACCATCAATATCTCAAAACATATGACGTCGACGATAGGATAATTAGTGAATTATGTACTTTGGAAGGAAGCATACCAAACCAAACTGTCCTCTACATTAGCCTTCTGTCACACCTATTAAAGAAACGAATGGGTTGTCTGTGCCATTTGTCAGTCTCTCTTTTTCTCTATGTGCGATACTTCCTCACTGCACTATAATCGCAAGATGCTACGTTATTTCTTGCCATACAAATCCAATATTGCACTGTTTTATTTTTGGTCTGTCTGAATTATTTTGCTTTTTCCCCTTTATATCTTTGCGTGGCATTAGAAAATTTGGCGACTGATGTGCCTAATCCATTTATCTTAAGTATATTTAGTGGTCGGACGTCTTTTCGTCAACTTGTTTGGTTTTCCCCCTTTACGAAATACGAGAATAGTGCAATGCCATGTCTAAACGCCAGAATTTAAAACTCGTGATTTGACTGCGCTCATGCAATAGATTATTTAACAGGAAGAGCGAATGTCAATGCTGGATACAATAGGAAAGTAGTACGAATATATGAAGTTGGTAATACATCTCGAATATATTACTACTGTCAACCCCCAATGTTATTCTTATTTAGTACAACTCAAACCCATCAACATAAAACCTGATATTCTCTCTCCTAATGAATTATCTGCACGAATTTATGGATTTGGAAAGCTGATTCTATATTACACGAGACACTGACCGATCTCTATTTTAAGCCAGCTTAAGCCATTCAACACGCTCCTTCAGAGTTTCTCGAAAATCTATTTTCGTTTTTTTTTCTCTCGTCAAAGCCTAGGTGCTTTAATTTGTCACTCTTTCGCATTACGCAGTCCTGTCCCCTGTCGCGTGCATTATGTCATACCTCATTTAATCCTCCTCGATTTGTACATCCTAATATTTGGTAAAAATCCAGATTTGTTAATTCCTTGTCATGTCTGTTGTTTGGAATTTCCATTCCCTTAAACCCTTTTAGCTCGGCAAGCTGTTCACAGACGCTGTTGATGTGAGAGATTAAAGAACACGACAAATTATAATTTTCGAGTTTTTTTGTGAAGTCACAGGAAGATAAAGTATTCTGTCGTGTATATTCAAATCTCCCGGGATGTGACGTCTGTGGAATTGTTTACAATTGTTTCGATAGGGTAAGCTACCCCTAACTTGTGGCAGTCCAGTTCTCATTTTGGACGCTGGGCTGAATATGAAGGCAGTAAACGGTTCATAAACCTTGTACGTGTTGCAATCCATATTCTGTCTTCAGGAGTTAGCCACTGAAAACATAAATCGTGCATTTTATTATGAAGTTAACGGTAGCAAGCATTCCCGGAATATAAACTCTTAATATTGTATTACTGAATGCAGTTTGGAATATTTAATGTCATACATAAATATGCTTGAACTCTGCCGAAATCTCGAAGTATAAAAATATCGAAGACAAGTGTCATTTATCGCCGCATGCTAGGCACGACAGGTACTTCTTACCGTTGCACAAGAAGTGGTCATATTTTTTTGGTTCCCACTGTTGGTTAACCTGGAGGGAGTAACTTAAACAGACACCCTGCGCATGTCCTTGAAAATACTATCGTTAAAAATAATATTTTCTCTTATATAATGTTGCACGGCTAAGGGGGGCAACAAAAATTTACTGCTTGAATGCTTTTGTATATGTGACGCTGTATGTTGCTTGCTAACGGTACGGAAGAACATGCTACATCTATTATCAGTTCGCGGAAGCGTGCGGCAATGTAGTGAGCCTTTTCGGACAAATTGAAAATCGTTTCCCTCTCCAAGCCAAAACGGGTTATGGGAAAGAGATGTGTTAATGCGCTCATTCTTTTCGTCGACACAGATGGTATTGAAAAGTCAGTCTCACGCTCCCGGCCTCTTTAGCCACGGGAACGTATCCAGGTAAATACCGAGTAGTAGACTGTGTGGGTCCCAGAACCGGGCCGGACCTTTTGCAGAAGATAAGCAAGTAATTCACGGAAGACAGCTTCCTGAAACACAGTAGTCATATCACTACCATCTCATGGCTCCTCTTCCTTGCTCTGTCACGGAGCCGTTTCTCCCTTACATACTTGTCTTATTTCCTGGACTCCACGCTGGGCCGTTGCCCTACACAGTCTCTTATTCTACTCAGACACGCTTCCGACCCGTCCATCCACCTCCCGAGTGGTTCAAGCTTCTCTTGAACGAAATCTGTACCTGTATAAACACCCTACCGCTCCCGTCCTAGTTACTCTTCTTGCTTACACCGTCAATGAAGATGGAAGAGTGTTCCGAAACGTCTGTACAGAAAAATTCAGACGCCGCGGATTCACCCGTAAAAATTACAAGGGCAATGTTTGGTGATCGGGGAATATATAGTTTCACTCCAATAGCACAGACCAATCCTAACGATCCGAGGGAAAAAATCCATACATCAGATCACAGAAGTCAAGTACCAACATAACAAAGATGCATGAATGCAGTTGTGGAGTGATCGAAGTTAACCTTTACGGGTATAAGCTATGCGATTGATAGCAGACGATGAACATTATTGTCATAGACAGTGCTGGTAATGGTGAAAGTATACGTTAAATGAATGCGCTCTTGTTGTTATGTCCACTGACGTAAATATTTTACCAGTTTGATAGTATGGCTGTAGCAAAATCCATAAAAATGGATTTCGATCATTCTTGGCTTGAGGCTTCAGAATGTCTTACTTTAGATTTCGGACCCTTTGAAGCTGTTCACCGGTGGAAAAGAATGCTAGAATGCGCCGAATTTGTGGGAGCCAGGTAAGCACATCGTAACTTCATTTTATGTTTTTTTGTGGACAAACCGTCGAGGAAAATGTATTTCCCTCTTCGTATTGTATGTGGAGTTACTTTTTAACACTGGAGTTTTATAACGGAACGTCGTGGGTCATAAGTCAGCAATATTGGTTAGCATATTCAGGCCCCTTTATCTTTAGTAAGGGATGTCATGGTTTTCATTGAGTAAAGAGGAAAAAGACAGTGCATATAAAGTTGCATGAAAATTCTAACGTTCTCAGGCTTTCTGGGGTCTCTGTCTCTTGGGATGTGGTGCCTGGTGATGTGTTAGCAAATTACAAAGCTTGGGATCTTCACATGAACTATATGGAACAGGTTCAGAATGGAGCCCTGCAATGAATTTTTGAGGTAATGGTAATGTGCCTTATGATTTTTATTTGTTTATTCTTGTAACGAATTTCATTTAATTTCGTTTCTGAGAGCCTCAGTTTGGTCATGATGTACCATAATGTGGACAGTTATGGTGTTAGATGATAAGCCTGTAGCATTCTGTCACAATTCGCAGGAGGAGTAAGCACACAGCAGTTGCATATGATGATGCAATATATGTTTTTGGAGGAGATAATGGGAAGATAATGTTGAATGACTTGCTGAGATTTGATGTGAAAGAGAAGTCATGGGGCCGAGCACTTGGTACAGGAACACCACCAGCACCAAGATACCATCATTCAGCTGTTGTGAGTACTCACATCATGTTTTCTGGTGACAGTGGACTCCTTGTTGTCATAAATCTGTTGTGTATTGTTATTTAATGACATTGTTATTTGTTCAGATTTTACCTATAATTGTTGTATGTCCATTCAGATTGTAGCAGTTTTCTTCTCCTGCAGAGTATTTGGATGGATGCGTTATAGATTTTACACTATAGAGTATTGTATTATGGAGTCATGACATGTTGGCTGCCATTGTTATTTATTGAATGTATCGTGGGTCCCACAAGTCAAGTTGAGATGTATGTTATTTTTATATTATTATGAATTACCACAGCTGCTGACAGTTGTTCCCATACCAGTTACTAGCAAGCCATGGTGGAGACCTCACTGTAGAGGTTGCATGCAAATTTTATGCGCATGTAGCTGGCATAAAAATAGACATAAACACGGTTTCAGGTTTCTGCTGAGGTGTAGATGAGATCTTCACACTTTTCAGATGTTAGTAGTGTTGATTGATAGTTTACTGCCAATCGGCACTGCATAACATTCCAGAATATTGAAGACCTCAACATGCATAAACATTACAGGTTGGACACTGGTATCCATCATCACAGCACAGACACTGTTTTGGCGTGTGCCATTCAGTATGGTAAATAATAAAAGCGTGTGGTGTGCATTGAAACATGTAGTCATGTATTGTCTTTGATTCTGATGTTTGTGGCTGTTGTCTATAGAGTTTGTTGTTTATGTTTTCTTGTCAGGTACATGGTGTTTCCATGTTTATATTTGGGGGGTATACAGGTGATATCCACTCAAACTCAAATCTGACCAATAAGAATGATTTGTTTGAGTACAAGTTTCAGACTGCACAGTGGATTGAGTGGAAATTCATTGGCAGGTAAGGCAGCTTCCACATATGTGAATTTGTTCATACTACCATATCCTCTCACATTTGTCTTTCAGAGACAAAATTTTCTTGAAAGTTATAGTTTTCATTTTCCATTTATGTAGAGAACATAATCGTGTAACAAGTAGCCAATATATAATTCTGTGTGGCTGCCATATTTTTTGTTGCTGTAATGTTGTTGATGATGATGATGATGATGATACATTAACGGTCAGTTACTGTGTTCTCGTGTTGTCAGGACCCCAGTACCCCGCTCAGCACATGGTGCTGCAGTGTACGATGGAAAGCTGTGGATATTTGCTGGTTATGATGGGAATGCTAGACTCAATGACATGTGGACCATCTCACTGCTGGTAAGTGCTGACCTCTGATTACTGTGGCATCGAAGTTGTGTGCAGACCGGTGTGGGCAGATGATCTGAATGCAGTGTCAGCAGTTAATTTCTTTATGTTGATCTGCTTTTTTGATGCTCTTGCAAGTGGGAAAGGGGAATATTTTGTATTTCATTCTTGCAGCAGCGTTGCTGAAGATTAGAGTCTTCTGGGGTGTGTTGCCATGCACTGAGGGTTATATTTCCTTATGTTTAAAAGGGTTGTAATGCCTTCATTTTTGGGTTGAAGCATTACAAGAAGAAGAAGAATTTCTCCTTGGACTGCTTTGATTATTCAGAACTTTGTGCATTATAACACCAAGGCCATACCATACCATGTACTGTATCATTAATGAGTTCTCTGTTCTCACCACAAAGGATTACTGTATGTCTGCAATCTACAGGTGTCTGGTTACATGTAAAGTGTTGCTGATATTTGTAAACCATTGTTCTGTTTCCAGCATTATTCTCTTTTTGTGAATGGAAGTAAAGATGGTGGAAGTGTAGAATTTCACTAAGAAAGATACCTCAGAAGTAAAGTTTGTAGCTGTGATCTAGCAGTTGCAGAAGTATAGATCTGTTATTACATGCTTCCTTCTATGGTTTGAATTGAAGATCAATTACTGCAGCATTTAGAGTACTTATGTTCATGCTGTATTGGTATGTGGGTCTTGAAGTACGTTGCAGTAGGTGGATGTCTCTTTCCTCAGAAATAATTGAACTGTTTGATTTTTTACATATTTTTCTTGTATCTTCACAAGTAAGACATCCTTCCAACCATTTTTGAATGAAAGTAAAATTAAAGAAAATCATATATTCATTTAAATTGAGTAATTGATTATGTGGTTTTAAACACTGTAATTTTTTTTTTTTTGAGGTTGTCATGGTGGCAAATATCAAGGTGTCTGGGATATGGTGCTGCGTAGCATTGTGGAGGGATCTGATACAGAAACGTAGTCTACAAACGTTGCTACCGGACTACATGTTGTAACACACATTGTTGCTTGTTGTAATGCAGGGAGACTCCAAGTCTTGGGAGGAGGTAGTGCAAGAGGGGGAATGTCCACCTACATGCTGCAACTTTCCCGTAGCAGTTGCTAGAGAGTCAATGTTTGTGTTCAGTGGGCAGAGTGGAGCAAAAATAACCAACAGCTTGTTCCAGTTCCACTTCCAAAGCAGGTGGTGAGTGTTAATACTTAATTACTTACTTAATCCATGGAGCAGAGCCCTTCTTGAGAAGCTAACTGGTTCTTGGCATGTCAAGAAATACCCCAAATTTTATGGAACCCAAAGGTTCATTAGTGGATTCACAAGTGCCTGCCACCTGCCCCTATCCTGAGCAGCCAGTTCTTTCCAGGTCATACTCCCACATCCCACTTCCTGAAGATCCATCTTAATATCATCCTCCCATCTATGCCTGGGTCGCCCAGCAGGTATCTTTCCCTCAGGTTTCCCCACCAAAACCCTGTATATGCCTCTCTCCCCATACGTGCTACATGCCCCGCCTATCTCATTCTTCTCAATTTTATCAGCCGAACAATATTGGGTGAGGAGTACAGGACATTAAGCTCCTCATTTTGTAATTTTCTCCACTCCACTTTGTCCCTCTTAGACCCAAATATTCTCCTCGGCACCCATTTCTCAAATGCTGTCAGTCTACATTCCTCCCTCAGTGTGAGCGACCAAGTTTCACACCCATACAAAACAACAGGCAAAATTATAGTTTTGTATATCTTAATCTTTAAATTTCTGGATAGCAAACTGGAAGACAAAAGATTCTGCACGGAGTGCTAATACTTTTACAGCTTATACCACCAGTTATACATTCACTGGAATGCATATATTTAAATTACTGTGTACAGTGGCATGTTGATGTTTGTGATTAATAATTTGGACCAATAAAACCTTTAAAAACACTGGTATCCATTTTAATGTAAAATGCCTGTTTGGTCACAAGAACCTACGAAATGCTGGCAATAAAAATGGATATTAGCCTTGAAGAGCACAAAATACATGACAGGTTATTGTTTAATGAAGTACAAACTCCTTTTGGAAGCATGAATTGCATTAAATGTTTGAAGGAGATTGTCATTCCACATGTCATGAAAATCAGCCTCACTAAATGCATCACAGAGCTTGACTGAGCTGGAGTTGATCTGCAGGATAGCGGGAGAGTGTGATAAGCTGACTTAACTTGCAATGTGGTCTGTTCCCAATCTGTTGGAACAAATCACAGAATGCCAAAACATTGGTTCTCAAGTAGGTGATTGTGAATGTCAGAATTCTGGACATGGAAGTTCACAAACATCAAGACTGCTGTATTAGTAATGGCTATCTATTCCAAGTTCATTAATCTGGTTTTCCCATTCCAAGAAACTAGAGATTAAGCTGTATAATGACCAAATGTTGTGCCTAAGCCTTTGGCACTCCATTTCTGTTTTTTGGTGTGTTCCTGGTTCTGATGTGAGCTCAGAGTGTGGCTGTCCTAATGTATGTTTTTTGTGCCTCATCTCTGTCCCTGCAGGCTGCTGTCTGGGTCAGGACTTTAGATTCAGCCTTGAGCACAACCTTCCACATCCTCTGTAATTCCTAAGTCGTTAGTCTTCCTATTGTTCTACACTATGTGACTTTAGGAGGTGAATGTGTTGAAACCATTATATATATGAGTGAATGAATGAATGATTCAATGAAACATATAACACCATAATTTGTGAAATTACAACAGCATGAAGCAAACTGATGTTACTCATTGCAAACAGTAGCAGAGAACTGGATTGTCAGATCATATAGGCTATGGACATGTCAGATGATATGTGCCCTTCATGTATGTATTTATACACAGTAACCAATGCTGTATATGTGTGTTTGTGATTCTTTGGACATATCTTAAGCCTTTTATAATTTTGTAATGGACTGTGTGACTTGTAGTCACTTTGTGTTTATTTCAGATCTTCTGTAGGTTGATGTCTGTTATGTGATTAGCATTGCAACAGCAAGTGACTGTATGACCTTGACAGGTGCAAATCAGGAGAGAGGGCCTTTGAGAAATGTTTGCATTCCATTGGAGTGTGTTCCCTCTCTTGTTCCAGTGTGTAGGGTTTAGCTGAATGAACTGTTTTGAGTATAATAATAACAATAATAATAATAATATTTATTAACTGCAATTGGGTTGTTACCCGGTGGTAGTGGGAGTATGAGGATTATGGTTATCGGGGAGGTGACACATTGTTGCGGAGGAACTGTCCGGACGTCACTATGAGAACCTTGACTATGTCATCAAACCATGTTGGTGATGATCAATCATAATGTTTGCTTCTGATAGTATAAAACGTTCAGTTCGATCTCCTACTGATTTTTGTATGTTTTGCTTGCAGTGTATTGTAGTGTTGAAGAAACATAATTGTTATGTTATCACTCTGCTTCTGCATGTGCAACATGATATTACTAGATATCTCTTGAATGTCCTTGTTTTTCCACTTGGATGGGTGTTTATTTCTAATCATTTCATATATGTTCTATGCATGCTTGCTTCAGTTGGACGCGGATTTCGACGGAGCACATACTGCGAAGTGCGCCGCCACCACCAGCACGTCGCTATGGCCACACCATGGTGGCATTTGATCGCCACCTCTATGTATTTGGAGGGGCAGCTGACAGCACCCTGCCAAATGATCTGCACTGCTATGACCTTGACACACAAACCTGGTCCGTTGTGACTCCGAGTCCAGACTCTCAAGTTCCGTCTGGACGGCTGTTCCATGCGACAGCTGTCGTAGGGGATGCCATGTACATATTTGGGGGCACAGTAGATAACAATGTGCGCAGCGGGGAGATGTACATGTTCCAGGTAGTCTTGTTGCTCTTTGTTTGTGTGGATTATGTATGTTTTTTAAAATGATATCCTTTGGAGCGCAGTAGGGCTGTATTGCTCGTGGAGCAATTGGCTTCAGAAACATCGTTGGAACTCCATACTGAAAGAAAAGAGAGCAGGATGGATTGTAGAGACATTTGGCATAGTGAGATGCTATGTCCAAATATATCTACCTGCTCTAATCTTACAATCAGCTACCAGTCTTACGGACTGTGTCTGGCTACTGTACTAACAGGGCCTCTCAATTGTCATGCCATAAAGAAGAATTGGGTTGCTTTCACATCACATTTGCTGGGGGCAGGATTGTAATGGCACCTGAAAAAGATGTGTAACTCCACATTGCCAGTGACATGTTTGTGACAGATAAAGCTTGTAGTTTGTGTTTGATATTATTGTATACTATTTATGGTTAGTGAAGGCACAGACAACATAGACATGAATGATGACAGTGGCTGTGGCCCCCCCAAACTTCCGGTACCTCGTAGGGTGCTGGTCTTGCCGGCTGTGGTTGTGGCAGCTGTGAGTGATGTCGGTTTGCAGTAGTACATAGCTGTGGTGTCTGCTGTGCCAGTGATTCTGATACTGTGTGCTGAAGGGTTGTAGTGCTGTGTGATATACTGCTAGGAGTTCATAGGTTTTGCTGTGACCAGTGAGTGACCTTAGTGAATCATGTCTGTCCACAAGTGCCTGGCCTTCGTGCTGCTGCAGGAAGTTTCATTCTTGAAATGAGTGCAAGAGGCTACAGGCTGGATGAACAGGGAATTGTGGTTTGATTGGTGATAGTGGTTGCTGCATCCATACCACCTGTGTGGCATGTTATGGTACTGTGGGCACTTTCCCTGGGGTGTGAAGTTGACCACGCAACTCTGTGTAATATTGAGGTCAAGAATGCATGGAGCTATACCTCCTTTTCCTCATATATCTTGATGTTGTCATGCTTAGTTAAGCAGAGGGACAATATTACCTTTACCTGAAGTTAGTACGTATATTTAGCCATGGAAATTGGAAATTAATGGAAAGGAAATGGTTGTTAGTTGTGGAGACTGTCTTTGGGTCTGTTGAATAAGAAGTTGTGGACCCCTGGCAAGGGGTGGCTTTCCAGCTATGGAGGTTGGTGGAGGGCTACCAACTATTTCCATTAAAGTTGCACTGTGTCTTTTGCTGGCTGTTGTGAATACTGTGATGAACCTTGCAGTCATTTAAAATGCTGGTGATTTCTTGACTGGTTGAATCATTATCAGCTTCTCAAGAATGACTCTCATGTGCGGAATTTGATGATCAGTGTACGTCTGTATGAAGTATGTAACTGGTTTCAGTTCTCAAGTTACCCCAAATGCACTTTGCATGAGGATCTGGGAAGGCTGCTGGAAGCACGTCAGTTTTGTGACGTGGAGTTCGTTGTTGGTAGTGAGGAGGTGAAGATACCTGCACATCTTGCTATGGTAGCTGCACGCTCACAGTTTCTGCGCAATCGCATACGACAGGCTCGTGAGGCCAGAGACAAGCATCTTGAGAAGGTAAGTGAAAAAATTGGTAAGTTTGTGAGCTGTGTCCAGAAAGCATCGGCAGCAGCTGCAGGCCGTACTTTAAAGGTCACTTGTTCGCATCCAGCAAAGTCTTTGACATGGCGCCCAGTGTTAGATGTGCCCCACTGAGACGTGAATATCTCAAGCTAGATGCTGGAATCTCTTGGATTTGAGCTGTTATCATTTCTGTGTGTTTTTTGGTGCCATTATTGAAATACAGAAATTTGGAAATTATGTAGCTCCTCCCATGATTCATAATCTAAATTAGCCCTTCCTGTGCCACCGTCATACGTGTCCGTCCTTTGATGTGTTCTTTTAGGTTGGGTTAGTACCAGCTATGTGACCGTCAGATACAGTAGTCATGCTGCGTCTCCGTTATTTTTGGAGCCACATCATTGGGAGTGATATGCAAATGCAAACCCTAAAGCTAAACCATTTCTCAGAACATGTTGGCTGTATGTCATGTGTATGTGTGTTGTATTGGATGAATCTACAAATGTTATTAAATATTAATATGACTTCAAATGTAATGGTGCATTATGTTTTTTAAGGTTATGTTGCTAAGTTGCAGATGTACATATACATCTGTTTGACACATCCTTAGTCTAAATTAGCCAAAGGATCGAAGCTGTGTGACTTGTATGTATGTCTGTAGACTCACTAACTTTGCCTGTTGAAACTGCCTGACACTGCATTTGAGTTTCTTCTTGCTACTCTAGCACTTGGATTATTTCTTTGTGAATTTTGTGTCACCTCAATATTTTTAAAAATTTGTACGCTATGGAAGATAATTAGCATATTTTGTAACCGAATTTCCTGATCTTCATGTTCGAAGTTACCATCGTATGTCAAACTAGAAGCTTGTAATGACGTTGCAGTCCCAGATTTATTGTAAGTAGTACTGGCAACATTGAAACTGAATTTATCAATTCCAGACACAGTGAAAACAGCATTTCAGGTACAATAAGAATGACTTCACAGTGGCATTTTTCTTTTTCTGCTTGAAAAGTTATGGTTCAGATTTTGATTAATCAGTTTTATTTCCCACTATGAAAAGAGTAATTATTTTACTTATGTTCGTTGGTTAACTCCTTGAAGACAAAAATGAATGTACAATGTGTATGGGTAGTCAGTTTGTACCTCACAGAGGGCGGTCTGTTGTAAATAAGAAACAACAATCCTTAAAAGTTGTATGTGGACGTAATTGGTGTTTATAGCGAGGATTAAGTAGAGTTTTTTTTTTGTGGTAAACCTTGTGGTATCTGTGTTTACCACTGGACTTTGTGGTAAACCCTGTGGTATCTGTGTTTACCACTGGACTTTGAAGGGCTAAAGCTGGAAATGCTGGCTTTAGTGAGCTCATGGCTGGAACAGTATTGTATTCTGTGTTACAATTCCATGTACTGGGATGGCCAGTTGTCAGCTGTTTTAGAGAAACTTGAATGATTGGGCTTGTGTAGAAGACCAGCCCAGTAGAGGATTACTGCATAAGATTTTTGTTTCTTATATTGATGACTATGTGGAATTCAGTCTGCTAAGTTATGATGCCTTGTGTAGTTGCAAGTAGGTACCACCGTTTTGGAGGAACATGTTGCCTTTGTCTTCGGGCTAGGCCATAGGGTATGAAAGGTACAACTGGCACACTCTGCCATCAGAACCTCTGAACATGTATTCTGTTACTTCCCAGGGTTTAAAATTTGAAATTGATAATGCATTAAATAATGTACTGTACCTAACTAATAATGGCTGCCCTCACTGTAGGTATTTCATGTTTTATATGTACATTATGTTTGCTGTTGCAGGTGTTTGGAACAACTCAAGTGCCATTTAAGGAGCTGCCACTTCTTGAAGTGCGGCTTCCCGATGCAGTGCCCGAAGCCTTCGACATGGTATTGAACTACATATACACAGACCGCATTGACCCCACTAAGAAGAGTAAGTGTATTTGGTTTGCCATCCAGAATATCTACAGCTTCTTCTGCAAATAAAGTTTATATGTGCCCTACTTGTGACTAAATGTGGCTGAATGAATAAATAGCCTTGTAGAAATTATGTAGGTTTAATTTACAGGGTGATCAAAAAGTCTCTGTGCACCTGCTTTCTGTGTTGTAATCAGCAGGTGCATAGAGACTTTTTGATCATCCTGTATTATAAAATTTTTTCACTGTATTCTTAAAAAAAATCCCCTTAAGTTTTTATTATTTGAAGTTATTGAATGTATCCTTGGAAGTTTTAAAATTGTTGTGATATTGTATCCACCGCAGAAACTGCTCTGATCAGACATATCTCAGATGTTGTCCGGTCAGGGCATGGATCCAACTTCGTTGCTTAGAAGGAGTGAGGGAGTGTGATGGCTATGCAGTGTAACTTTCATAGACTTCAGTTGATAGCCTTTACTTATAATTAGTAGTTACATGTAAGAAAGAGGAGAGTAATTAGGCACCAGTGCTGCCGCTGGACTTGCCAGATGATCTTGGGGCATCTTGCCCCAGAGACTGCTTGATCGAGAGTCTGCGTAATGCAGTGTAAGGTTTCAAGTAGAGTACAAAGGATTCACTGTCAACTGACAGGTCTAGCAATTGCTGGTCGCCTTAAGTGCTTAACCATGTAACGCAGGCAGCTCTGGTTTGGCAGCAAGCATGTGCGTTCAGAATTCTTAGAACTATTCCCTTGACCTGCGTAACATAAACTGTATAGCTGCAATAAACATATGGCAATACACATCAATAAAATGATTAAGACAAAACAGTAATACAATGCATAGGGACATAACTATGCAACAATATTGCAGTGAGAAGCAAATGACAATTTCGGATTGGACGTACTATGTTAAATTTTGTTATATGCAGTCTACACTTTGAATCTGTCATGAGTTCTGAATTGCCAGTTATGGAGTTTAGTGATCTGTTTTTGTCCCTACCTTCAAGCCGCACAATAGTTTACAGACATAGCCTCAAAATTTCTCTGTTGTAATGTTTGTAACTTTTTTGCGGCAATGATGTAATGTTCATACATAATGTGTTTATGATCTGTCTTTATACCAAACTTCACATTCCTGGTTACATTGGCCACTGGTTACTGCTGTCTCGTACAAAGCCTAATACAGCAGTCACATATTTCTGACAGCATTATATGACACACTACAAATGCTATGAGTTTGAAAAGCAATGTGTATTCTTCAGAGCTCAGGTGTGACATTGACATTAGCTCTTGCCAGCTCTGCATCACAATGTACTGTGCATTTCACTGTCCAGCCGACCTAACCTTGCATTTTGTCAGTAATGTTTTTGTTATTCTTGAATTCTGATATAGCTACCAGCCCTGTAGAAGCAGTTATTTATCATGACCTATTCCTGGACAATAAACTGTAGTAGCAGTAGTTCCTTCATGCCACAAGTGATATCTGGTGATCCCATTGGATTTTCTTAGCAAAAAGTATTGGGTCTGCTATCATTTGTAATAAACTTTTGCCCTGTAATAAAATGTTTGGCCACCGATGAGCTCCGGGTGAGCATGGCAAACAGTGGGCACCCCCCCCCCCCCCCCCCCCCCCCCCCCCCCCACGGCAGGGGGCTCCAGGTGGTAAAAAAAAAGGTAAATACGTATAGCATACGGGATATATAATACTACACTGAAATATTTAGATTATTAAAATTGTAT
>Ga0131853_10001738_pt1 | contig 38837 bp, 33 predicted proteins | sample TergutLab28metaG_FD_92764 | JGI IMG/M metagenome (GOLD analysis project Ga0131853, IMG submission 92764) | Labiotermes labralis P1 segment gut microbial communities from Petit-Saut dam, French Guiana - Lab288 P1 (version 2) (version 2) | ecosystem: Host-associated > Arthropoda: Insects >... | reverse complement strand
TAATCTTTTGGGCTGGGCTTTGACAAATAACGCTGACGCTGACGCTGTTTTGGAAGGCAATTACGAAATTAACGACGATGCTATTTTTTATGCTGTTTGGGAGGAAGTTAACCAGCCGCCAACTCCTGAAGAAAAAGCCCTTGATGAGCTTTTTGCGGATGAGGGTTGGTATGCGGAATATGGCGAAGATTTGATTTCGGCTTTGTTAGGGCTTGCGGTTGAAGTACAAATTACTGGCGCAAACTTTGGTATGACCCCTTCAAATAGTCAAGATATTTACTATGATGATGAGTTAAATATTATTTTGGCAGGAGTTCCAGATGCTATCGCTGAAGAAATAGTTAAATTCTTAAATGATAATTATGAAGCGATTGCCAAAATTCTTGAAGAATTGTATGAAGGTGAGCCTGCTAAACGTGTTCTCACAGTGGTAATTGGTGGTGATGAACCTGTTGTAGGTGGGCTTTTGCAAAGAACCATCACTATAACGGGTGATGAGATTTTGGCAACAGATTTGCTTTTTGTGCAACTTACTGTAGAAGAAGGTGAAGTGGTGCTTTGGGCGATTAGTGTAAACGAAGCAAGCGCAAGCCAAACAATTGGCTTTAATGCTGCTGTGACTAGAATTAGTGCTTTCGTTGCTTCTACCTTTGACCAAGAAGAACCGACAGGCATTGCTGCTTCTGTTGAGCGATAGAAGATGAAAGGAGGCGCATCTATGATTAAGAAAAAACGATTTTTTGCGATGCTTTTAGCTTTTGTGATGTGCTTCGCCATTATGCCCCTTTCGATTATTGCGGACACATCTGATAGGGTGGTTTTTGATTACGGAGCTATTGCAATTGATGTTTCGGATTTAGCCGATGGTCAGTATCTAATAAGAATTATAGCAGAGAACGGTATGGCTATAGGGTTTGACGAATTTACTGTTGTAAGTGGCATTTCTAACGGGAATAGCACACACAACTGGCAATTGCCTGCCTTGTCTGATGGCTTGTTCAATTGGATATTGAGTGCGGTTTCAAGCGGTGTTGTTGGTAGGGGAGAATTTCGCGTAGGTCCTCCGCCACAACCGCAGATGCCGTGGGTAGATGTAGATTATATTGGCGGAGCTTTGCGGATAGATGCCGGAAATTTGGATAATGGTGAATACCTTATTCGCATTACTAGAAAATCCGATGGGTCTGTTGTTGGTTTTAACACTATTACAGTTAATGATGGTAGCATCGCTGCTTATGTTTGGAATTTACCAAGCAACATAGTGCGAGACGAAACTTATAACTGGACTTTTGGCAATTTGGAAACTCGTATTGGCTATGGAGAATTTACGCCAGATGCGGATATTACTACACCAACAATAAGTGTTAGCCCGACTAGCGTAACAATTAATGATACAAGCCTTACGGCTACGGCGACTGTTGGCGGCACGGCTATGGGCGGTATTACTTTTGGGCGTGGTTCGTTGCCTGCGGCTATTAGCTTATCGACTTTGGGCAATACGATAACTGTAACAGCCACACGCCCTTCTTCGGGGCAAACCGATATTTTTGGTAATTTTCCTGTAACGGTAAGTCGTGGAGGTGTTCAGACTACATTAAATATCGTGGTTGACCTAACATCATTGCCTAGCGAACCACCAACTGGCGGAGGTGGTGGCGGTGGGGGAGTCGGAGTTGCACAGACTTTGACCCTTACGCCTAATAATGCTACGATAAATGATGGCAATTTGAGTGCTACGGTAAATGCTGGTGGCACTGTTACGGGTAATATTACATTTACGAGAGGTAATTTGCCTGCGGCTGTTGATTTGTCGGTTGATGGTAATGTGATAACCATAACAGGTACACGTCCTGCGGCTGGACAACCTGCTGTTGAGGGTATTTTTCCTGTGAGAGTAACCCGTGGCGGTGTTAATGCTACGCTTAATATTACAGTGAACCTTACGCCGCAAGCGGCTGAAGTGTTGCCTGTGGTTGAGATTACCCCTGCGCATCAGTTGTTCGATGATGTGGCGGCAAATGCTTGGTATCACGGTTATGTTAGTATTGTTGTACATCACGGGTTGTTTCAAGGGATAGCCCCAAGAACATTTGCACCACAGCAAAATATGACGAGAGCTATGTTTGCGCAGGTGCTTGCTAATCTTGAAGGTGTGGATTTGGCTACATATGCTGTAACACCTGCTGTATTTAATGATGTTGCGCAAGCGGCGTGGTATTATCCCGCTGTGCAATGGGCGGCAAATGCTGGTGTTATACAGGGTATCGGCGACGGAAATTTTGCGCCTGAGGACAATGTAACGCGTGAGCAAATGGCGGTAATGCTATATCGTTATGCCAATATGCGAAATATAGAATTGCCGCAGGGTGAAGCGATGAGCTTTATTGACCAAACTGATATATCTTATTGGGCGGCAAGTGCTGTTGTTGCTATACAACGTGCGGGAATTGTGCAAGGACACGCAAATGGCAGGTTTGCCCCACAAGACACGGCAATAAGAGCAGAAGTTGCGGCTATTTTTGCTAGGTTCATCCCTATGTCTATAGAGTAGCCTTTTGCATTTGATAATCTATAGCTTGTTGTTAATAAAATAAAATCAGCTACAGTATAATGCTGTAGCTGATTTTATTTTATAGCAACTTAACCTTCTGTAGTCCCCCCGACTGCGTTAAACACGCCGCTGGAATCCGTCGTGTTTAACTTGCGGCGGGACAACAGAAGCTAAAGTTGCTCTATGCGTCTGTTATTTTGATTAGGTCGCTTATTTCGCAGTCAAGAGCTATACAAATGCGCAATAACAAATCACTGTCCCAACGCTTTACTTTGTTTTTGTAATAGCTATCAACGATTGGATAGTGGCTTCCTATACGCTTTGTTAGTTCGTAGCGTGAAATGCCATATTCATCCAGCAATTGCTCTAAATTTAGCAAGATTTGTTTTTCCACAATATCACCTCGATTATATAATAATAATTATATATGCACTTGGCAATTTATATTTTTATTATATAATAAAAATATCAGATAAGGTGAAAATCTTGTAGAGTTAAACAGGTTTGTGCTTTAGGGGGATAAGGCTTGCAGTGTAGATTATTGCGGCTAGGATTAGGCAATTAATGATTTGAAGGATGGCTGTGTCGTGGAAGATTATTAGGTTAAAAAACCAAGCTAAAGCGGCACGAAGCGGTGCTATTGGTGTGAAAACACTGATTATAGCGACGATTATGGCGTTTATTACCCAACCATACCATCTGCCTTGCATAAGGACGATTGCGTGGATTGCGGATATTAATAGTGTAAAAAAGGAGAACATTTGAAGCATTGCGATAAAGTTGTTGTTTTGTGTGAAACCAAAGGTGGTCCATAAGCTGATGTCGTAGTCGTTATGGTTAAAAACAAATTGGTCTATGGTGCTGTGTACTAAAAAGCTAATTGCGGTTACGATAAAGATTGTGATAAGGTAGGTAATAATATTTGCTTGGAAAAAGTCGATACGTTTGCCGCCTAGGTTCATAAACGGATAGAAGTTAAGCGCAGGTATAAAAATTGCCATAAATATTGGTAAAGCAAATAAATATGTGGCGATGTCGTTTACGCCAGAATCTATACCAAAGCCCAGTAAAACAAGTGATATAACATTACTTAAAAGTGCGGCACCTGTAATTAGATATGCTATTTTTGAATGTTTAAAATTTAATTTGGTCATACCCAAAATTGCGTTCATAATTAAAATCCTCCTTTTTCGTTACCGACAAGTCCTATAAAAAAGTCTTGAAGGCTTAGCGTGTTGATGCTGTATTTATCGCTTTCTTGGATACGTTTGTCGTAGATGTATCTTGATAAAAAGCCGCCTGCTTTTGTGTCTGCAAGCACATTTAAACCTTCAGTTGCCGCTGCGACATATTCTGCGGGACCTGTTATGCTATATGCTTTTTCGTCAATTTCGTTAATGTCGCTGTAGAGCAGTAATTTGCCGTGATTGATGATGATTAATTGTTCTGCAACCTTTGCGATTTCGTCAATAATATGTGTTGACACAATTACGATTTTTGGTTTTGACGCAACGCTTTCGTGCAGAAGGTCGTAGAAGGTTTTGCGCATAACGGGGTCGAAGCCCAGTACAGGTTCGTCTAAAATTAATATATCTTTGCCGCTTGACATTGCGATTAGCGTGTTTACCATTGCTTTCATACCAAAAGATAATTTTCTGTATCGCTTGCGTAAGTTAAGGTTAAATTTTTTTGCAATTTCTAGCGCAAAATCACTATCAAATGCGGGGTTTATGGCCGCCGCCGCTTTTAGCAATTGTTCAAGAGATAGGTTGAAATGCGATGCGGCAGTTTCTACAAAATGCACACTGTCGGGCATCGCTAAGGGTTTTACAGGTTTGCCTGCAACAGACACCTCGCCCTCGGTTGTTTCGATATGACCCGCAATTGTTTTTAGTAAAGTTGTTTTGCCTGCGCCGTTGCGTCCTAAAAGGCAGTAAATGCCTGGCTTGTCTATTTTTATTGTAAAATTGCTAAGTGCTGTTGTGTTGCTGTAAATTTTTGATACATTTTTTAAATCAATCATCTAAATTCTCCTTTATAATTTGCATTAGGCTATTGTTAGGTATGCCTATTTTTTTTGCCGCTGATATAAAGTCGGGAACTATTTGTTTGTGAAAAATGTCTTGACGTTCCTGTAAAATCATATCTTTAGCCTCGATAGTAACTGCCATACCAACACCGCGTTTTTTGTATAAAAAGCCACGCTCGACAAGCAATGATATTGCTTTTTGTGCTGTTGTTGGGTTAACTGATAGTAATTTTGAAATTTGCGGGATGGATATTATTAAGTCGTCTGCCGCATAAACTTCTGATAGTATATCGTCCTTTATCATATCAATAATCTGTATAAATACAGGCTTTTCGTTTGTCAAATATACTCATCCTTTCACGAGTTATATAGTTAATGACTTAAATCATTAACTACTTTACCATAAGACTTTTAATTTGTCAAGAACTTTTTTCGTGTTCTATGAAATTTTTTTTCGCATAAAATTTAGGACAAACCATTTTGGATGGAGATGCGAATGATGAGTGTAAGAGAGATGTTGATGGAATATGCCTATGGCGGGCTACGGCAGGTTTTTGCAGGTTGCGGTATACATTTGGAACAAGCGCAGGAGATACGCATAAGATTGGGTTTGCCTTTGGCAATGCGTACCTCAAAGGGTGAGGTTTTGTTGGGTAATGGATACAAACCTACGGCTAAAGATATAACAGGGACACTGGATAAAATGACAAACCATTCATTATACGCTTTTGACAGCGAGATTAGAAACGGGTTTATTACCATAGCCGGAGGGCATAGGGTTGGTATTTGCGGGCGTGTTGCGCTTGATGGCGGAAAAATTAAGACGATTAGGCATATTAGCGGGTTGACGGTGCGTGTTGCTAGGCAGGTTATTGGGGCGGCTGACGAGATTGCAGGTTTGGTTTGTAGTGAAAATGGAGGAATACATTCTACATTGATTGTTTCGCCACCAGGGCAGGGCAAGACAACGGTTTTGCGGGATTTGATACGGCAGTTGTCTAACAAAGGCTATAATGTGGCTGTTGTGGACGAGCGTAGCGAGATTGCAGGTAGCCATAATGGAGCAGCGCAGAACGATTTGGGGATTAGGGCTGATGTGCTTGATGGCGCACCGAAAGCCGAGGGGATGTTGTTGATGTTGCGGGCGATGTCGCCTGATATTATTGCTGTGGATGAGATTGGCAGTGATGAGGATGTATTAGCTTTGTTGACAGTGGCATGTTGCGGTGCAAAAATTATTGCTACATTACACGGTGAAAACGTGGAAGATTTACGTAGAAAGCCTGCGATTGCGCCGCTTTTGGATAGTAGGATTTTTGGGCGGTATATTTTTTTAACTAATAAGTCGAAGGCGGGAAGATTAAAAGCGGCTTATGATGAGGATTTGCAGGAGGTGATTGTGTGATTTTGCAAATAGCAGGGGGTGCAACAATTGTTGTAGCGACCAGTCTTTTGGGATGGCATTTTGGCGGGCTTGGTGCAAAACGGGCTAGAGATTTGCTTGAATTTAAAAAGAGCCTGATAATGTTGAAGTCGCAGATAGATTATACAATTTATACATTGCCGCAGGCATTTTTGCATATTTCTGAGAGGGTTGTGCCGCCTTTTGATATATTTTATACAAAGATTTCGCAGGAATTGGAAGATAGCCGTGGCGATATATCGACAATTTGGGGACAGGCTGTAAGTCGCTTGAGGTTTAGCTATCTTCATAAGAACGATATGGATAATATTGCTTTGCTTGGTACGTCGCTTGGGCTGGCAGATGTGGATGTACAAATTAATTCAATTGATATGGTAATAACGACTATAGATGATACGCTGACAAAGTTAGGGGTGCAAAATGCTAAAGATGCAAAGATGTACCGTGGGCTTGGGGTTGTAGCGGGCTTATTGATAACTATTGTGTTGCTGTAAACATACGAGGAGGATGGATATGGATATTACTGTTGTGTTTCAAATAGCTGCTGTGGGGATTTTGGTGGCGGTTCTTAACCAAGTGTTGAAGGGTGCAGGAAGGGATGACCAAGCGACAATGACGACACTTGCAGGGCTTATTGTTGTATTATTTTGGATAATTAGCCATATAAGCGATTTATTCGGCACGGTTCAAAACTTGTTTCAACTATAACGAAAGAGGGTTGTACAAATGGATATATTCCAAATCGTGGCGATTGGGATTGTTGGCGGAATACTTGCTGTAATGATTAAAAAAGAAAACCCCACATTTGCAGTGATGGTGTCGCTTGCTGTTGCGGTTTTGATATTTATATTTTTAATGCCGCCGCTTGCGGGATTAATTGCGCTGATTGCGAACATCACAGGGCATTTGTCAAGTGGGCAGGAATATGTTTTGGTGGTGGTGCAAATTATTGGGATTGCATATGTGGCAGAATTTGGCGCACAAATTTGTAATGACGCAGGTGAAGGGTCTATTGCATCGAAGATTGAGTTAGCGGGAAAGGTGCTTATAATGGGGGTTGCGGCTCCTATAATTATTTCGCTTGTAGAGCAGGTTGTGGCGATAATACCTTAACAAAGGATGATAAAAATGATTATACAAATGTGTATGATGGTTACTATGGCGGCAGGTATGCCTATTGGGATTGAAGAACAGCTTCAGGGGCTTGACTTGTCGGGGTTAGAGTTTGGCGGCAATGTTTTAATGCCTGATGGTATAGATATTGCCGATATGGCTTTGCAGGCTTTGCGTGGCGAGATTGATTTGTCTATTGGGATGGTTTTTTCGTGGATATTGCAAGGGCTGTTTTCGGAAGTTAATACGCTTTTTTACATATTACGGCAAATGCTTATTATCGCAGTGTTGTCTGCATTTTTTAAAGCTATGACAGATAGGTTTAAAAATAGTGGTATTTCAAAATTGGGGTTTTATATTTGTTATATAGTGATTATAGGGTTGTTGTTTCATACATTTATTGTTGCGCTTGGTATTATGAGCGATATGATAAGTAATATTGTGTTTTTGCTTACGGGGTCTACACCTGTTATTATTGGGCTTGTGGCGGGCGGTGGGCATATTGCTTCGGCTTCAGCATTTGCGCCTGTTTTGATTTTTGCATCGTCGTTTTTGACGGTTTTTCTTGATACAATTATGGTGCCGTTGTTGATTTTTGCGGCGGCTATAACGCTTGTTAATTATCTTTCAGATAAAGAAACATTAGACAATCTTTCAGAGCTTATGCACAAAGGCATTAGCTTTGGGTTAAAGTCTGTTGCGCTTGTGTTTGTTGCTGTGTTGGGTTTTCAACGGGTGGCAACGCCTATAATGAACAATATTGCTATACGTGGTACACGGACGGCAGTTGGGGCCGTGCCTGCTGTTGGCGGGGTTTTGACGGGGGCTATTGATACGGCGATTGTATATTCGCAGGCGGTGCGTGGTGCTGTGTCAAGTGCATTGTTGCTTGCGGCTGTGTCGATGAGCATTGTGCCTATATTACAAATTTTGGCTTTTGTGGTGGTTTATAAAGTTACGGCTATATTAATCTCGCCTATATGTGATGAGCGTATAGTGGAAGCTATTGATGCGGTGGGTAATTATACTGCGCTTGCGCTGGGGGTTTGTATGTTGGCGGCATTTTTGTTTGTTTTTATTGTACTTGCGACATTAAGCCTTTGATTGGAGGATTTACAAATGAGTGCTATATCGGATTACATACGCAATTTGGCGGTTTTTCTCATTTTTGCCAGTTTTATTAATATCATCAACCCAGGCAAGAAGTTTGAACAATATATTAATTTGGTATTGGGGATTATATTGATTTTTGTGTTGATTGCGCCGCTTTCGGGAATTATTAATGCACTTGCTGGGTCTAGCGGAGACATTTTTGCAGATATTTCGCTTGCATATGATAGGGCGGCATTGGCGCAACAAATTGAGCACGCCGACCAGCAACAGCAAAGGATTATTATAGATTTGTATACGCAGGGATTGACAGAGCAAGCAACAAGACTTGTAAACAACCACGGCGAGTTTTATTTGGAAAATTCTTTTTTTAATATAGATACTGGTGAAAATTTTGGGAAAATTTTGCTTATGCAGCTTATACTTCGTCCTCGTGATAGCACACAGAGATTTGTTCGTATAGACCCAGTGCGGATTGCGCCTGTTATTGGCAGTCGTGGCGAGCCTATTGTGCAGGATGATGTCGGCGGAGAAAATCCCCATATAATTTCTTTAAAAAATTTGCTGGCGGGCTTCTATAACTTGACTGAGGACAATATAATTATAGAAATTAGGAATTAGGAACGAGAAATGAGGAATTAAAGATACTAAGGAGGTTGTAATGTGCAATTTTTAAGAAACTTTTTGGACAAAGGCGATAAAAGTAATGGCGATGAAAAGGGCGGCAAAAAAAGCAAGAAGGTGCAAAATTTGCTTATAATGCTGTTGGTGGGCGTGCTTTTGTTGCTTGCCAGTAGTTATTTTGCTAATCGGTCTAGTGGTGGTGATGAAGATTTTAGCATTTTGCCACTTGACGACGGGCGACCGCAACTATCCTCTGCGGTGGAGCAGGCAAGTGAAGCTGTCGCACGGCAGATGGAGGAGATTTTGTCGCAGATTGCGGGGGCTGGCGAGGTTCGTGTTATGCTTACCTTTGGCACTAGCATTAACATCTATGCCCAAAACACACAAGCGTCGCTGTCGCACACAACTGAAGAAGATGGGGAAGGGGGATTGCGCAGTATTGATGTAGAATCTTCGACCCATACATATGTGATGGTACGCCAGCCGGATGGTAGCGAGCGTCCATTACGCATACAAGAGATTCATCCGCAAGTGGAAGGTGTTATTGTGGTGGCGCAGGGTGCAGGTGATGTGGTAGTGCGTGATGCTTTGGTGCGTGCAACGCATACTTTGCTAGGCATTGGGGCGCATCGTGTGCAGGTTTTTCAGATGACATCACAGTCAAATCAAAATTAGGAGGCAAATAAAAATGAGAAGGTTTTTTGAAAGAGGTCCAAATGGGCGCAGAAAGTTTAATTTAAAGCGCAATCACGTTATAATTTCTGCGTTGGTTTTAATGATAGCTGTTACGGGTTATCTTAATCTGCGGGACAGAAATGCCTATGATGACGGTGGTTTTAACGTTACATCAACAGGCGAGATTATGGGATTAATAATGGATGATATGTTGGTGCAGGATGTTGCGCTGGTCAATACCACCCTTGACGAGGCGGGCAATCTTACTACCGTGCATAATCCTGAAATTAGTATGGCTGCAACACAGCCTGGTGCGGCAGTTTTTGTGAATACATCCAATGATTCGTCTTTCTTTATCCAAGCAAAGCTAAACCGCGAGCAAGCTAGAAGCGGGCAAATGTCGTCTTTGACAGAGATGGTTAATAACCAAAATATTTCTACCGAACAGCGTGCAGAAAAAGCGGCGCAATTGGCGGACATTTTAAGTCGCGTAGAGCGTGAAGCGGCGGCAGAAGCTCTTATTGAAGCCAAAGGCTTTGCGGAGGTTTATGTGCGCATTGGCGATAATGCTGTGGATATTGTTGTAGACCGCCCGCAGTTAACCGACCAAGAAATAGCGCAAATTGTGGATGTAGCAATGCGCAAGACAGGATTTGCTATTGACCAGATTTTTATTAGTCCGCTTCGTCAGAATTAGGGATTGGATTGTATGCTAAAGCCAGCAATGACAAAATATTTAACACCACAAAACTAGAAATGTTTTGTGGTGTTTTTGCGCTATACTATATTTGACCACGTGGGGAGGTATAGCGTATATTGAGCAAAGTCTTAAAACTGGGATAAGCGTATCTTTCGGCGGGTTGTAGGTTAAACGAGGTGTTGCCCTGCACGCCCTGACCTCTTCCAAAGAATAGAATTTTTGTGTTGAATTTCGGTTTTGGGTATTGTATAATCATTGGTGAGGTATTTTTGTTTTGTGCGTTGTTCGTAGCTGTTGTGGACGGCGTGACGATTTTATATTTCACACGGAGGTACATATGAATATTGAAATGAAGGTATAGAGATTTTAATGTCGACAATTTTGCGACCAAATATATTCAATTTATTTTAAGGAGAGTTTTCAAATTATGAAGAAATTATTGCTTATGGCGTTATTAACAGCCTCACTACTTGCTTTTGCGGCTTGTGGTGGTGATAACAATACGCAAGAGGAAATTATATCACAAGAAAATTAAGCACGTCAGAGCAACCACGAGCAGAAATCCCGGCTTATATAACAATCCAAGGGCAGCAATTCAGCACATCAATAACAGAACTTGATTTTGGATGGTCTCGTAGTGGGGTTTCGCACTTGACTAACGAAGATATAATACCTCTCAAATATATGACAAATTTGACAACTTTAGATTTAGTCAACAATCAAATTACCGACCTATCACCTTTAGTTAACTTAACAAACTTAACAAGCTTAAGGCTAAATTTCAATCAGATTACCGATATAAGTCCTTTGGCAAGCTTGACAAATTTGCAAGAATTAAACGTGGGCAGTAACCAAATCGCTGACATAAGTTCTGTAGCAGGACTAGTAAATTTGACGGATTTTAGAGCACACGACAACCGAATAACCGATATAACTGCACTGTCAGAATTAACAAAATTAACAGGGTTAAATTTGAGCAATAATCTAATAACTGACATAACCACCATATCAGAATTAACGAATTTGACAGAGTTAAACTTGGAAAGAAACCAAATAGCCGACATAACTCCTTTGGCAGGACTTACTAATTTATACCATATACTGCTTGATAACAACCCGTTTATTGACTGGTCACCATTAAACAATCTTTTTCCTAGCGTTGCGTCTCCCACTGTAACCCCTGTTCCTGTTAACCCTCATCTATTTGCGGATGTATTGTCAGATTTTTTTGTTAATCTTGCTACTCCTCCAAATTTACATCGAGGCAGACCAACCAGTTACCATGCAGTTTTGGTAGATATAAACGGTACTCCGGGTATGTTAGCTTCTAAATGGACTTCTGATAATGTTAACTATAGCCATTGGTTCCCTAACGAAATTGGACCTGTTTTTGTTCAAAGAGTGTTTTATATATATGACAACCGGCTGTATGAAGTATCTGATAACATCTGGTGGGCAGTTACGCAGACAGGACAATTGGTCATAGTGAATGGTGTTGATAATATATTAGGCTACATATTACTTAGTGTTGTTGATGGTAATTTAGTCAGCACAAAATCTATTTCTTCTATAAGTTATCAAGGTATGTGGGGATATTTATCTGGAGATGAGAATAGAGAGGATGAATATTTTGTAAACCACCATAATGGCATTTTACCTTGGTTCGGTGAAGATTGGAGGGATTACAACCAACCCCTTACCTTGGAAGAATTTAACGAAATGAAGGCAAAATATGACTTACATAATTTAATCACCAATCTATGGGAACTACCCGACGAAACACTGACAATTTTATCAATGTCAGCAGAATAAGATATAATTTGATTCACACGTACTGTTATATAATAAGCATAACGCAGTTACAGCGCACCTAAAAGCTCCATATCGTAATTATTGAGATTATGTACAGCAAGCCACAATGCCCTGAAGCAAACCAGCACGCTTTGGGGTATTTTTGTGTTCAGGCGGCGAAAAAGTCCTTGACAAACGGCGCAAGAATTGTCTAATATTGACGGGTATTAGCCTTGGCATTTTGGGCGGTTGTTTTGTACTGCCACGGGACGGTCGTAAGGCGGTAGACAAAAAGGCGGTCGAATATGGTCGCTTTTATTGCGGTTTTGCGTTTCGCATAACGCATAGCGACCAGTTAAGGGTAGAGTTTTGTACTTTTTGGGCGATTTGATGCAGATTGTCCACTATTCGCAGTTCTATATTTTTGACGATTAGCTCTTTAAAGATGTCGTCAATACTGTGGACGTTTATTGGGGCTTCGGTTTGCTCGCTTACATAATAGCCTGCGATTTCGTCTTGCAGGTAGAAATTTTTGGGATTAAATTCATAAACATATAGGACGGCTTGTGATAAGCGGTCGAACCAATCATTTTCTATTATGATGCAGTGGCGTGATGCAGCTGTGAAAAAATTGGCTATATCGGAATCTGTGGTCTGTGGGTTTGTGTGGTATGCAACACGTGGGCAATTCCTTGGTGTTAGATAATTTGGCAGGCAACGCTCGTTTATTGCCCAGACTAAAGGCGTGTTGCCGACCTCTTTACGGCGTGGCATACGTGGCTCGAAGCAGGAGATGTTGCTGTTTTCGCTGACGTGGAATAATCTCATAAAACCTCCTTAATTGCGCAATGAAGCAAAAAAATCTGTCATAATTTTGGCACAATCTTGCTCTAGCGCACCGTGGGTTATTTCTACAATATGGTTAAACTGCGGGTTTTCTAATAGGTTAATAATAGAGCCTGCCGCACCTGCTTTTGGTGATGGCGTGCCGTAGACAAGGCGGGGAATACGGGCTTGTAGGATTGCACCTGCACACATTGGGCAGGGCTCTACGGTTACGTAGATTGTGCAGTTTTCCAGCCGCCAATCGCCCAAATGCCTGCAAGCCTGGTTTATAGCGATGATTTCGGCATGGGCTAGGGCATTACCTTTGATATTGCGCAGATTATATCCCACACCAATTATATCCCCATTATGGACTATAACACACCCAATGGGAACTTCTTTTATTGCGGCGGCTTTTTGTGCTTGTTTTAGGGCTTCTTGCATATAAAATTCATCCATATTTGTATTTTAACATTGATGAGATTGCGGGTCAAGTTTAACTTGCATATTATGATGCAAAATGATTTTTGGAGGATGAAATTATGCCTAGAATAGCTGTTTTTGCGGGACACGGTGGTAGTGACCCAGGTGCTGTAAGCGGTAATTTGCGTGAAAAGGATTTTAATTTGGCGGTGAGCAATGCTGTAACGAGGGTTTTGCGTAATTGGGGATATGTTGTTATTAATAATAGGACGACAGATGTGGATAGAAGTATAACAAGAGATGCACAGTTGGCGAATGATAGTCGTGTGGATGCTGTTGTGGAGATTCATATGAACAGCAACCAAGGTACACCAGCTAATGGTAGCGAGGTGTTTTTTAGCATAAGAGATACTGGGGTTGGTAGAAGGCTTGCGCAGGCTATTTTGAACCAACTTGTTGCGCTTGGTTTTCGTGATAGGGGGGTTAAAACGCAGACAAATGCGGCGGGTCAGGACGCTTTTGCGATTATACGTTTGACTAATGCACCTGCGGTTTTGGTGGAATGCGCTTTTATTAACAGCCCAATTGATATGGGGATTTTTGATGTAAACAGTGTGGCACAGGCTATTGCGCAGGGTGTGCGTGATGTTTTTCCTATGGCGAGCAATGTGCCGCCTTATCCTGGTGCGGCTTTGCGTATTGGCTCACGGGGTGAGGATGTGCGTCGGATTCAAAACTGTTTAAACAATATTAGAAATTCGCACCCATCTATCGGATGGTTGAATCCTGATGGGATTTTTGGGCAATTAACTGCCAATGCAGTTATGGCTTTTCAGCGCATTTTTGGACTTAATCCTGATGGTGTCGTCGGTCCGCTTACTTGGGATAGGTTGATGAGAGAGTGCCATAATCATCCTGCATATCCTGGCACACCTTTGCGGGTTGGAAGCAGTGGCGAGGAAGTGCGGCGCATACAAAATTGCCTTAACCACGTAAGCATACGCCAGCCGTCTATACCTACGCTTAATGCTGATGGAATTTTCGGATCACGCACAGAAAATTCGGTTCGGGTTTTTCAGCGCATTTTTGGCTTGTCGGTTGATGGCGTGATTGGTCCTGTCACTTGGGCGAGGCTTATGATGGAGTGCGCGGCTGTTACCCGTGAACTAAATGCCGACCCTCCACGTCCCAGCGCAAGTGCTATGCCTTTATTGGTCTTAATGTTGGCGGGTGCAATGTCTTGATTTTTTTGTTGGGCTATGCTATAATAGGGTAAAAGCTAAGGAGAAAGTGAATATGCATAAATACGAGTATACTTTGGATGATAATGATTATTTAGAATTTAACCGTTATATCTTTTACAAATCGCCTGTACAAAAGAAGAATATGATTTGGGTGCGATATGGGGTGGCGGCAATATCGCTTTTGATGTTGCCTTTTGCCGCTAGACTTTTTGAGGATAATTTGGCGTTGTGGATTTCGTATGTGGTGTTAGTGCTTCTTCCGGTTTTATGGATTGTGTTTTTTAACCGCACATTAACGTGGTTTATTAAAAGGGCGATGAAAAGCGAAAATATCAACTTTAACCGAAAAATGCGGGTTAATTTTATTGATAACCAGATTATTGAGGTTACAGAGGCTGGAGAAAGCCGCACTAACTATCATAATATTGAAAAGATTGGTGTTGATAAAAATGCCATATACCTTTTTATTAACGAAGCGCAGGCTTTGATTGTGCCTGAACGGGTTTTTGAAAATGATGACAAAAAGGTACAGTTTATGGAGTTTATTAAAAACAAGACGGGAAAATAAAGAAAACGCCGTTATTTTGGCGTTTTTTCTATCTTTTTGTAGTTGTGTATAAAAATACCTAGTTTTTTTGCCATCTTTTTAAGGGTTGTGGCTTCGCCTTCGGTTACAATGTTTAATACTATGCCATCTGCCCCTGCACGTCCGCAACGTCCTACACGGTGAAGATAATCCTTTTCACGTGCGGGTATGTCTAGGTTAATTACGTGGGTTAAGTCTTCAATATCAAGCCCGCGAGAACCAGCGTCAGTTGACACCAATGTGCGTATTTTGCCGTCACGCAAAGCTGTTATCGCCGCTTTGCGAGCCATTTTGTCAGCAGTTGTTTGTGCGGATTGCAGGGATTTTGCGGGGATGTTATGGTGGTTTAGTGCTGTGGTAATCTTATCAATGGCGTAGGACATATTGACGAATATAAGGGCTTTTTGGATATTTTGGCTGTGGATTAGGTTGCGAAGGCGTTCGCTTTTTTTACGCCCGTCTGTTATGACGAAATAGTGCTTTATATTTTTTGGTATTTTGCTTCCTAGTTTTATTTCCGCAGGGTCTTTCATTAAAGGTGCGGCAAGTTCTACGGTTTTTTGCGGCATTGTGGCAGAAGCTAAAGCGATTTGTGTGTCACGCAAGACTGACTTGGTAAGACCTTGTATTTGCGGCATATTTTCGGGTATAAAAAGGCGGTCGGCTTCATCAAAAACAAGCGTACGGACATAATGTACGCTTAATTTTTTATCGGCGATAAATTCGCAAATTCTGCCCAAGGTTCCTACCACTATTTTTGGCTTGGATTTTAATGCGGTTTGCTGGCGGCGTTTGTCTGCGCCGCCTATTAGCAATGCAACGTCTTCGTTATGCTCGAACAAATTGCGGGCAACGGTTGCTATTTGAGCCGCAAGCTCGTATGTAGGTGCAATAACAATTGCTTGTGTCGATTTTACATCTGATTTTAACATTGTGAAAATGGGCAACAAATATGCAAGTGTTTTGCCGCTACCCGTTGGGGATTGTATAAAAATATCACGTCCTGCAAGTATTTGCGGAATTGATTGTGTTTGGATGTCTGTTGAAGTTTCAAAGTTTGCTAAAGTTTGGTTATTGGCTAATTTATGCCAGTTTTCGCCGAAAATTTCTTGAAAGTTCATAATGCTCTCCTTAGGGATAATTGGCGACTTAAGGTTGCCCATTTCAACCCACTATTTCAAATATAAACACAACGGGGCTGTTGATGTTTTCGTTAAGCGGGGAAATATCAATGGATTTTATCTTCAGTTTTATCCCCAATGCCTTTTGCAGTTCATATAACCGTCCGCCTGCACATCTTTCAAAATACCCTTCCACATTCGGTGGCGGGTCGGTGTATTTTCCTTCCCTAGCACGTTTATAGTATCCGTGTGAGCATTTGAAGGTTAGCGTTAGTGTGTTATCATCATTTAATACAGGTTTCCATCTGTCGAAAGTTTCTGCAAACAATGCCATTCTTTCATCAAGAGCTAGATGCGTATGTTCAAGCGCAAAGGCTTTGCGCTCTTTATCGGCACCTGTACCATTGCAGCTTCCATTTGTTTCGTATAGCTGGAAGCGTTGTTCTTTGGTAAGGTGTTCACCCATAGCTTGGCAAAACTCGTCATCCCATTCGGGTTGAAAGCATTTAATTCCAACAAGATGGGGTCCTAATTTGTCAATATGTTTTTGTACAATGTTCTCAAATATGGGCAACACATCCTCTGGAATACCGCTTTTTTTCTTTTGCATTGCTTTTAACATACCTGTCATACATATCATCCTTTCATAATTGGTTTTGCTTTGTAGTTATTGGACAATACGAAGTATATTTTTGTCAAATCATCTTTGCAAAAAAGACGAGCAATGCTCGTCTTTACAATTTGATTTTAATAATTTACTGAACGAAGCTCGAAATGAGATTTAGGGAAAGCGCATACAGGGCAGGCACCAGGAGCATTTTCTGCGTCGTGTATATGACCACATTCGCGGCAAATCCAAACTTCTTTTTGTTGTTTTTTGAAAACTTCGTCATTCTCTACATTAGAAAGAAGTTTAAGGTATCTTTCTTCGTGTTCTTTTTCAATTTTACCTACACGTTCAAAAAGACCTGCTATTTTGTCAAAGCCTTCTTCTTTTGCTTCTTTTGCCATACGGGCGTACATTTGGGTCCATTCTTCATTTTCGCCTGCGGCTGCCGCTTTAAGATTTTCTGCAGTGTTGCCAAATTCGCCGCCGATAGCTAGCTTAAACCAAATTTTTGCGTGCATCATTTCGTTATGGGCTGTTTCTTCAAATAAAGCCGCTATTTGTTCGTAACCGTCTTTTCTTGCTATTTGCGCCCAATATGTGTATTTATTGCGTGCTTGAGATTCGCCTGCAAATGCTTCCCAAAGGTTTGCTTCGGTTTTTGTGCCTTTTAAGTTCATAGTGTGTTCCTCCTAAAATGGTTTAATAAAATCATTATACTATATTATTATTTGTTGTGCAAGCTGTTTTTGTTGTTTAAAAGAAGAAATTTAAGGTTATAATTGCCATATAATGCCATTTTTGTGAAAAAAATAAGCGCATTATATGCGCTAGAAAATTTTTATTAAAAAGTTTGATTTCGACAAAAATAACCCTTGACACGGGTAAAAAGGCGTGATATACTAGAGTTTCATATTGTGTTTTTGGAAATAGGATGTAAAAGTCCCATTTCTGCCACTTAATATAGTATATCACAATCTGATAAAAAAATCAACAAATTTTTTAAATAAATTTTTACCAAATACAGCTTTTAAAGAAATTACTCTAAAACAAGGGGTAGATGCTATGGAAAAAACGAGGATGAAAATAAGCCAGCAAGGCTCTGCATCACGTGTAAGCTATTCCAGAATCGACGAGATTTTGGAAATGCCAAATTTGATAGAGGTTCAAAAAAACAGCTATCAATGGTTTTTGGAAGAAGGGCTTGACGAAGTGTTTCGTGATATTTCGCCCATAACCAATTACGGTGAAACATTGGTTTTAGAATTTGCAGGGCATTATTTAGATAGGTCGGATGTTAAATACAGTATAGAAGACTGCAAAGAACGTGATACGACCTATGCCGCCCCTTTAAAAATAAAGGCAAGGCTAAGAAACAAAGAAGCCAACGAAATTAAAGAACAAGAAATTTTTATGGGCGAATTTCCACTTATGACGGAAAATGGCACATTTATTATTAACGGCGCAGAGCGTGTTGTGGTTTCACAGCTTGTACGCTCGCCTGGTATATATTATGATATAGATTATGATAAGGTAGGCAAGCAATTGCTTACTTCTACAGTTATACCCAATCGTGGTGCTTGGTTAGAATATGAAACAGATAGTAACGATATTTTTTCAATACGTGTAGACCGTACAAGAAAAATTCCTGTTACCAGCTTTATACGTGCTATGGGTGTTGCTACTGATGCCGAGATTTTAGAGCTTTTTGGCGAGGAAGCAAAGATTTTGGCGACATTTGAAAAAGACCCCGCAAAGACCAAAGAGGAGGGTCTTTTAGAGGTTTACAAGCGTTTGCGTCCAGGCGAACCTTTGGCGGCAGAAGCAAGCGAATCTTTATTGCGCAGTATGTTCTTTGACCCCAAGCGTTACGACCTTGCAAAGGTAGGGCGTTATAAATTTAATAAAAAATTAGCTTTGCGTAACCGTGCAAAAGGCTTTACGCTTGCGCAGGATGTTGTAAGTCCTATCACGGGCGAGGTTATATATACAGCAGGCACAGTTGTTACGCTTGATATGGCAGACCAAATACAGGACACAGGCGTTGGTTATGTTTGGGTTAATGTACAAAAAGGCGATGAAGAAGGTATAACAAAAATTTTAACAAACAACACCGTTTCTATTGCGCCGTTTTTGGCATTGCGTGATATTGACCCATCTGCTGTTAATTTTCGTGAACGCGTGCATTTTCCTGTACTTATGGAAATGATGGAGCAATACGAAGACGACAAAGAACTTATTGAAGCATTAAATGCCAATAAAAATAAGTTGGTGCCAAAACATATTACTGTGGATGATATGATGGCAAGCATTAACTATATTATTGGTATGGATTATGGCATTGGCAACCGTGATGATATTGACCATTTGGGCAACCGTCGTATACGTGCAGTTGGTGAATTGTTGCAAAACCAGTTCCGTATTGGCTTATCCCGTATGGAGCGTGTTATTCGTGAACGTATGACTATACAAGAGTTGGAAGGGCTTACTCCGCAGTCACTTATCAACATCCGTCCTGTTACGGCGGCTGTTAAAGAGTTTTTTGGTAGTTCGCAACTGTCCCAGTTTATGGAACAAACGAATCCGCTTGGCGAGCTTACGCACAAGCGTCGTTTGTCTGCACTTGGTCCTGGCGGTCTTTCTCGTGACCGTGCCAGCTTTGAGGTGCGGGACGTTCACGATTCGCATTACGGCAGGATGTGTCCTATCGAAACACCAGAAGGTCCAAATATTGGTTTGATAAACTCGCTTGCAACATATGCACGTATTAATGAATACGGCTTTATAGAAGCACCTTACCGTAAGGTTAATAAAACTGAAAATCCGCCAAGGGTTACAGAAGAATTTATTTATGTAACGGCAGATGAAGAAGAAAACTTTGTTGTAGCGCAAGCAAATGCGCCACTTAATGAAAAAGGCGAATTTATGGTCGGGCGTGTTCCTGGTCGTCATCGTGATATTATCAATGAATTCCCAATAAATGAAGTAGATTTGATGGACGTTTCGCCAAAGCAGATTGTGTCTGTGGCAACGGCTTTGATACCATTTTTGGAAAACGATGACGTTTCCCGTGCTTTGATGGGGTCGAATATGCAACGACAAGCTGTTCCGCTTATCAAAACCGACAGCCCTATTGTTGGGACGGGTATGGAATATAAAACCGCTAAAGACAGTGGCGTTTGCATCATTGCCCGCCGTGATGGTGTTGTTGAAAGTGTTTCCGCAAGCTCTATTGTGATTGCAACGGCGGCAGGCAAAGAACATTACAAAGTTGTTAAATTTATACGTTCCAACCAAGGAACTTGTGTAAACCAAAAACCTATTGTAAAGATTGGCGACCACGTTAAAGCTGGCGATATTATTGCTGATGGTCCTTCTACACAAAACGGAGAGCTTGCTTTGGGGCAAAACCCGCTTATTGGCTTTATGTCGTGGGAAGGCTATAACTATGAGGATGCTATACTGTTATCTGAGCGTTTGGTTGAAGATGATGTATATACATCTATACACATAGAAGAATACGAAAGCGAAGCCCGTGATACAAAATTGGGTCCCGAAGAAATTACCAGAGATATTCCTAACGTGGGCGACGATGCTTTAAAAGATTTAAATATGGACGGCATTATACGTGTTGGTGCAGAGGTTCGTCCTAATGATATTTTGGTTGGTAAGGTTACGCCAAAGGGCGAAACAGAGCTTACAGCGGAAGAGCGTCTTTTACGTGCGATTTTCGGTGAAAAAGCACGTGAAGTACGTGATACGTCGCTTCGTGTTCCTCACGGTGAAAGCGGTATTATTGTTGATGTCAAGGTGTTTAGCCGTAAAAATGGTGACGAATTACCACCAGGTGTTAATCAGGTTGTGCGTGTTTATATTGCTCAAAAACGCAAAATTAGCGTTGGCGATAAAATGGCGGGTCGCCACGGTAACAAGGGTGTTATCAGCCGTGTGTTGCCTGTAGAGGATATGCCGTTTTTGCCAAATGGTCGCCCGCTTGATATAGTGCTTAACCCGCTTGGCGTACCAAGTCGTATGAATATAGGGCAGGTTTTAGAAGTTCATCTTGGGCTTGCGGCGAAGGTGCTTAACTGGAAGGTTGCTACGCCTGTTTTTGATGGTGCACGTGAGGAAGATATTACAAACACTCTTGGACTTGCCAATGATTTTGCAAATATGCAATGGGAAGATTTTGCCGCAAAATGGCAGGATAATCTTGACCCCGAAATTTTTGCTCAATTAGAACGAGATAAAGAAAAAGCCGAGGAGTGGCGTGGTGTGCCAATAGAATACCACGGGAAAATTAAATTGCGTGACGGCAGAAGCGGAGAAGAATTTGACAATCCTGTTACCGTTGGATATATGCATTATCTTAAACTACATCACCTTGTTGATGATAAAATCCACGCTCGCTCTACTGGTCCGTATTCACTTGTTACACAACAGCCTTTGGGTGGTAAAGCCCAGTTTGGTGGACAGCGTTTTGGCGAGATGGAAGTTTGGGCATTGGAAGCATATGGTGCGGCTTATACATTGCAAGAAATCCTTACCGTTAAGTCTGACGATATTGTAGGGCGTGTTAAAACCTACGAGGCAATTGTTAAAGGCGAAAATATTCCAGAACCTGGCGTGCCGGAATCCTTCAAGGTTCTATTAAAAGAGCTTCAAGCCCTTGCGCTTGATGTGCGGATTCAAGACGGCGAGCGTGAAGTTGAGATTAAGGAAATGGTTGATGACCACGATGACCTTAATGTCAACATCGAAGGCGTTGAAAAAGGTGATGAAGACGGTTTTGTTAAAAAATCTGACCGTAGTTTTGCTGACCGTGATGATGCGCCTGTAGCTGGTTTGGATGGATTGCTTAATGCAATAACGTCCGATTTTGACGACGACGATGACTTTGATGACCTAGATGAAGACGAAGACGATGCTGATGATTTGGATGAAGACATTGATATGGACGATGAAGGTGATATAGATATATTTGCAGCAACAGAAGACCCCGATGAAATGGAAGAAGCGGCGGGACTTATGAATTCTGATGATGACGACGAGGAGGACGAATAGATATGGCAATATCAAAAAACGAAAATGCCTTGGTGTTTGATTCTATAAATATAAGGTTGGCAAGCCCGCAAAAGATACGGGAATGGAGTCGTGGCGAGGTTAAAAAGCCCGAAACCATTAACTATCGCACATTAAAGCCCGAGAAAGATGGGTTGTTTTGCGAACGCATTTTTGGTCCCGATAAAGACTGGGAATGTCATTGCGGTAAATATAAACGTATTCGCTTTAAAGGCACGGTTTGCGACCGTTGTGGTGTTGAGGTAACAAAGAAAAAAGTACGCCGTGAACGTATGGGGCATATAGAGCTTGCTGCACCTGTTTCGCATATATGGTACTTCCGTGGTATACCTAGCCGTATGGGTTTAATTTTGGGTATGTCGCCACGTGCTTTGGAAAAAATACTTTATTTCGCAAGCTATGTTGTGCTTGACCCTATGGAAACGGGGCTTAGCTACAAACAAATTCTTACTGACAAAGAATATCGTGATGCTGTTGAAAAATACGGCGATGAAAATGCTTTTCGTGTTGGTATGGGTGCGGAATCTGTTAAAGAACTGTTATTAAATATTGACCTTGAAGCGGAAAGTGAGGAGCTTAAAACAAGCCTTAAAACCGCCGCGGGACAAAAACGTATTAAGGTGCTTAAAAAGCTGGAAGTTATAGAGAGTTTCCGTATTTCTGGAAACCATCCTGCTTGGATGATTTTGGATGCAGTGCCTGTTATACCGCCAGATTTGCGTCCTATGGTACAATTGGATGGTGGACGTTTTGCTACATCCGATTTAAATGATTTGTATAGACGTGTTATAAACCGCAACAATCGTTTGAAAAGGTTGCTTGATTTGGGTGCGCCTGAAATTATTGTGCGTAATGAAAAACGTATGTTGCAGGAAGCTGTGGACGCACTTATTGATAATGGTCGCCGTGGCCGCCCTGTTACGGGTCCTGGCAATCGTCCGCTTAAATCATTGTCTGATTTATTAAAAGGCAAGCAAGGGCGTTTCCGTCAAAACCTTCTTGGCAAACGTGTTGACTATTCAGGACGTTCGGTTATTGTTGTTGGTCCTAACCTTAAAATTTATCAATGCGGTCTGCCTAAAGAAATGGCAATTGAACTTTTTAAACCTTTCGTTATGAAAAAGCTGGTAGAGCTTAACGAAGCCCATAATATAAAGAGTGCAAAGCGTATGGTGGAACGGCTTGAAGATAGGGTCTGGGACGTTTTGGAGGATGTTATTAAAGAACATCCTGTTATACTTAACCGTGCGCCAACCCTGCATAGATTGGGCATACAAGCGTTTGAGCCTGTTTTGGTTGAAGGTAAAGCATTAAAAATTCACCCGCTAGTATGTACGGCGTTTAATGCCGACTTTGATGGTGACCAAATGCCTGTTCATTTGCCGTTATCTGTGGAAGCACAAGCAGAATGTCGCTTCTTACTGCTTTCTCCAAACAACCTACTAAAACCGTCTGACGGTGCGCCTATTACTGTACCGTCGCAAGATATGGTTTTGGGCATATATTATCTGACCATATGCAAAGAAGGTGATATGGGCGAAGGTAAAGTGTTTAAAGATGAGCAGGAAGCCGTTTTGGCATATGATAATCACTTCATCACATTGCATGCACGTATCAAGGTACGACGCAAAGATGTCATTGATGGTGTTGAAATAAGCCGTATTGTTGACACGACCGCAGGACGTATTATTTTTAACGAAGCTATACCGCAAAGCCTTGGCTTTGTAGACCGTGAAAAAGAAGAGAATTTATTGCGCTATGAGATAGATTTTACTTGTGACAAAAAGACATTACAAGGCATAATTGACCGTTGTATAGAGCGTTATGGCTTTACAAAAACCGCCGAAGTGCTTGATGATATTAAGAGTTTGGGCTTTAAATTCTCTACACGTGGCGCACTTACCGTATCTGTTTCTGATATGGAAATACCTGCGGCAAAGGCAGAAGTTATTGCAAAAGCCGAAGGTGATGTTGAAAATGTAACGAAGATGTTCCGCCGTGGTTTAATGACAGATGAAGAACGCCATCAGCGAGTTGTTGCTATTTGGAACGAAGCGAACGACGTTATTGCGGATGCTCTTATTAATGGGCTTGGTGAATTTAACAATATCCAAATGATGGCAACATCTGGCGCAAGGGGTAGCCGTGCGCAAATTAAACAGCTTGCGGGTATGCGTGGTCTTATGACCAGTCCGTCTGGCGAAACGATAGAGCTTCCAATCAAGTCTAATTTCCGTGAGGGCTTGTCGGTTTTGGAATATTTCCTTTCAGCCCACGGTGCAAGAAAAACATTGTCCGATACGGCTCTTAAAACGGCTGACTCTGGTTATCTTACCCGACGTTTGGTTGACGTTTCGCAGGATATTATCATTCGTGATAATGACTGCGTCGGTGACAGTCCCAACAAGCCGGGCTTGTGGATTTCTGCTTTTATGGATAAAACAATTGGCTCGGAAACTCCCGAAGTTATCGTATCGCTTGCTGACCGTATTGAAGGACGCTGGACTATTGAGGAAATCAGACATCCAGAAACGGGCGAGGTTTTGGCACAAGCCGATACAATGATTAGCGGTGATGCCGCAAGAGCTATTGATAAAGCAGGTATTAAGAGCGTGCATATACGCACAATTTTAACTTGTCGGTGCAAAATTGGTCTTTGCACCAAATGTTATGGTGCAAATATGGCTTCTGGTCGTCCTGTTCGCACAGGCGAAGCTGTTGGCATTATCGCCGCACAATCTATCGGCGAGCCAGGTACGCAACTTACAATGCGTAACTTCCATACGGGCGGTATCGCTTCTAACGAAGATATTACGCAAGGTCTGCCTCGTGTTGAAGAATTATTTGAAGCTCGCAAACCAAAAGGGCTTGCTATTATCGCCGACTTTAACGGTGTTGTAACAGTAACCGATACACGCAAAAAGCGTGAAGTTGTGCTTACTAACCAGCAAACAGGCGAAACAAAAGAATATCTTATCCCATACGGCTCTAGCATTTGCGTATTTAACGGCGAAAGCGTTGAAGCTGGTGATGAGATTACCGAAGGTTCTGTATATCCTCACGATATATTAAAAATCAAGGGTATACGTGGTGTGCAGGACTATATGTTGCAAGAAGTGCAACGAGTATATCGCTTGCAAGGCGTTGACATCAACGATAAGCACATCGAGGTTATTGTGCGCCAAATGTTAAAACGTGTGCGTGTTGAGGAAAACGGCGACAGCTATTTCTTGCCAGGTTCACTTATAGATTGGCTTGATTTTGAGGAAGAAAACGAGCGCCTTGAAGCCGAAGGACTAACGCCTGCACAAGGTCAGCGCGTGCTTTTGGGCATAACCAAAGCATCGCTTGCCACTGACAGCTTCCTGTCCGCCGCATCTTTCCAAGAAACAACAAGGGTATTGACAGAAGCCGCAATTAAAGGCAAAACCGACCCGCTTATTGGCCTGAAAGAAAATGTTATTATCGGTAAGCTAATCCCTGCCGGCACAGGTATGAAAATATACCGCAATGTGGATGTAGTGGGTAGCTCGGCGCAACCAAATGCGTTTGAATATACTGAATATGGCGACCCATCAGTGGGAGCCGAGGAAGTTGTTGAAAATGTTCTGTAGTAGAAAAGTAAGGGTATAATATGTACCCTTACTTTTTGTTTGCAATTGGTGCAAGTGTATGATACAATAAATGTATGACTAATTTTACCCATTTACACGTGCATACCGAGTATTCTTTATTGGACGGCTCTGCGAAGATTTCGGAGCTTACTTTGCGTGCAAAAGAGCTTGGTATGGAAGCCTTGGCGATAACCGACCACGGCAATATGTTTGGGGCAATACATTTTTACAAAGCGGCAAAAAAAGCTGGCATTAAGCCGATTTTGGGTTGCGAAGTTTACGTTGCCGCTGGTGGGCGCTTTAGCAAAGAAAGCCGCATAGAGGATGGATATTATCATCTTGTGCTTTTGGCAGAGAATAATGAAGGCTATCAAAATTTGATGAAGCTGGTGTCATATGGTTATACAGAAGGGTTTTACTATCGTCCGCGTATTGATTTGGAACTTTTGCGCAAATATAATGGTGGGTTAATTGCATTATCTGCTTGCCTTGGCGGTTCTGTAGCGCAAAATATTTTGCGAGGAAATAATGCTGAAGCCCGTAAACAAGCCGCTATTTATAAAGAAATTTTTGGAAACGAGCGTTTTTATATAGAAATACAAGACCACGGTATGAAAGAGCAAAAGATGGTCAACCTAGAGCTTTTACGCATTGCGGATGAGTTTGGTTTGCAATTGGTTGCTACAAACGACATACATTATTTGGATGAAACAGATGCAAAGGCGCACGAGGTTTTGCTTTGTATACAAACGGGCAAGACTATGCTAGATGACGATAGAATGATTTACGAAGGTGAGCAGTATTTTTTAAAAACCGCTGAACAGATGGCGAAGGTTTTTGCAAATCATCCAGAAGCAATTGAAAACACGATGAAAATTGCTAAGCGTTGTAATGTGGACATTAAATTTCACGAATACAAATTGCCAAAATATGATTGTCCTGATGGATTGACCGCCGCCGAATATCTGCGTAAACTTGTGATGGAAGGGCTAGCGCAACGATTTGATGAAATTAGTAACGAATTGATGGGGCGTGTAGATTACGAACTTGAAACCATTAATTCTATGGGCTTTAACGACTATTTTCTTGTTGTGTGGGATTTTATTAAGTTTGCTAGAGATAACGGTATTTCGGTAGGTCCAGGTCGTGGCACATCTGCGGCAAGCATTGTGGCATATGCCTTGCTCATTACAAATGTAGACCCAATTAGATACAATCTCCTTTTCGAGCGGTTTTTAAATCCAGAGCGTATTTCTATGCCTGATATTGACATAGATTTTTGCTATGAAAGACGGCAAGAGGTTATTGATTATGTTGTAGATAAATATGGAGCAGACCACGTAGCACAGATTATTACCTTTGGAACATTGGGCGCAAAAGCGGCTGTTAGGGATGTTGGGCGTGGTATGGGTATGCCTTATGCCGAGGTAGACGCTATCGCAAAGATGATACCATTTGCGCTTGGTATTACACTTGACAAAGCATTACAACGCGAGGCGGGTTTAAGGCGGGAATATGAGGAAAACCCACGCACAAAAGAGCTGATTGATATGGCACGCCGCTTGGAAGGGCTACCTCGTCATTCTTCAACACACGCCGCCGGCGTGGTTATTTCTGACGCACCGCTGACGGAGTATTTGCCGTTGCAAACTAATGACGGCGTAGTTACAACGCAATTTACAATGGATACGCTTGAGGAGCTGGGGCTTCTTAAAATGGACTTTTTGGGACTTCGCACGCTTACTGTAATAAAAGATACGATTGACGAAGTGGCACGTAGATATGACGTAAAAATTGACCTAGATAAGATAGATACGCAAGACCAAAAAGTGTTTGACGCTATTTCTGCTGGCAAAACCGAGGGAATGTTTCAGTTAGAAAGCCGCGGGATGACTAGCTTTATGAAAGAACTAAAACCCACTAGCATTGCAGATTTAACGGCGGGTATATCACTTTTTAGACCAGGACCTATGGAATTTATTCCTAAATATGTTCGTAGCAAAAACTTGGGTGCGGCAGTTTCTTATACACATCCTTCGCTTGTGTCGATTTTGCAAGAAACATATGGCGTTATCGTTTACCAAGAGCAAGTAATGCAAATTGTGCGTAATTTAGCGGGATATTCAATGGGACGTGCCGACCTTATACGCCGTGCAATGAGCAAAAAAAATAACGAAGTAATGGCAAAAGAAAAGCAATTTTTTATACACGGCATAGAGGGTGAAGTGGCTGGGTGTATTGCAAATGGTATACCGCAAGCGGTTGCAGAGCAAATTTGGTACGAGATGGCAGATTTTGCGAAATATGCCTTTAATAAAGCGCATGCCGTAGCATATGCCACTGTTGGCTATCAAACAGCGTGGTTAAAAATGTATTATCCCGCCGAATATATGGCAGCACTTCTTACATCTATTATGGGGCAAACATCAAAAGTGGCTGAATATTTAGGAGAATGTAAAAAGCTAGGCATTGAGGTTTTGCCGCCTGACATCAATCAGTCATTTGGAAATTTTGCCGTGGTTGGTGATAATCAAATACGCTTTGGGCTTAACGCTATTAAAAATTTGGGTCGCCCTACAGTTGCCACTTTAGTGCGTGAACGTGAAAAAGGCGGAGATTTTAGGTCGCTTACAGATTTTTTAAATCGTGTTGTTGACGGTGATATGAACAAGCGTTCGCTGGAATCGCTTATAAAAGCAGGCGCATTAACAAGTCTTGGCGGCAAACGTAGCCAGTATATAGCTATTTATGAAAGTTTGTTGACATCTGTTTCTAATAGCAAAAAACAAAATATGGCTGGGCAGATGTCTTTGATGGATATGGCTTTTGGTATCGAAAACCACGGAAAAGAACCTAAAACAGAGCTTGTTAGCGACCCTTTGACAGAAATGCCAGAATATACGATTGAAAAAATGCTTGCAGACGAAAAGGATGTTATGGGGATATATGTAAGCGGACATCCTATTAACGCATACGATTCGCAAATGCGTAATTTTGTCAACGCATACAGCCGTGATTTTATGGTTGAAGATAATGATGGTATAGAGGATGCCGCAATTGGCGTTTCGCCTGACGATGAAGGCTTGAAAGATGGGCAAATGGTTGTTGTGGGTGGCATTATTACCAAAAAAAATATCGTTTACACTAGAAAAAATAATATACCGATGTGCTTTTTAACTATTGAAGATTTGTATGGTTACCTTGAGGTAGTTGTTTTTCCAGCCATTTATCAAGAAGTTGCGACACAGCTTAATAATGGGCAAGTCGTGTTGATTGACGGTAAAGTTTCGGCAAAAGAAGACCAGGCAGGTTCGGTTATATGTGAAAAAATTCGCTTTTTGCAACCTGATGACAATAGCCAAAAAACACTTTGGCTAAAAATCCCAGCAGAAAGCGGCTTAACTCCGCAGGATTTATTAGAAGGACTTTCACGCTACGGCGGCACGACTCCTGTTGTCATCTATGACGAAGCCACAAAAAGCCGCTTGCGTCTAAAATTAGAACATTGGATAAATGCCGAAAGTCAAGCACTAATTGCTACTTTACAAGACATTCTCGGCGATGATGCCGTTGTATTAAAATAGCCTGTGATTATAAGGAGGAAGATGAATGTTAAGAAAAGCTAAAATCATTGCAACGATTGGACCTGCTTCGTGGGAAAAGGATACAATTAAAGAATTAATAAAGGCTGGGGCTAATGCCTGTCGTCTTAACTTTTCGCATGGCGACCACAAAAGTCACGCCGCTACTGTAAAAAAGGTGAAGCAAGCCCGTGAGGAGCTTGGTGCTCCTGTTGCACTTGTTTTGGATACAAAAGGCCCAGAGATACGCATTAAATCCTTTAAAGAAGGTGAAATTGAGCTTAAAAAAGGGCAGAAATTTGTGTTGACAGCGGCAGATGTTGAGGGTGACCAAAATATCGTATCTGTAACATACCCTAATTTGGCGGGAGATTTGAATGTTGGTTCAAAAATATTGGTGGATGATGGCTTGGTAGAATTGCGTGTTACCAATATATGTGATAATGGAGATATAGAAACTGTTGCCATAAATGGCGGTATATTGGGCAACAATAAAGGCATAAACTTACCTGAAGCCTATGTTAGCCTTCCCAGTTTGACCGAGCAAGATATTGCCGATATTAAATTTGGCATAACCCACGGTTTTGATTTTGTTGCGGCTAGTTTTGTACGCACGGCAAAGGATGTTTTAGAAATACGTCAAATTTTAGACGACAACGGCGGCGAGCAAATTCTTATCATTGCTAAAATCGAAAACCGTGAAGGTGTTAATAATCTTGAAAGCATTTTAGAAGTAGCTGACGCAATAATGGTTGCACGTGGTGATATGGGCGTTGAAATTCCGCCAGAGGAAGTACCGCTTATCCAAAAGCATATGATAAAACAATGTAATTCTGTTGGTAAACCTGTTATAACAGCAACGCAAATGCTTGAAAGTATGGTAAACAGCCCAAGACCTACACGCGCAGAAGCTAATGACGTTGCAAACGCCATTTTTGATGGCACGGACGCATTAATGCTATCAGGCGAAACCGCAAAAGGCGCATATCCTGTAGAAGCTGTGAAGATGATGGATAGGATAGCCCGTGAAGCCGAAGGGCAGGGGACACATACAAAAGCGTCCCGCAGACGCTCTATAAACGCAATGAATATAACAAACGCAATAACCCACGCCGCAACAAGCATTGCAACAGACCTTAACGCAAGTTGTATCGCAACTGTCACAAAATCGGGCTTCACTGCACGTATGGTTGCAAAATTCCGCCCTAATTGCTCTGCAATAGCCGTTGCTACCACAGAAACTTTGCGGCGGCAAATGTCGTTGCTATGGGGAATAACGCCCGCTATAACAAGTATGGTTCATAGCGATGACGCTTTATTTGAGGTTGCAGCTAAAGCCGCCGTGGATGCCGAACTTGTTAAAAATGGCGATATTATGGTAATTGTGGCTGGTGTGCCTGTTGGTGTTTCTGGCTCCACAAATCTTGTAAAGGTACACGTTGTTGGCGATGTTCTTGTTAAAGGCAAGGGCAATGGTAAATACGTTACATCAGGCAAAACAGTTATTTTTCGCCCGACAGAAGAAGTGCAGGATAAAAAATTCTATGAAGGAAATATTTTAATAGCTGCAACTACCAATAACAATATGATGGATTATATTAGAAAATCAGGGGCGGTAATAGTTGGCACAGATGCAGGTGTCGACCAAAGCCACGCAGAAATTGCCTGTAAAGCCCTTAAAAAGCCGCTTATTATCACCGATGTAAATATTGTTGATATGTTACACGATAACACAACAATTACTGTTGACTGCGAGGCAGGTTTCGTGTATAATGGTGTTGTGACCGACAAAAACTAATTCATAATACATTAGCTACAGTCGATGAGGGTGAATTATGCTAGGTTATAAAGAAATACAAGTCGACCAAAAAAGACGCCTAACCTTGTTGCTTAGATTGCGAAACGGCGAAATTGATTTAAATATGGCTATTAGTGATTTGATTGCAGAAATGGAACAAGAAGATGTTGCTTGGGTAGAAAAGCAAGTATCTAAAAACGAAAGATAAATTACAATCCCTGAAATGTGCGCGTACCTTTATTTTGAACCTACATTTTCGATAAGGGATTCCGTATTCGGCGGTGTATGACAGGCCTCAATTATTCGCTCCTGCGGCTTTTGCCGCAAGACCGCAGAGGAAGTCAAAAGCCACCAAGAGGAAACCCACCTGGCTTATGCTAGGAATCAAAATGAGGCAGACGGCATTTTGGGGCTTTTTTATTTTTAAAAAAATATTTAAGAAAACTTGAAAAAAGTTCTTGACAAATAGGAATGATTACTATATAATAATAGATATGAATAATGGAAGGGCGAAATGTTTAATGAGAAATACGGTGCAACGTCAAATAATTCTTGAAGCAGTTAGCGAACTTGCAATTCATCCAACGGCGGAAGATGTGTATTTACTTATTGCAAAAAAACATCCTGCAATAAGTAAGGCAACTGTCTACAGAAATCTTGATGTTGCGACGAAAAGCGGCGAAATTATTTCGATTGGTGTTTTTGATGGTGCTACCCGTTTTGACCATAACAATACCAAGCATTATCATTTTGTTTGCGAAAGTTGTAAAGAAATTATCGACGTGCCATATTTTGATTTAAATGAGAAGTTATTGCCTTTTCCTGATTTTAGTATTAATAAAATAGAGCTAACACTTCGTGGCATTTGCAAAAAGTGCAACAAAGATGTAGCCGATTAAGGAGATGAAGATATGTCAAACAAGTACAGGTCAATAGTTACTCTTGATTTTCAGTATGCCCATAGGTTTATGAACTGGAAAAGAGAGGCAAAACATTTACACGGCCATTCGGGGTTGCTTACATTAGAGCTTGAAAATACCGTAGACCCCGAAACTGGTTTTGCTTTTCCTTGTAAAGAAGCGCAAAAAATTGCTTGGGAAGTAGCCGACCATTTTCACCACGCAACTTTGTTTGAAGAAGGCGACCCCTTGCTTGAAGCGATGTTGTCTACATACGAAAAAGAAGGCATTATCAACGACCCAGCATATTGTGTTCCGCTTAAAAAAATTGACCACGAGTTAGCTTGGTCTTATCCAGAATACCGCATAGTTGTAACGAAAAAAGTTTCTACCTGCGAAAATTTGTGCGAGCTTTTTTACGAACTGCTTAAAGACAAATTGCCTATTAAAAAAGTAACTTTCCGTTCATCGCTTATGAACGCGGCAACAAAAGAGTTTTAAGTTTTTTAAAAAAATAGATGGCTGTTGATTCAGCCATCTATTTTTTTATTAAAGTCCTATAATACCAAAAATGTTAAACACGCTTAAATCAATTAACCCTAGCGCAAAGGCTATGCCGCCGATTATAGCCAAGTGAAGAGGGTATATTATGTAAAACAGCCATTTTGCACGGTGACCACGTTCGCCATTAAAATTCTTGAGCAAAAACGCCGCAACAAGTATGCCTATTCCAAAGGTGGATGTAACCCACAAATATTCCATATCATTAAGACCAAATTTAGCAAGAATTTCTACAAAAAATCCATCGGGGGTTTGATTTAATGCCCACATACTTAAAACCATCATCAAAGACGAAGAAAGCATAAACAAGCCTATGATGATAAGAGGCAAAGTGCGGCGGGTTTTTTCGTTGCGGATAATATGCATCAGCAAAATAATAACTACGCCGTAAATTCCCCAATCAAACATTGCCGTACCTATGACTATAAGACAGAAAAGCACCCAAAACAGAGGGCGTGATTGCATTTTGTCGTACATAACAAGGCATAAAAGACCAACAATGATAGTGAACAAAATATTAAATATAATCATACCGAAAACAAGAGGATGAAAAAACGCCGCAATAATACCAAAAACAGCAAGGCGCATTATGTATTTTGTAAGGTTTGATGTGTTGCGGTAGCCTTCTACAACAAAGAAAGCCATAATAGGGAAGGTTAAACCGCCCAAGGCATACATAGGTGCGGCAAGCCACCAAGGCAAAACCTCCCACAACGCAATAACTGTATGATTAGTAATCATACCAAAAACAGCAATAATTTTAAGCCAAAACGCATTCAAACGCACTAAAACTACCCCCTTATATATTTCTAACGATTATATCACAAAACGATATTGCATACAATGCCAATTTAGCAAAAAGTTTTTTTGAAATCGTAGAATGTTTGTGCTATAATATAGCCTAAAGATTGGAGTGGTTTGTTATGAATGAAATAGATGTTTATATTAACGGATTTGATGGGGAAGCTAGACAAAGATTGCAAGAAATACGTGCTATGGTGCGGGATGTTGTGCCTGATGCTACAGAGCGAATTTGTTATCGTATGCCCACCTTTGATTTAAGTGGCAAGGTATTGGTGCATTATGCCGCAATGAAGGCGCATATCGGCTTTTATCCTACACCCGAAGGGATTGTTGCCTTTGAAAATAAATTGATGGGTTATAAAACATCAAAGGGTGCAGTGCAGTTTCCGTATAAAGAGCCATTGCCGATTGATTTAATGAGAGAGATTGTAGAATATAGAGCGGCGCAAAATCAGTAAATTTGAGGTGAAAAGTAATATGGAAAGAAAGTTTATGGATGTCTTTGCAAAACTGGATTTAACGGGGAATTTCGAGCCTGCTTTGCTTCACGCTATTGTCGAGAATGTGTGTTATTTTACCAGCGTTAAAGGGTTAGAGGTGCGTTTGCAATTAACAAGTCCAGCAACGCCTGATGGTGTTGTTTTGTTGGAAGATGCACTTTCGGTTAAAATGGATATGCTAAACTCTGTTAAAATTGTACCTATATATGAACCCGAACCGCAACCAATTGTACGTGATGTTGCCTATAAATCACCAGCTGAAACACCAAGGCGTAACGGCAACGGAAATGATAATGGCTACAGCAGGCAATCGTCTAAAAAAGTATCGACAATAAGCGGTGAAACACGCCCGCTTAAAAGTGATTTTTTTGAAAACGACGAAGTCATTGTGGTTGGCCGCATTTTTAAAAGCGAGGCACGTGAGGTAAGAAAAGGTACGATGTACATATATACGATAGAAATTACAGACGATGAAAGCTCTATAACCCTAAAGCATTTTGTTAGCAAGGACAAGGTTGCCGAGCAGGAGCATCTGCTAAAAGTCGGCGCAGTTATAAAGGTTGCAGGACGTGTAGAAAACGACAAATTTTCAGGTGAAATTACCATTATTATAAATAAAATAGCATCTGGCGAGATGACAGAAGAAATACGTATGGATAATGCCGATGTAAAGCGGGTAGAGCTACATTTGCATACAAATATGTCTGCGCTTGATGGTATGACACCTGTAAAGGAGATAATTGCCCGTGCCGCAAAATGGGGTCATAAAGCTGTTGCGATAACCGACCACGGCGTGGTGCAAGCATACCCAGACGCTATGGCAGCGGCAGAAAAGCACGGCATAAAGGTTATTTACGGTATGGAAGCATATCTTGTGGATGATTTGGATGTGTCTATTGCATCACGTCCTAAAAATGCGAAGTTGTCCGATGATTTTGTTGTGTTTGACATTGAAACAACGGGGTTAAACCGTGAGCATTGCACGATTATAGAAATAGGTGCGGTACGTATGCGAAACGGTGTTATTGGTGAAGTTTTTCACGCTTTTGTTGACCCCGAGCAAGATTTACCGCTAGAAATTATTAAGTTGACCAATATAACGGACGATATGCTTGTAGGACGACCAAAAATAACTGAAGTTTTGCCAAAGTTTCTTGATTTTGTAGGTGATGCGGTGCTTGTGGCACATAATGCCGATTTTGATATGGGCTTTGTAGAGCATATAGGGCGGCAGTTAGGGCATATTGTAGATAATCCGTACCTTTGTACGTTACAGCTATCACGTGCGTTGTTTCCTAACCTTCCACGCCACGGGCTTGCGGCTATGGCAAAACATCACGAAATTGTGCAAGAAAGCCATCACAGAGCAAGCGACGATGCCAATGTTTTGGCACAAATATTTTCACAGCAAATAGAAATTTTAAAACAACGTGGTATTGATACGCTTGATATGATAAACCTGCGCTATTCTAAAGAAATTGACGTTAAAACTTTAAGACCTAAGCATGCTACGCTATTAGTTAAAAACCAAATAGGAATGCGTAATTTATACGAGCTTGTGTCAAAGTCGCATTTAGAGCATTACAACCGTTATCCACGCATACCAAAAAGCGAGCTTATTGCCTTGCGTGAAGGGCTTTTGGTTGGCACGGCTTGCGAGCAAGGTGCGCTATATTCTGCTGTTAAGGAAAACCGCCCGCAAGAAGCTATTGAAGAAATTGCCCATTTTTACGATTATTTTGAAATTCAACCTATAGGCAACAACGAATTTTTAGTACGTCAGGGTGAGGTTGAAAGTGTTGAAGTATTACAAAACATAAACAAAAAGATTGTAGAATATGCTCAAACCTATAACAAACCTATAATTGCGGCTTGTGATGTGCATTTTATGGACCCTAACGATAGCTTTTACCGTGAAATTATACAGACGGGGCAGGGCTTTAAAGATGCAAAAGAGCAAGCCCCGCTGTATTTTCGCACCACTGACGAAATGCTTGCAGAATTTGCCTATTTGGGCGAAGAAAAGGCATACGAGCTTGTTGTTACAAACACAAACGTAATGGCGGATAGTATTGATGACGGCATACGACCTATTCCAAAGGGTACATATCCACCTATTATCGAAGGCTCTGACAAAGAGCTTGAAGAAATGGTTTGGGCAAAAGCAAGAAGTATGTATGGCGAGCAGTTGCCACAAATTGTACACGACCGCATAAGCAAAGAGCTTGGTTCTATCATTAAAAACGGTTTTGCTGTTATGTATATTATTGCACAAAAGCTGATTGCAAAGTCAATGCAAGATGGCTATTTGGTGGGTAGCCGTGGGTCTATCGGTTCGTCTTTGGTGGCCACTATGGCGGATATTACAGAGGTTAACCCGCTTTCGCCGCATTATTATTGCAAGGCTTGCAAGTATTCTGATTTTGATTCCGATATTGTTAAACAATATGCAGGGGCGCACGGTTGCGATATGCCCGATGCTAATTGTCCGAAATGCGGCGAACTGTTTATAAAGGAAGGGCATTCTATTCCATTTGAAACCTTCTTGGGATTTGACGGAGATAAAGAGCCGGATATTGACTTGAACTTTAGCGGAGAATATCAAGCAACAGCGCACCAATATGCAGAGGAATTGCTTGGCGAAGGTTATGTATTTAAAGCGGGAACCATTTCTACGGTCGCCAACAAAACCGCCTTTGGCTATGTTAAAAAGTATTTGGAACAGCACAATAGGGTAGAGCGAAATGCACATATTAACCGCCTTGCGGTTGGCTGCGAGGGCATAAAGCGCACCACAGGGCAACATCCCGGCGGGCTTATGGTTGTGCCAAAAGGGCGGTCGATATACGAATTTACGCCAATACAACGCCCTGCTAATGATGCAAAAAGTGATGTAATTACAACACATTTTGACTATCATTCTATACACGAAAACCTTTTGAAATTAGACTTGTTAGGACACGACGTGCCGACCATTTTAAAACTATTGCACGATTTTACAGGTGTTGACCCATTAACTATTGATTTGGGTGATAAAGGCGCATTATCACTGTTTAGAAGTCCCGAAAAATTGGGCATTAGTGAACGTGAAACAGGCTTAAAAACAGGTTCGCTAGGGCTTCCCGAATTTGGTACGGATTTTGTGCGGGGAATGTTGACAGAAACAGGTCCGACCAGCTTTGCTGATTTGGTGCGAATTTCTGGACTTTCTCACGGTACAAATGTATGGCTTAATAATGGGCAAGAGCTTATAAGAGAAAAGAAGCTCACGCTAAAGGAAATTATTTCTACACGTGATGATATTATGTTATACTTGATTTCAAAGGGATTGACAGAAAAAGACGCTTTTAACATCACGGAAAAAGTACGTAAGGGTAAAGGTGTTACAGAAGATGAAGAAAAACTAATGCTGTCCCATCGTGTGCCGCAGTGGTATGTTGATAGTTGCCGCAAAATTGCGTATATGTTCCCAAAAGGACACGCCGTTGCCTATGTTATGCAGGCGGTGCGTTTTGCGTATTATAAAATACATCATCCAATGGCATTTTATGCCGCCGCTTTTTCGGTAAAGTCTGATGAATTTTCGCATGCAATGATGTGCAAAGGGCGTGATGTGGCAAAGGGTCATATGTATCGCATTAACGGGCTTGGCAAGGATGCAACGCAAAAAGAGCAAAAGTCGCTGGGGCTTTTAGAGGTGGTGCTAGAAATGTATGCTCGTGGACTTAATTTTGCTCCGCTTGATTTATACGCCGCTAGTGCTGATAAGTTCATTATAACCGAAAACGGCTTAATGCCGCCATTATGCTCTGTTGAAGGGCTGGGCGCAACCGTTGCGCAAAAGATTGTGGAGGCAAGGGCCCAAGGCGAATTTTATTCGATAGACGACCTTAAAACCCGCACAAATATTAACAAGACGGTGGTGCAGTTGCTTAAAGATAATGGCGTGCTAGATGGAATGCCAGAAACGGAGCAATTGACGTTATTTTAATTATAGCGAACGAACCTCGAAACAGTGAATGCAAGTCACAAAAGCTCGATGCTTCACCGAGTTTTGGGACGCAGTCATTCACTGATTGAGAGGACGTTAGCTATAGGCAGATGCAGCAGACCTGTTTTGAAACCTTGCACTTCCGCTGTGCAAAACAAAAAATAAACCCGCCAATGCGGGTTTATTTAACCTAGATATGATGCAAGCAAATTTACGGCATTTTTTGGGATGATTTCTTCGCCGTGTTCGACCAGATAGTTTTTGGACATTTCTTGGGTAGAAGATTTTAAACTGTATTCTTTCAATATATTTTCGTGTGATTGCGATAGTTTTTTGTTTGATGTGCTGATAGCTAGGTGATATTCGCCTTTGTATTTATAAAGGCTACTATTGCCCTTGTATGCGCCGAAAATGCGCAGACAAGCGGCGGCGGTTTGGTCTAAATTTTCAAAAATAAAAATTGATATTTTGTTGTTTTTTTTGCCTACGTATGGCTTTTGTTTTGGTATAAAAGGCTCTACTTGTGGTATAAAAGGTAGCGTAATAGGCGGCGGCACATCTGGGAAACCCATAGATATTTTTTTAAGCTGTCCTAAAATAGGCGGATAGCCAAAACGCTCTTCCATATCACTAATGCTTTCCAGCCTTGTAACTATAACCATAATACCATCTTCGGTTGGTATTGCTTCGATAATAAGCGGCGTGTTGGGCGATGTGTGAAAATCACATTCGCTGGCGGCTTGGCTCATAATCTCGCGAAAAAGCCCTTGCGCTTTTGGCGAACCATAGGCAAGCTCGTGTATTTGTATATTTCTTTGCAACAAGTCGCTAGTTGTTAATGTAAATTTTATTTGATTTTCGCTTACACGCTGTATCCTCATCTTATCAGTCCTTTGCTTGTTACTTTGCTTAACAACATCTTATCACATAAATTATGCTTTGTAAAGTGTTAAAATTTATATGATTGGCAAAACTGTTGTCATTTGTCATTGTTGTCATTGATGACCCTTTGAGATGCGACAAGGGTATATGGTGAATATAAATAAAAAATCAGCCCGCAATAGACTGATAATAATATGCTTGACAAATAGACCTGAAGTGTGTTAATCTACACTTAGGTCTTCGGACTGGAGCGGGTGCTTGTCGTGGTGGGTTGTCTTTTCTAGGGAAACCCCACCCGACAAG
>Ga0131853_10001737_pt1 | contig 38849 bp, 20 predicted proteins | sample TergutLab28metaG_FD_92764 | JGI IMG/M metagenome (GOLD analysis project Ga0131853, IMG submission 92764) | Labiotermes labralis P1 segment gut microbial communities from Petit-Saut dam, French Guiana - Lab288 P1 (version 2) (version 2) | ecosystem: Host-associated > Arthropoda: Insects >... | reverse complement strand
TATTAAAGGTACTAAATATACTAAATGTACAAATGGTACTAACGGTAATGAAGGTACTAACGTTAATAAAGTTAATAAAGGTACCGAAGTTACTAAAGGTACTAAAGGTATTAAAGGTACTAAGGGTTCTTAAGGTATGAAGGTACTAAAGTTACTAAAGGTATAAAGGTACTATAGGTACTAAAGTTGCTAAAGGTACTAAAGGTAGTAACGTTACTAAAGGTACTAACGTTAATAAAGGGACTAAAGTTACTAAAGGTACTAAATATACTAAAGTTATAAATGTACAAATGGTACTAACGGTAATGAAGGTACTAACGTTAATAAAGTTACTAAAGGTACTAACGTTAATGAAGGTACTAAAGTTACTGAAGTTACTAATGGTACTAAAGGCACTAAAGATACTAAAGCTAATAATTTTACTAAAGTTACTAAAAGTACTAAAGGTACTAAAGGCACCAAAGGTACTTAAGTAACTAAAGGTACTAAATATACTAAAGATATAAAGGTGCTAAAGGTACTAACGCTAATAAAGGTACTAAAGTTACTAATGCTATTAAAGGTACTAAAGATACTAAAGTTATTAAATACTAAAGTTACTAAAGTTATAAAGGTACTAAATGTACTAAAGTTACTAAAGGTACTAAAGATACTAACGTTGATAAAGGTACTAAAGATACTAAAGATATTGAATGCACTAAAGATACTAAAGGTGTTAAAAGTGCTAAGTTACTAAAGGTATAAAGGTACTAAAGGTACTAGAGTTACTAAAGGTACTAAAGGTACTAAAGTTATACAGGTACTGAAAGTACTAAAGTTACTAAAGATACTAAGGTTACTTGAGGTATGAAGGTACCAAAAATAATAAAGTTACTAAATGTATAAAGGTACTATAGGTACTAAAGTTACTGAAGTTACTAAATGTATAAAGGCACTGAAGTTATAAAGGTGCTAAAGTTATAAAAGTACTAAAGGCACTAAAGGTACTAAAGTTATAAAAGTACTAAAGGTACTGAAGGTACTAGAGGTACTTATGGTACTAGAGTCAATTCAATAATTTATGCGACAGTAATATATCTTTCACTTTTCAAATTCGCTCAATGAAAATCTTGTTTTTTATTTTGCAGCAAATTTGAGAAATACAAATGCCAAGTGGTCCAGAGAAACATGATTTTCGCTTGAAAATTGCACGAAATTCCTTACAGTGGTGAAGTTTTATATAGGTATCCAAATACACGGATACACAACGTAATGGTATCTAAGCTTATATTTCTTGAAAAAATAGCAATACTCAAAAAATTCTGTAAAAGTAACGCGGAATAATCTCCCGTGTGCAAAAAACAGGGACGGAGCCTGAGGTCGCGTCAGGCTGGGATTAGTGTAGACAGGAAGTTAGTTACAGAATCTTGGAGGATTCCCGGACGATTTATGAACTATAAATTTCAGTTCACGTTTCCTTTCTTCCATACGATACAGACTCTAAACTGCTATACCATAAACACAGTATTCCATGAAAAATTACTGTTAATAATATGGACAGATTCGACTGTAAATGCAGACATGACTGAGAAATTACATTTGGAGAGACGGACGTTCCATTATATGAACAGAGACGGCGGAGTAGAGAAAATATATCCCTTAACCGGACATCTGCGTGCTGTTTGAAATTCTCTGGCTGTGGAAATATAAAACATTTCCTTTGAAGTAAAGCGCATGAGGAACACCTAAATAAAAATACACATGTATTGGAAAACATGTCAGGAAGTAAACAAACATCTTTGTATTGACCTGTCATGTCTCTATATTCATTTTTACATGCACTGACAAATAATCTATGTTTGATAATAAAGAAGTGCATACACAGTAAGAAGGCTCTTTGACAACTGTCAATAATGCAACATTTACCAACAACTTTTCTCGTATATTACGAATTAGATACGATATTTGTGTCATGTTTTCTTACAAGAAAAATTTTCTTGGAACGTCTTACCCACCCTTCTTTCCTTGACTTTTTTTTTGTCTTGATGTAACAGCCCCTCAGTAGACCAGAGCCTCCTCATTTACGAGGTTTCTAGATCACACACAACGACGCACCACAGTCGGTAGGACTCCTCAGGGTGAGTGATCAACTCACCGCAGAGACCTCTGCCTGACAACACACAACACTCACAACAGACAAACATCCATTAGCCCAGGTGGGATTCGAACCCACTATCTCCGCAGGTCAGCGGCCGCAAACCTACGCCTTGGGCCGTGCGGCCAGTCATGACGCTGGTAAGCATTATACATTAAAAATTATATAGTGTATTAATCTTTCTAAAACATATACTAAGACCTATATACATTTATTTAGTATACTCGGTGGATTATTCAACAGCGATGCTATCAGCTCACACTGTATAAATCTAATATTGATATCAATGTGAAGTTAAATGGAAACGATGTGGAGGGAAGTAGTTGTTGCCTAATGTGAGGTTCAGTTCACTGGGTGGACTGAGTAAAACCACTAAAAACATCTATCAGGATTGTCGATGACCCGGTTGATATTCAAACCTGGCACCTCCCGGAGAGTATGCATGATGGTACCACCTGAAGCAACTTTTCGGTTCACCAATAGGCCTATAAATCAGGAGGTTTACCGCTCGAAGCAACCTGACCATTACACCAATGCAAAATCAAGAGGGTTACCGCCTGAAGCAAATTGTTCGGGACGAAAATTCAAAGTAGGCAGAGGAATGAAGGTCTTCGCTCTTCTGGTATGTTACGAAGCGCAGTGTGGTAGTTAATTACCAAACCACGGTGCGTAACATTCCAGAAGAGCGAAGATCTTATTTACACTGCGGTGGAAACCTGAAATCAGGCAAAATGAGGTACTGTCTACATTCGTCTGCTTAATGAAATATCAAGATTCTCCACAATTCTCACATATGCACGAAAGAAGCATCATGCTCAAAATTACGCAGTTTTATATGGATTCAAGAATTATGCCCGAGACCTCTGTCATGTAAAAGTAATTTTCACCCTCAAACAGGCCACGAAGGACCAGACGGGAAGAAGTATAACTCTACTCCATCTTTAGCCTCGGCGCTAGATGTGGGTGGATGGTTAACGCCAAGACCCGGCCGCTTTACCCCGGGAAAGGGACCCAGTAGTAATTGTATGGGAGGTTGGGTGGACCCAGGCCCGGTTTGGAAGGGTACGAAAAATCTCGCCACCACCGGGCTTCGATCCCCGGACCATCAAGCCCGCAGGGAGTCGCCATACTGACAAACAAAACTATCCCAACCCACGACGTGATGCAGTCTCCTTGATATATACGTGAACATAACGTTAATGTAACTAATGGAATTTTAAGAATATGGCAGGAATTGATTATGGTATTTTACGTCTTTGTATTAATCTGCAGTCCCTTACGGGCAAGACTTCGTGACGATCAGACAATTTCGCTTATGTTTAAGCTAAGTAAATTCATATACAAAACGTGAAAGATGAATTGCAATGTATATAAACGATATGGATACAAATAAACAAAGATGAAGCGTCCTTGGCTTGGAAATAAGAACATCTGCGAGGAAGCCGTAGTATGAAGACCCATACATTAAAAGACATGACAGTATGTAGGTTAGGTGAATGGTCGGTTTCATGTAAGGTATTTTTATACCGAGTATTTAGCTTCCTTTCTCAACGGGTCGTAGATTGTGAGATGCAAAAGGCTGGGACACTTTCAGAACTTTACAACGAATGAAGTAAACTAGAGAAAACGCCATTTCTGTCTGCGTGTTTGTGTGTGTGTATGTGTTGTGTCCGTGAGCGTATTCTTCCGTCGGAGTATACAGCTTATAATAGGATAAAACACTTCTTTTGTCTTCAGTGCAACTCACCATGAAGGAATATTCTCCCAACTTTTATAACTGTGTTTTGAAAGCCTCCCTCTTTTTTCTTTTCGAACTTATAAAGTACAAGCTAAAGAATTCACACGAACTTAACCCTTACAACAGACAAGCATCACAGTTCCAGTATCTCATGCCGAGAGCCATGTGTACTATGACGGTCGTCTAACAAACATTCAAAAGGAATGATTAGTTGAATGGCATTATATAAACTGACCAAAGCTCTCTAAGTTCAGTGTAATAAGCTATAAGCCAGACCGACAAATCTATAAACTGGAGAGTTTGTACAGCTCGTGAATCAACAAGGATAAAAGTGAACACGAGCTTGTCCTCATTTACAGTATTTATATTTCATGGGCCTGCAAAACTTCCTAGCATCACGTCGCGCCGTATATTTGATTTGAATCGTAGTTTGCCGTTGAGATCCGTCATGTTTACACAAATAGAATCTTGTTTTGATGGTTTGGTTCAGAATCTCTCTAGTCCATCGGGACAGGAGTGACCAGAAGAGTAAAACTGGTCTGTCTTTTTAAGTTCTCCTTGTATAAACTCTAATGAAATCTTAAGTATTATTCAATATATACATTTCACGAAGAACATGGGACACAATAATGAGATTTTCTGAAATAAAATTGTTTTAATGGAAGTGAAAAGTCTAAAAAATGATTAATAATAATAACAATAATAATAAAAAATAAAATAAGCAAGGTTTGAGATTCTAAGAGCGATTTAGGAGAAGATCGTTATCTTGTGGTATGGGCTGGCGTGTACTAAGAAGTCAAGCCAAAACGTGTACAATACAAACGCTCACGCAGAACACTTATGGAAAACTCGAAAACGGTAACGTGGAAAATAATATCACAGAGAACAGCATATTACAAATACTGAAGTCTCCTAATATATTACGCCTTACCGACTGGTATAGAATTACGTGCATTTCGAAGCATCACCTTGAATGCAGCATGTCACACGGCATAATAACGAATTTTATTTTACTTCCTAATAGTAATTTGAATTACTTACTAGTCTACAGGGGCTACAAAGTAAACACCATGATAAACATAATGCAGGCTTAAGTTTTCTTCATATATACAACAAATCACACGTGTAATTTCCTTTGGAATTTATAACACTCTAAGTTACAAGAATTCAGGCCATAGCAGCCTGTTGTCCATGTAATTATTTTTATACACGTCACAAATATATTGAAAAAAATAAAACTGAATATACACGTCGTAATAAAAAGAGCTTACCCTGGTTTATGGATCCTCAACAATTTCTCCCCACAATATCAAGGTCAGTACTAGAAGGAAGCAAAGAAGTGACTGACAGAATGACTCACCCCGAGCAGCATGCTTGGGGCATATTACGTCACATCCTGAAAGTATTTTTAAATATTTTACAAACTTGCGGCGAGAAAATTTATTTGCATTGATCCGGTCCAGAATACCACAACAAGCTTTATTTTTTTAAATTTCAAGCAGTGTTATTATTGGACTATATTTTATTCTTTTGTAGTTCGGGATAGCTTTGACGGTACTGGGAGTACAGTGACTGGCTATGGGTTAGACGTTCCGGGGTTCAAACCCCGGTGGAAGCAAAAGATTTTCTCTTCTCCATACCCTTCCAGAGCAGCCCTGGGGCCCAACCAGCCTCCTCTACAATGGGTATAGGAGCTATTTTCCAGGGGTAAGGCGTCCGAAGTGTGACTTTTAGCCATCTATAATCATCTAGCTCGGAGGATACGAATGGGCAGACCTATACATTTAATTCCCCTGCTGTGCCTCTTATGGCATATTTGGTGTGACTTTTAAATTCCATTGTTTTACGTATTAGGCGAAAGAAAAGATGATCAATTTGCGGCGAACAATAGCATATCCGCATAGACTGATCAACAAATACATACTAACGTTTGATTCCATCGATGTTGCCTGACAATGGGCAACCCTGTCTGTTCAATGAATGTCATATTTGTATATACGTAGAAACATAGGATACACTCAAGCCCGAGGGTGGTTTCTTTGTTATTGGAAACAATAAATATATATTATATCCGTATTCTTCACAAGGCGTCTGTTGGTAATCATACAGAGTGCACCTAAAATGTTTCGAAAAAGTTCAGAAGTGAATTACCCATTTCAAAACAAGGAAAATGGTTTATAACAATATATGTGTGTTTTATATGTACAGTCCAAAAGCATGTTGAAGTCAGTCCTTGAGTTTTGTAGCTGTGGGAATAATTTAAACCCTCGTATATTCAGCTTCAAGTCAAAATGAAAAGACACTTCAACAAAGTAAAATTTATGTCTGTCAAACCATTTAGAACAGACCCAGGACCTCTGAAAGTGTGAGACAGTCCATGATAACACGTGTCAATGCGTGAATTGATTCCGGTGAAGGATATTTTGAAGAGATGTTTTAAACTGTGTTTTGATATACTATAAGAACTTCACACATATTAAACTGGACACGTTGTAGTGAGAATGTAGTTTTTCAGGTGTAAGTAAAATATTGCAGAGTGAAGGTATTTATTTTTGAATATATTCTTGCAAATAAATAAAAAACTTCTCATTCCCGGACACATATTGATATTTATATTAACTGCATTATTTGTCTATGTTTTAATGTGAATGGTCCCCTCTTGAAGTTTATTTAAGTATTTTAGGTACACCCTGTATACAAGAGTTCACAAACTATAAACGCAGCCCAACAGTTCAGAGCCGTTCCCTCGTATGTTGTGAATAGTCCACAAGGCCCAAAGGCTTATGAAAAAAGGTTACAGGACCCAAAATAAGTTTTTGTGTTAGACGTTGTTTGAAACAGTTTCGCTTCGATACGTGTTTAGGAAATATTGTTCGAGATGTTTATTGAAATATTCGTACACTCATGTTAACTCTCCATCATTTATATACATTTGTAACAACAGTTGCAATATACAAGAATGAACCAGTTTAAGGGATCCCGCACAACACCTTCTGTTAGGATTCTACCAAAATTTCATAGGAACCCCGCGGTCTCCAACATCAGGGCAGAAGGCAGCTGGAGTTTCAGTCTCGGTGCATAGTAGGACTGTGCAGTTTGAAAAACAATGAACGTTCAACCACCTTCGAATTTTACTACTTTTAATTAAAAGCACGTACTTTTCAAAAGAGACATTAAAAAATCTCGCAGATTGTGCGGTTAGGCTTTGTGGTCAGGCATTGTTGTTAGGCACAATAGTTATGAAAATCACTCGTCAGACTACATGGCTTTATGAGGTGTCATCAGGCAGCTGAAGTTACAGTATTTGACTGTTATTGTCAAAACAAAGTGTTATGCCATTCACAATGTACACTTCACTGAAACCTATTTCGTGATGGCTACGTTATTTCCAGATAACATTAAACTATCATGAATAAAATGGTGCTAAGAGTTCGTCTAGTTTGGACGGTTTTCATGTCAATGTTGTTCCTCACGGTGGACCGGGATAGCTCAGTGGGTACAGCCACTCGCTATGGGTGGACGGTGCCGGAATCAAATCCTGGTTGGGGTGATATTTTCCGCATTCGTCCAGACCGGCCCTGGGGCCCACCCAGTAGGTACTGGGTATTTCCCGGCGGTAATGCTGCCGGGGAATGGCCTTGACCACCCACTCCATCTAGCGCCGAGGTTAAAGAAAGAGTAGAGCTATACATCTACTCTCACTCTGAGGCTTTGTGGCCTGTGTCAAGGTGAAATCTATCTTTACTGAACTCTACTTTCAATTTGAAAAGTGAATTGTCACAAGACACATCCTCACACATAGAGTACGTACTCTCAAGGGTGAAATTACCATTTATAGTACTGGTGTCCGTCATTAGCCACTCGTGCGCTGAAAAGTAGAATAAAAATAATCTTGCCTGCCTCTCTTTCCGCCCGTGTGTTCTATTTGAAAATTACTCCATGGATTTTGTTTAAATATAAAATTGAACTTATAATATTGGAAGCAACAACACTCATGTACTTTCAGCTTACCAGAGTCGGTAACAAGAGCATGGCGAAAGCAGGAACTTGTGAAATGTGTGACAGAGTAGTCTCTTACACTATACAGGTGACGATGGAAGAAAAATAAAGTTACGTACGGAAAGTTCGTGGAATAATACCAACGGAGAAGAGTAGTGTAACTAGGATAGAGACATGTATAACGTTGCCAGGTTTGCTACTGCACACTTCAAAAGGCCCAAAATAGAATCGAACCCGGGTGTCCTCGACAAGATGTCGGCCACAAACCGCCTGAAACATGGCGTGTTCTTCTTGGTTATGGCAGCCTACAGCCTCGTACGTGGGCCTAAACGTTTCGGAGGAAGCTGCTGTCGCCACCATTTTCAAGATCTACCCTGAAAATGGAGGCAATACGTTCGTACGAAACGACGGGAAGCTTATGCAAGATGACATAAAGTTAGAATCTAGAATACTATTATGTCAAATTGTATACATTATAAACATACAATACATTAAAAGTTAAAAAATGCAATATTTAAACACGATGTGTGCAACATAATTTCTATTGAACGAGGTATCAAAGTTGTTAAATATAACTGGAAATAATGAGTAATATCTATATACCATACTCTTGCATTATTAGATATACATTTCTCAGTCTGTAAACCACAGCTCACTTCAGCCAATCTGAGACCGCCTGTAAGAGCGTAACAAAGAATATCTTTTGACGTTAGAAGAGGAAATAACGATGAATTAAATTTTCGTTAGCAACACTCGCGCAAGCAATGCGGGGAACAACAGTGTAGCTTATGTACTGCCAGGACTTCAGTCGAGTTCTTATATCATCCTCTCTGGAGAGTGGGAGGTGGAAGCTGATCGTGACAGCTCTTTTAACTCTCCAAAAATAGACAGCTAAAAGAAGCACAAAAACAAAGCTCAGAGTGGAAGTATTGAACGAGTTTCTTATAAGTGAAAGAATTTGTTAAGATTTTATTTCTCAGTATCGACACTCCAGCCCCAAGAGAAAGAAAAATCGTCCCGTATTGCTACCGGCTGCGGTAACAACTCAGAGACACAACCGTCATATTTCTGTTTCGTTTATCCTTTCTTCTGGCTGTGACAAGAACTGCGACACTCAACTACGACCAATGGATGGGAAAAGTAAGGCTGAGACATGGTAAAGTTCTATAGAAGTATTACTGAAAAGGGAGGACGAGAGGGGGAAAAGGGGTTGTGAACAATATACCGGGTCGTCATGCCATACCTCGTCTGATGCTTGGGTAGCTCGCATTATTATATGCATCGAATTTTATCCTGCTGTTTTGCTAGCTAATTTCTTGTAATTCAGATATTCACACATGAATGAAGAATAAAATACAACTATATGCCACCTAATAATTTATTAGGCCGTCTGGTTCTCGAGTTGCTGTTACAGCCTTCGGTCCGGACACTCATCCATCCTGCCTGCACCTAACTTCCAACCAGCAGCTACTCGAGAACCAGACGGCCTATGTGGTAACCAACGCTATCGTCGTGAGCTCCTGGTGATGGTCATAATGGTGCCCGAAACATGTTGAGCATAACATAAGCATAATAAATTATTAAGTGGCATCTACTTGGATTTTATTCTTCATTTATGAAGATGATGCACGGTCCAACACACATCAAATTCACACATTAATTAACCTTTAGACGCCTAACGTCAACTATAGTTGACGTACCGCACCGCTAACCTCCAAAGTTGCATTTTATATATTTATTCAACAAATATAGGTACACAATATTTTAAACATGGTGTATACTCTCCTTTTTTTCTCTTCAAAATGCAGTTTGTTTCATAATTCTCATGTATTTGGTTCCTGTGTTATTCACATTTTATATACAGAGTGTGCTAAAATTTAAAAAAAATATTCCGGCGCCAAAAGGTTAACATAAAGATGCCAAAACGAGCTTTGAAAGCTTAGCTAACCAGATGATTTACAATACATGTTGAGGATAAATTCCTTATAGTTACAGCAAACATTTGCTTTGCGCACACTCTGAGAAGCAAAGCCGTGTTGTGTATGAAAATCATGCGAAGCTAAGTTACAACTAACAGCCAAAAAATATCACATGATAAAACGGCTGAGTCAAACATTACTTTAACCATTTGAAGTGTAAATATTATACAAATAGCATTTAAAGTCAATATCATACGCCACAGATAAATAATTGCATCTCAGTTACAAAGACTTACTGCTTAACGCTAAATATATGGTAGCTTGTGGGTAAGTAATCATTGTACTGTACCTTGCTAGAATCATAAGTAACAAACAGGAAGCATGAGAAAAAGGCAGCGTATTTAATGTAAAATGAAGTGAACTAAATACAAACTAAAAAGGCCATCCTTGTACAGGCCTGGACAGGCCCTGAGGTTTCCCGGAGGCTGAGGTTTCAGAATTCCAAACAACCGGCACAAGAATTGTCAGTCTTACGCACCCACCGCCTTTACCCTTCAGAAAGTAATCTTGGTACTCTAAGAGGCAGATTCGAACCTAGGGCCATAGTGCGGGTGGTAGCACAGTGCCACAACCAAGTGCGCCACCGCGTTCCCCCGTATACACACACACACACACACACACACACCGCGGCCCTTCAAAATCTAACCGTGTTTCATAAAGCATAGATTTATGAACTGTTTGAAAGATTTTAATGTAGAATTTAGCTACGTTATATACAACCTGCAAAATTAGGAGAATGAAGAATGATCTGCGGGAAGGCAATGTAGCAGAATGTTTAAAATGCGAGCGAGGTACTGCTTATACCACAATGTTACATCAATCGCAATGTTTAATTATAAATATTTATACAAGGCAGATACACTGACGGTGCTGAAGTGACTTTTCTGAATGCTGTTTTATGAAACAGAAGAATTGATCACAGTAAGAGTTACAGGAGACACGTCATATTTCACGTCACAAGTAGAACAGCTAACTGCAAAACGAAATGGCTTTACAATTCCAGAGAACTTAAGAAAATAAATTTCCTGTATATCTTACCAACGTATTTTTAAAGGCAGCAAACAAAGACAAAGTCAGACAGAAAACTGAAAGACCAATTACAGTGACGCTGGACTTGCATTTGTAAAATAAGGCTAATACTTTCAAATTATCAAGATCCACTCTGTGATTTTTCCAGGTTTCCTAGATGTGTAGAATTTTTCAAGAATTTTTTTCAAATACTTCAATTTGTACGCATAAAGTTATATCTCTCAGTGTACGTCGCAGCCACGCAGGGCCACAATAAATTACTCCGACATATTAGGGAACTCTGAAAGCAGATGAAAGACAAATTTGGCAGCGATTCTGGGAAAGTAGGGAGATGAACACAGTTGACCTGTTTATTAACAGCGAGGCAATCGTTATATAAGGATCGTCTATTAAGAGGGCCGGTAGTCTTTATGAAGCTCCGGAAATTCTGGTGTACACGTAAGTTAGCCTTCCAGCGAGGTGATCAGCGAGGCGCACATCCCTAGAGCGCAAAATGAAGCATGCTTCTGCTTGGATGAACACTTTGTCATCGGTGTGTGTATGGTCACATATACTTAGCTAATTCCATTAGTGCAATTTAAGTGTATATTCCATGCCGTTTGTGAAGCAATAACTCGATTCTGTAATAAAATTAAAACACCTTAAAAAAATACTACGTAATTTATTTCTCTTGATATGCTTATATTTGTATATACTAAAGAGGTGTGCAACAGTGGCCAGTGACACTTTAGTATGGAAGGTGGCGATATGTAGGTAGCAACACGGCATGGATAGTCTTCAGGTTAGAGAAAGTGACGACAGCCTCCAGATGTGCAGGATATCTGAGAATATGCTGAATAAGAAGCTTCGAAGGACTAACATGGATCGATTCTTCGGGAGTTTGGAAGAGAGGATTAATGCCTACCTTAAGAATAAGAATTTTGGGGAATCTTAAACAGCGACTCGCAATTGAACGGACTCTTTGCCCGCACTGACACATAAAAAATGAAGATATTTGGGCCAGAGGGGGATGAAGTGAAAATAGGATCGGAAAAATTGCATAATTTGTCCTATTCACCCAACGTCATGAGGGTAATCAAACACAGGAGAATCGCGTGGGCAGGCATGTGGCATGTATGGGACAAAAGAGATATGCGCGCAGGATTCTGATGGGAAAAGTTTGGAGAAAGAACACATTGGAATTCCGAAATGTAGTTGAGAGTACAATATTAAAATTAATCTTACAGGAATGTGATGGGATTGCGAGCACTGATCTCATCTGGCTGAGAATGACAAATGACGGGCTCAGTTGAGATGGCAATGAATATTCGGGTTCAAAATAATGGACAATTACTTGGTTAACCGTGGAAATGATACTGTCTTAGGAAGGAGGAGGCTCCGTACAATTTGTTAGATGGCTTAACTATTCGGACCTAATCTACGGTATGGTAAAATTATTTACTCCTTAAAACATATAAGACTTGAAAAATATATATTCTGAAAGAAAATTAAATTTTAGTTCCGTAATAGGCTCAGAATTAATTTCTACCATTATAAAATTCAGTGATCAACTTCTATGCATAAATTCCACTATAGAGACTCTAATTCCGCTTAAGTAAAAACGACAAAATTTCAAACTTTCGAACCCTAGGAATATTTATTATTCAGTTATTCATTCCGTAGCCTCTCTTACGACAGAGCCATAGGCTTTTCTAAAGCGAGTTCTCCGCAGAGGGCGAGATAGTGCTTAATCTTTGAATTTTCAGTACCTTCTCGTTTCCTTAAGAACATCTAGTTGCTGTTTACGTCTTCTTCCTCGTCTTCCCATCACTTCTATCCTTCCCTCTATCTTTCCTTCAATAACATGATTTAGAAGGCAGTTCCCACGCAAGATGTGACCAATCGAGTTAACATTCCTCTTTTCTGTTGTATATATGATATTCCTGTCCTCATTTAATATTTAGTGCTTCATTCTGTCTCATACGATCGGTCCAACTGATCGTCTCCATCCTTCTCCAGCACCACATTAAATGGCACTATCTTCTAGTACACCTGAGACGCAATGCTGAAGGTCTCAATCTAACGTAAAGTTACATTTTTCTCTAGGGTTAATTTGGCACCAAATACTTGCAATGAGGAGAATCATACTTACGAATTCCATGGAACAGAGCTCTTCTTGAGAAGCTAACCGAGTTCTCAGCTAGTCAAGAAATTCCCCGCATTTTATGGAACCCTAACGTTCATTACCGCATTCACAAGTGTCCGACACTTGTCCTCTCCTGAGCCAGCTTCTTGAAGATCCCTCTTAATATTATCCTAAACAGTACCAATAATAAATGTATTAAAAGCGGAGGCCCGAATACAGAGTCCTGAGACACATCGGAAAGAAACATAAAATCCAGCGAAATATCTCTTACTTCTTTCGCTGCCTTTCACTTTTATTTCCGTTGTTCCTCAAGGATCTGTACTAAGGCGTCTGCTTTCTAACATACTTATTGATGACATATGCAATGTTATAACACATTCCAAATGCCTTCTCTTTGCTCATAGTACAAAACATTTCATGCTGTTAATTCATTAAATGAGTGTACTCACAATCAGGTACAGATTCCGCACAAGACTGGTGCAAATCAAATTTTATGATTCCCAATAGTACCAGGAGTATTTCCTGGGGGTAAAGGCGGCCGGTGCATAAGGCTGACAACCTTACCACCATCCCGTTCCGTTGTCATGAAATCTGGAAACCTTAACTTTCTGGAACCCTCTGGGCCACTCCAGGCCTGTAACGAGCCTGCTTTACCTATCAACATTACTAAAGTTCGAACCACTACTTGCTCTAGGAAAACCAATACCATTTTTAGAATAAACTTGCAGATGTCTGTATTAAACACAGTGACTGCATTAAGAAACTGGGAATGTTAACTGGTTCTAAAATGCACTTTTACTCTCATACTGACTATATATTTTTCAAATCCATTACGTTTTGGGGTTTCATTCGTAATAGTACTTTCCAGGCCATGATAATGTATTCGCGCAAAAGCCCAAGCCATGCCTAGACCGCCTTATTACTGAGGTTTCTGCAACACACAAAATTCGACACAAAAACACGCCCAGTATGACTCCACTGAACGTGTGATCAGCTCTTCGCAGAGGTCGCTAATTACCCAACACACAAAGAACACAAGAAACAAATTCATGGGCTCAGCGTGATTGCAGCCCATGATACCAGCAAACGAGAGATAAAAGAGCTATGCCTCTGACGGCGCGGCCACCAGGATCGGCAATTCACTGATTTTAGATTTTACAACTATTAGATCTAAATTACAGTACCCACCTGCAATACAGGATTCAGCTACCTCTACTGATTCTGAGATAACCTAAACGTATTCGGCAGATGTTTGTAGCTCTTTGCTATACTTGAGCTTTAACACTAACGGCAACGTTACGTCGGTGTTCCTCAGCTTCTTCAATTAAACACTTTGCATGAGAGGACATTTCTGTCAAATTCACACAGTTTTTTTATCGTCAGTGTTTCTTGGATTTTTTCTAAATATTTTCCAAATTCCATTGATATTAAAGTTCTCCTAGGGCCTCCGCAACTTCATTTTATTTGGTGGCATTCCTGGCTTCAAAAATTTCCCGGCCACCTATTATCGTACTGCGAAAAATTCTGTTTGTAATGATTTCGGTACCATCAGAAGGCAAATTACCACACTTAGTCAGATTCGTATTATGTTTGATTTAATATGGTAAGGATTGTGAATACATTAAGTATTCTTGTGCTTTGTGTCTGTTGTATATGTGTCTTGTTCACTATCCTTCCTTATTTGTGATTGTACGTCGTGCTGTGTGATATGAGACACTCGGCTTTTGGTTGACTCCACGCGTTAATTATCAAGAACTGAACTGAACAGGTATATTTCCTTGTGTTTCCTTCATAACACACGATGACTATTGCTACTGCTACTATTACTGCTACTACTACTGCTACAACAACAACAAGTACTACTACTACTACTACTGATATTCTTACTACTACTCTTACTACTACTCCTATTACTTCTCTTACTACTACTACTACTGATACTCCTACTACTACTCTTACTACTACTACTACTACTAATACTAATACTCCTACAACTATTACTACTACTACTCTTACTACTACTACTACTGCTACTACAGTCACCATAAATATAATTAGCGTATAGCGAGAACTAGTCAATCAACCATGTTTAATGCTACTGAGGTACTTTATTATCTATTTTCATATCATAAGTTTGGATTTTGATATATTCATTCTAATTGTCCATAATATTTTACCTTTATTTTTTTTAACTTTGATTTTAAATTGTTCTACAACAACTATTACTACTACTACTACTACTACTACTACTACTACTACTAGTACTGCTGCTGCTTCCATTAACATACATACAAATTATTCCATCTAACACAACATTTTATTGTTATATTCAAACGCTACATGTTTTAATGGAAAATGATAAGGCGTTCTGCTACGATATATTAAAACTTGAGGTAAATATGTTTTATTTGCGAAATCTCTGAAATATTACAACGTAAATGTTACAGTAATGCTGTAGTTTCTGGTGTTATACAATGTAAACAGACGGTTATATAAATTATTATATATTCTTTAAAATTTCTTAAAATTTTAAGGGCTTAATTTTTAAATGCAGTTAAAGATTAAAGTTTTCACTTACAACATTTGGTTAGAGTAACTGGCTGGACGATGGTCTTGGTTATTGATTTTTTCTTTGTGTAGTGCTGATAGGTCTTGAGTGTGTTACGGTGAATTTACTTTATTGATATGCTGTGTATATGTGTGTGTGTGTTTTATGTTTGCCTTCTTCAGTTACTTCGTTATGCTGTTAACAATTTTAACTAGTTTTACATCGCTTCTACCAATTTTTTCTGCATTACTGATTTTCACTACGCCAGTGGTAGCTGCCACTTGCGCAGTGAACATTGTATATGGATAATGATTAGCTACAATAGGATGAATTCCACGAAACTACTAATACTACTGTCGCTAGAAAAAACTGAGTTCTTAAGTACACACTGGTGAAATTAAAGATTTAGCGTCGCGGCCTTATTTTTTGACTAATGAACGCAAATGTACAAGACGTTTCTAAGCATATTTCACCTCATAATTACATGGCCTGACCAAAAAGCAAATACGAATTCATGAAGCAGCGCCATGTTTGTTTAATTTCTAAAAATAAAACCCACTCTAAGGGAGTCACGTGTTTATGGAGTATTCCATAAGGCGTGTCACTTTATGACAAAACATTGTGAGGTAATATCGGTTCTTGTAAAGCACAGATTTGATCGTACGCAATTCTCCTATTACATCTGAAACGAACTTTCAAATAACAAGTTTCAAGTTCCGTCTAATGTTATAATACCTACACAGACCCCTACAAAAATCGGTCAAGTAGCAAAAAGCTGAAATATGGCACAGAAAGACAGACGCACGCGCGCGCGCACACACACACACACACACACACACACAAACAAAACAACAAAAACTTCATCTCAAGGCTTGGGTTATTTATGTTAGTGTGTCTGACTTAAACCACTATTTTTCTGTGTTATTTCACATTTATTAGCATTTGTATCCTTTCCAAAAGTGTATTGTTATTTCCGTAATATAAAGCTCTACTCAGTAGGCGAAGGTTCTTCTAGGTAACGCCGCTAATGTAAAGTCATAATTCGTTTTAAATACTGTGTCATACAACACGGATTAATGCTGGACATTGTCCTAGGGGCAATCCTATAACAGCAAACAAACCAGCTGCCCTCAAAGAGAATGCTGGATGCGAGCACACAGTGAATTTGGTTTCAATGCTAGTAAAATATGTATTGCCTCGAGCAGTAACTTTTGTCTTTCTATACCATAACATGTACTGTAATTTTCAGATGTTGCTACATTATACGTGAAACTCAAATTACTTCAATCTTTTTAAAGTGACAGATTTATTTTAGAGACTGCGATTAAGTTCACTTTTATAAGTATCATTAACAACTGCTGGTTTCTAAGTTACTCACGAAATCCTATCCTTACACGTACTTGGAATATTCACAATTGTGCCCCCCCCCCAAAAAAAAAACCATCCCCAGCACCTACCCTCAACCAGTTCAAATCATCCAAGGTTTCACAGCATATATTTATACGATACACATTTTCTTACTAACATCTTATTCGCGTCTAGATATTGCCAGTGACATCATCTTTGAGGTTTTCGAAACAAACTTCTCAAAGATCTTTTTCTGAAAAGGCATACTCCATTTCTACCTTGTAACCCTTGCTTCAATAACAATACCAATGAAGTTCTAGGTGGAAGAGCCAAGGTTTCATGGCATATATTTATATGAAACACCTTTTCTTACTAACATCTTCTTCACATCTAAATATTGTCATTGACTTCATCGTTGAGTTTTTCGAAACAAACTTCTCAAAGATCTTTTCCTGAAAAGGCAGTCTCCATCTCCCAGCTTTTAACCCTTGCTTCAATAATAAAACTTATCAAACGCTAGGTGGAAGAATATGCCGTGATTTAGTTCGCACCCTCGCAAATTATTTATTTAAAATCAGTACAAATGCTGTCCTTCCATCTACGCAGCGGTTCATGACGCGCAAGTTGCGTGTTTCGTTCTGGCTTTCATACTAAGATAATGAACATATTTGTAATTTTTTCCATGCGATAAACATTCATTCCCATTTCATCTCATCGATATTGTCGCCCTCATATACGCGCAGTATGTAATGGAAAGCAAAAATTATGAACCACCCCACTATGCAACATTTTCACTCTTCCATCACTTCCCTGTCTTTGATCGAAATATTCTATTCAGAAATTGCCATGAAGAACCCCTAGTTTACGTCCTTCCCTTCAAGTTACAGACCAATTATTACATCCATACAAAACAGAAAGGAAATTTAAATATTCCTGTATCTTTCTCTGAAGACAAAAACCATTTTAACCAAATAAATGAAGATGTAAAACTACTTATGTTTCGGTGAAAATTAGTGTCCGAATACTATTCGGTATGAAGGCGACTATAAAAATTTTTTATTTTATTCTGATCTCCTCTCTCTACCCATTGCATTTGTGGAGGATTACTGTTACACCAGAGCACAGTGACACACACACACACACACACACAAACACACACTCGGCGGGACTCCTCTGGACGTGGGATCGGACCTTCTCAAAGATTCTACAAAAATTCGCCAAAAGTAATTATAAACATAAACACTTGCCAGTTAGCATACACAGTTCATGGTAAACTATAAACACCCACAAAAGAGGTGGTAGCAAACGGAATTATCGTATAGAAATGGCGGATGCAAATTTCTGAACTCGTTGTCTGGAACATGTAGGATTTCATATATCAGTTTATGCCTTTAGTTTCTCAGACGCAGAATTTCATTTAAAGTTTTGGTATTATCGCATGGCCAGCCAAGTCTCCTGACCTCTCTTCTCCTGCTTATTTTCTCTGTGGATGTTTAAGAAGCAAAGCCTAGGCCTAGAGAGCTGAAGGAAGGTATCATGGGTGCAATTAGAGCCATTGTGGAACGTTTATTCCGATTAGTTAAGGTTAATATCTGAAGATTGTTATAGGCATGCATTATATGTCAGGGGGAGCACTATGAGGTGAAATTCTTTAAAAATGTGGAGTTTGTATTAAAATTAATTTCACTCATAATTCTTCATAAATTTGATATTTCTTAGATTCACATCAATTCATAAAATCATTGTGCAAATTGTCACAGTTTAATGGCGCATTGCGTTTACGTCGTCTTTCTCTGAACGTGAGAGACCATTTTTATATTTCGTTATTTGGCCCAATTAACTATGATTCCAAAGACAGAAACAGCAACAGTATATGTAACACGAACAAATTCAACAACAAGTTACAACAAATCGAATGTGGATCTTCAACTAAAGCACAAGACAAAATTTCAAACTCAACAATTTTAATATTGTATTACTCTAAGGAAGGAATTACTTTCCTAACTTGATAAAGTTATTTTAGTCATGAGACTACATGAATTTTCTAACTATACCAATATCAACATTCTTATGTACTGAAATATAATCTTTGAAGATACTACCAAGTGGAGTCGAAAAATGTATGGTTTGAAAAAGTGAGTTTTTAATACATTTTCACCGCTAACAGTTATAAGAGATGAAAGAAACAATACGTCAGTTTCAGAGAACATGTTTCGTAACCACGAAAGAGATATGTACAATTATATGGACATAATATATACTTTTCTAGGTAAACTTATATTATATGTATATCGTTAACTTAGTGACTTTCCGCTGTAAAATACTATTTATACTTTGATTTTAAGGAGCTGATTTGTTGAAAAGAGAAGACAGTATCTTTTACGTAAAAAGAAGCAGAAACGGTTTCTTCCAGGTCATCATAGGAGAGCTTCTTCTTCATACAAGTTTGTTGGAAGGACTGAAGAGTCAACAGTCACTTGCCAGGCCTCAACTGTAGAAAGGGTGGCTCCGGTCTCAACAGCATCTCACAGACGGACCGTTGTCAAGAACAATCAACTTTCTTATATATATTCTTGGTTTTTGTTTTGATGTCGGCACGTACTCTTCTTGAGATCCGCCAGTAATCCAACGCTTGTGTGGTTATACGTTCGTAAAAATATTGTTAAGGATTATCAAATCCAGGTGGATGAAGGAGGAAGGGCATGTATCTTGTAAGAGGGAGATTGGACAATGATAAATTTATTTCTTCAGGCAAACACAACAATAATTTTTATTTCACTTAATGGCGGCAAGTTTCGGTCATTAGACCATCATGAGGCCATCTTTACATAAAAGTTAAAACAGTTTATGTGTACTGCACATTAAATTCAATGTCGTATGGGATGCCATAAAACCCATACCAGTGTTAAAAATCTGTTAAAACACACTGAATTTCAAGTGCACTACAATATGTATCATGTATTAATTTTAATTCAAGATAGCCTGATGATGGTCTAATGACCAAACTTGTCGCCAGTTTGTTAAATAATAAAATATTGTTGTGTCTGACTGAAACAAATAAATATATTATTGTATTTCAATTCTAAAACACAACAGGATGTACTCTACAAAAAAAAAGGAAGATTATGATGGATGGTACAAATTTATAGACACCAGCTTGGATTGATCTTAAAAGAAACGCTATGTACAGATGTGGGTGGACTAGGCTCACTTGACTAAAATTGGGATTTGTAGCAAGCTACTGTAAACGTGGTAATGAATTATCAAGGTTAATTTAATGACGAAGCGTTCCTCTACCACAGGAATGACTTCTCCAGAAATCCTTAATGCATAAAGGTACATAGTTATGATGCAGGGGTGGAAAACTGTAATATGATGGATTAACGCGTTTCTGAGATACATTTACTGCGACAATCAGCACTTCATTGGCTTGGGCGTTCACTTATTTCTTCACTTTACGTCTTATGAAACTTTTTTGAAATAAGATGGTATTTGAGAAATTTTATAAAATTGTACTGAAATTTAATGTATAAAGGGGGTTGCGTCTTAAGGAGAACTAAAAGACAGGCAATGCACGTATGACGTAAAACTGAGGTGTGCTCCAGCAACCATTGCTGCAGTGGAAAAGCATTAATTATTACATATTCCAGACATGTGTTTGTAGTTTTCATTGTTACACCTTGCATGTTGACGAGTCACTCAATTATTATACCAACTAGGGTATTGTGTCAGCATGCCTGCAGGCATGCTGACACAATACCCAACTAGTACAACGAAGTTAATTTATGACTGGTTTTAATGTGGCTTTTAATGTGCCTTTACAGCTCCCTGATGATGGTCTTAGAAACGAAACATGTCGGAGCAGTTTTAGTGTTTTAATGTATAAATTTTATATAAGTGCATTAGTTGGTATAATAATTGAATGTGTTTGTAGTTTCAGGTATCCAGTGTGCAATGTGCATGGACCATACCGTCATCTGTGGCCTACCCGTCTCTACAATATTTTTCCACATTGCCTCATAAATGCCAAGATTCTAGAAAAAAAAATTGATCATAAATTGTGTATCGATTTTCCCTACAACTTTGAAACATTTTTAATTCTAAGAAGAACTGAGCGAGATATTATCAAAAGTATATATCGGTCTTCATATAAATTAACCGATATGTTGTCAGATTTGAAAGAAACTTGAATTTTCCCGACTTTTTAAAATATACTCAAACATAAAATATCATGACAATCCGTCCAGTGGGAGCCGAGTTTTTCAATGTTGACGGACAGACCAAAGCCATCAAAATCCACTCAGGAAATTCGGTGATCAAATATGTGGACGAAAGGACGATGCAGTAGACACGACATCACAATTACGCTTATCTTAAATTCGTGTATGGAATCAACAAAAGCGTGATTTACAAAATGCACACACGAAGTACTCTATAACGTGTACTGAGGAACCGAAAGTGATAAGATAATGAGCATAACTGGAAACATCAATACCTGGCACAGGCCTGGTATTTCTTCGAATTTCATGTAATATGACGTGTTCAGAGCACAAATTTCTGCTTCCCTTTCTTAGAAATATATCAGAAAAACTAAGTGAATATTAAGACACAATTTGTGGAATTCCTTATCGTTTTATGACTCCTACTGGACAGTTTCCCGATTGTATTTTTAAAAATCGGCTAGGTAAACGAAGGAGGTACAGAAATTGAGTAGCTCCACATTCGAAATAGAATTCCTACTCTGTGTATTGCAGAATGTCAAGATAAGGACAGCATTTCCAAGTGAAAGGCAAAACAAACAACAACCGCAATACAAAACGTGTAATTCAGATAGACGTAAATGTGACAACGTTGATTTCTAGGAACAACCGCTGGACGGAAACGGTCTTTACACGGCCTCCTTAATACTGTCCCAGGGAATCATGAATAAGTTCATCCAGTCACCACAATGGAGTTTGTTGACACTTGTGTGCAGTACATTTTGAGGTTCCGTTCAAATAAAATGTAAAAGGCATGGAAGAGTTTAGAAATAAATTATAAGTTTCAGTTCGAAAAACAAGGAGGGAAAAGGTCCCTGGAAGTGAAAAACTTAACCTCATTTAGGCCTAATTATTTAATCACAACGTCGAGCGATAAATTGGCGGATGAGTAAAAATTTTGCAAGATTCAGGAATAAGGAGTTAGCGGCCTAATGAGTTATTCTATTCCGGTACTGAGAAAAACCAACGGAAACTGAACTCTGTATCCGGTCTGCGGGCGGAGAATTAGCCCGTGACCTCCAGGTTACGCAGCAGAAGTGCTAAACAATGGACTGTTATGTTCGGTCATCTCAGTATAAAAACTGCAAACAGCATTAAAATTCATACTGAATAATACTGTTTTTATTGTAGGCCACGTATATGGCCAGTGGCGGTGACTTGCGATTACAGTAATCAAACTTAGGGTCGCAAAAAATTCGAGACGTTTCTTCGACAGCTAAGCAGTCATCGGTTTATCATAAATTTTTCTGCTCTATGAATTTTGAAAAGTGTCTTCCTGCGCTAAAAGGTAATAAACTATAAAAATGTTTCCTGAAATTTATGCTGTTTCGAAAGAAGACTGATTTTTACTATGACAGTAGAAAGAATCCGACCAAGCATAACGTGATAAAGGGAAGGGGATCTTGAAAGGAACTTGTAAATATAAGTTGCATTTGTGCAAAATTAGAATTTCAGTACTTTTACTTGATTTACATATTTCGGTCCAATGACAAATTGTTAGCAGTGAAACGCATTAACTACTAGACTAATTAAAATCATTTAATTGTTCTTTCCTTCAGTAGTTCTCGCCTTTTCCTAGTCAAAATCAGGTACGAGGCCTTTCGAGAGGTAGAATATAAATTAAGGTTTTTACAGATACGAAGCCGTATAGTTTGGTAAGAGACATAAGCATTTCAAAGACTTCTCCAAAATTTGATAGTTATGCACCAGACTAATTTTAATTTCAGTAAGTTTAAATTCCCTAAAGCCAATTATCTAAGATTTATTTTAATATTCTTATGCTTCGAAGAATATTTTCATATTCAAAATTTTAAGTGGTTTATGGTATTGCACATAAGCCTTTGACTGCCGCGACTTAATGAAACAAATCGGTTCCTTCTTGCCACCAGATTAATGAAACATAGTCATATAACGGGAATGTTTACTCAATAGAAATGCCGAAGAGAATTCTACACAATTTATTAAGTCATACTTTAACGGTTAATTTTGTTTTTCATTTACACGTAACTTCTGGTGCAGATTTATCTCAGTATTTAACCAACTTGATGCACAAAATTTGTTTCACAATAAGTTTTATTTCATGCCTCTACATGTTTCGAGCACATGTGCTCATCATCAGGAGGTCAAATTTGCATTAAACAGCCTCTGGTATCATCACACCTATAAGTTGGTTAAATACTGATATAAATATACTGAGATGCACGGTCAACAAAACGTCAACATTCTGGTGGAGAATTTACGTATTTCGAGACACTGCACGTAGATTGCCGGAAAGTTAATTAAAGTATGGTCTTGTTTCGCCAGCTTCCGTGCACTAAAGTCTTCGACTCCTTCCTCTTTGGAGACTTGAAAGTAAGTTAAGGGCTCACACTTGCCCCTCCATATTATTGGAAGCGATTTATTGTAGATGAAATAACCAAAATTGTTTCAAAATATTCAAGAATTCTACCTTCATCGTAAAATATTTTGAGAAGGTTAACGCGCAGCAGAAGAACATCTGCTGCAGCACTCGGTGGTAAGTACGAATCGGCGCATCTGCAGGTGAGAGACCCAACAGCTGTAGGCCGCAGAGCTAATGGAAGGTCTGGAGGGAAAACACGATCCACAGCCCGTAGGCATCAGGTGACAACCTCCTCGAAATTCACGTAGTTCCTACTGGCGCCGGTAGTGGTAGGGACGCCTTACAATAGTCGAACACTATGACACAAATTTTAAAATTTTGAAGATAAAAAATGGCTGACTGCATTTTATCGGTTCATGTTCTTTGTTAAAATATCTTCTGTCTTGAAGAATTCTGTTCGTAAAGTTACACAAATGAATTTCTTACGTTTTTAAAAGTAGTAATAAATAATAATAATAATAATATCTTCTTCAATACTTTAAAAACTGGTCTCTTTTATATTATAAAGTCTTCACTAAGTCTGAATCCGGCGTTGTCACCAGAAATTCAAAAAGAGTAAAATGTTTTCTTTCCCACCGAACTTTGTTTCATACTGGTTTATGTAATAACATCGGAATAAATCACAACACGTTCCTGCTAATCATACTGCATAACATAGCACAGTGATACTGAGACATTCATACTGTTCAACATGACAGTTTTATATACTGGCAGCTATACTAAGCATGCAATTGTACTTGCTTAATCTCCTCCAATGGCACCACATGTAAGCAGTTGGAGTTTCTTCGATTTGACTCCGAAAGCGAAATTTACCTGAAAGGAACAACATTAATAACCTTGTTAATTGTTATCTAGCTTCCAATTATACTAATACCGCGAAAATATTCAGGTCAATTCATGCATTATTTAAAAGTTATATATTATTCCATTCGTTATTTCGTTGTGCACACGGATTAGTGGTCGGCTGCATGCTAGACATTAAATAAAATCCACTCTAAACAAATTGCCCACTAAACTAAATTGCTTATTAGCGAGAGGGCTGAAAGACAAAGCACTTTTAGCAGAACACAAATAAAACCTAATGACACAATTAACTTTCCTCCCATAATCTCTAATTTTTTCCACACTATATTTTCACTATAATACTGGAAACGGCAGACAGAATGTGGACGGTGGGAATTGAAGTACTACAGGCCCTATTTTAAAGGAAGAGTTGATTTTGTATGCGAAATACCAATTTTATGAAGGAAAACATGATTTTCAAATACGAAATGAGACAACCAAAACTAACAATGTAAGGTAAAAAGGTAAAGCAATCCCGTTACAGGCCTGAAGTGGTCCAGAAGCTTCCAGGAAATTAAATGTCCCAGATTTCATGACAACAGCACAGGATTGTGGTAAGGTTGTCAGCCTTACGCACCGGCCGTCTTTACCCCCAGGAAATGCTCCTGGTACTCATTTCCGTTAGTGGCTGAGTCGACCCCAGGGCCAAAGTGCGATCGGAACAATTTTTATGTCAATTCCAGTGACACCAGCTGGGATCGAACCAGCGACTTGCCGATTTGTAGCACAGCACCTTAACCACTGTGCCAACGCGGTCCCCAACAATTTAAGAAAGTATACATAAAACATCATTACATTTTTTCCTTCATACACAATACTAAAGAAATAATGAAATAATTAAATGGTGAGGGTTCGGCACTCGAAATCCAAAATTGTGATTTTAGTGAGACTTTTAGCATAAATTCAAGAGTTCTGATAGTGTACAGTTCAACATAGAGCAGCTGTCAAAATATCGATGGATTTATCATTTAAGGAAAGAACCGAATTTTATGTTCAGTTGTGTTTCATGTTTCGTGCATTAATCAGAAACATACAAGTTTTTAATAAGACCAACAAATGCACTTTGATGTACGAGTACAATTTTGTTAGGTAGTAATTACCGACATACAGTAATCAGCGACATTTTTCGTTGAAACTTGTCGGTAATTACTGTCTAATAAAATTAGATTCATATATCGCACTGCTTTGTTGGTCCATTTTAAAATTCGTACATTTAGTTTTAGCTTAGTAATTAACCAACTTAATGCACAAATTCTTGTTTTATAATAAGTTTATTATATGACTGTACATGTTTCGAGCACATAGTGCTCGAAACATGTACAGTCATATAATAAACTTATTATAAAACAAGAATTTGTGCATTAAGTTGGTTAATTACTAAGATTATACTGAGATGCAGATCAACAAAACATTATATATATATATATATATATATATATATATATATATATGTGTGTGTGTGTGTGTGTGTATGTGTGTGTGTGTGTGCGTGTGTGTGTATATATACACACACATATATACATTTAATTGTTTCTTTGCTCTTCTACTTTTTTAAATAAAAGAGGTAGTGAAGTTATGATAGATTTATAGGAAGATGCGATTCTCAAAATAACTTCAGAGATGTACCCTGCAACGTAAGGCAGCAGCTCAACCTAAAGAGCACGGAATTTGGTACCGCAAAGAAAGGAGCAGAAATAGAAAGGTGAGTGGAGGTTACAGTCCCTGAGCACAAAGACAGAAATAGAAACATAAAAGAGGAAGTTCGGTGGATAAAGACAGTGCGATGACGATGTCCTAGTGGAATTCTTCAGCGGCACGAGTCCGCCCAATTAGTTACGCATCTCGGCCTCACAAGACGTGCTGTCGTCATGGATGTGAGCGACTTTTGGGTTCGCAGCTATGTTTGTGTTCCGGTGTCGACGCCAAGTCATCAGTAACTGTCGCAGACTCCGATTATAAGGTGGGTGTTCCAATTCATTACCGATGGATCAAAGTCAAGAAGAGAAATATTCATGTCAGCAAAACCATAACTGAACCCTCCTTAAATGAGTTTCTTTAGCGGAGTGAAATATTTTAAAATACAACTCGAATTAAAGAGAAATAAGCATCTGTGTCCGTACGCTTTATGGAATGACATTAGCGTAAAAATGAAACTTTTTAACATGTAAAAAGAAAGACAACGTGTATTTTAACCGTAAACTTTGCTCGATAATTTGCTGTGTCCTCTCTATATAGTTCTGCGTCGTGGAAAACATTTCAAAATCAATATTCCTAAGACAGAATGGAAGACTTGAGTCTTGAAGAACAAGTGACACTACTTTAAAAAACATCAGAGACGGAACAGAAGATATTATATAAACAAAGTATGAGTATAAACAGATAATGACATGAGTAAATCCACCGAGCAGAGACCTTGAGAAGTTGATATTTCGTCAGCTTGTGACGAAAATTCAAGCATTTTATCAAAAGCAACAGTCCAATTTGTGTGTTAATAAGAGACTGCCAAATGTCTATGTTCTGAATCAAATTAATTCAGTCCACGACCTCCAACTTTATTTATTTAATATACATTTTAGTAATATCCTCTCACTTACACGTAGGTCTTCTAGGTGGTCTAATTCATTTAGGTTCCGCGACCGAAATTATGTGTCCATTTCTCTTCTTCCCCAATACGTGTCACATGCCTCGCTCACCTCATATTCCTTGATTTCATCACCCGAAAAATATTGATGAGGAGTAAAATGCATTAACCCTTTAAAAGCCAAATTAAATCCCATCTGCCCTTTGCTAGCAGGGACCGCGGTAGCACAGTGGTTAAGGTGCTGTGCTACAAATCGGAAGGTCGCTGGTTCGATTGCCAATGGTGTCATTGGAATTTTTCATTGATATAAAATCCTTCCGATGACACCATGGCCCTGGCGTCGACTTAGCCTCCAACAGAAATGAGTACCAGGAGCATTTGCTGGGGGTAAAGGCGGCCCGTGCGTAAGGCTGACAACCTACCACCATCCTGTGCCGTTGTCATGAAATTTGGGAACCTTAACTTCAGGATGGGCCACTCCAGGCCTGTAACGGGACTGCTTTACCTTTACCTTTGCTAGCATTATTCGGAGCTCACCATATTCTCCACGTTAGCAGGTAAAGGATTTACCTTATTACTACACAGTTTTTTTTAGAGAAAGGAATAAAACGAATGAATAAAAATACGAGTAGAAAAAATGGAAAGGAAGAAGAGAAATCTCAAACGTATACTTCTGTGCAATATTGTGCTACAAACATAGTGACTTACAAGTCAGTTAACTGTTCAGTAACGTACATTGTTCATTCAATTAGTATTTACTGAGTTTACAAGAACTGTTCGAATTGAAATCCTCCAAGTTCAATGAGCAATTCATATCGCTGTGACACAGTTTCACACATTGACTGCTAGAACTCGATATTGGGATGACCTCTAAGACAAGAGAATTTTTGATGAACTGGTTTCTGGTCCTGCCTGTACACTGTAAGGAGTCTGGCCAACAGCAGCTTGTACTGTACCAAACATCTATTCTCGCATAATAATATGACATCACATGTACAGCGTCGAAGTTGGCAACAGAAGACTCAGCTCTGATAAAGAAGATTGAAGCCTTCTGGCAGGTTAAGGTTGTAGGAACTGGCAAATATTTGGCGACATTTGTTTTTATTGGACTGATATAGTCCTACACTACGTCTCTTCCAAAAAGAAGATATCAGAAGACACGGCGTAGCGTCTCAGAAGATCTGAATCTTCAGTAGCAATCATATGAGGAAAACAACACTCGAGCTGTTATGATATTTAGAATACACTGACATAAAGAGATATCTAACCTCCATACGTCCATTGAAGGGCGGTAGTTAGGCAAAGCAAAAATATTACGACAGGGACAGGTGGCGGGCACTTGTGATAGCGGTAATGAACCTTCGGGTTCCATAAAATGTGGGAAATTTCTTGATTCGCTGAGAATCGGTTAGCTTCTCAAGAAGGACCCTGCTGCTATAAGTAAGTAATCAAGTAATTGAGTAAGTATTCACACAGGGTGGTAAATTCTGTGATAAAAGCAGACTTTCATAATTATAAAACCAAATCATTTGAAACTAAATATCCTTAAATATTATAATTATCAACTTACAAAATGTATGAAATATACGTAGCCTATAGGGGGATCGTCAAACCAGTCTCTTGGCATATAGTACCTCCGGAAGTTCTCAACGGATTTCAGTTAAATTAGACATTGGATGTCTATATTCAACTTGTGTCTCCCACATGTCCAACATTACCTTTCGTTTAAGCGATATACGAACCGAATTCCATCACGTCTATCGGGAAAGATCACGAAATAAGAACATAATGACTGGGGCCAACATACCTTGTACAATATAGGAAGTGTGTCATCCTCGATGTGTGTGTGAAAATTGGAAATGGTGTGCAGTCAAACAGAACTATATCACTTAAGGTGTATTTAATGGATATACTGGACAGTGTAGCCATTAAATACACCTTAAGTGATATAGTTGTGTTTGACTGCATACCATTTACAATACCGTGTACACATTCTGTGCGAAACAGTCAACAACGTTGTTCTTGATTTCAAATGTTGTTGCTGACTCAGCTTAAGATACTCATTAGGCAAAATGGCGAGATATGTCATTAATGTTTATAAAAATTTAGAGTAGAGGCATTTCTTGACTTACTTGACAAGTTCGCTATAAAACTCTGAATTTCTTTATTCCTTCGATTTTTCCCTGCGTTTAATTTATGTTGAAGATATCTAATTTAGTTAATCTTTATACCAATCATTTCAGAAGCTTATAAACGTACATACTTGAATATAAATTAGAAGACTTTATTTTTATTTTCTTGCCTTCAATAAGTCTCACATTAAAAATAACATTCAATCCCTTCAGGCGGAATTCGGTTTTATGAGTCCAAATTACTTGCTGTGGAGAATTTCGGTGCAGAGAAGACAAATCATAACAGATATAAAAAATTACTGTTGCTTAGCTCTCTACAACAGGCATTAATAAATTCAGAAAAAAGAGAAACAAACACATATTTGGCATAATTTTATAAAAACCCTCTAATTTGGGATTTCTTATGTTTGCCCCTAATATAGAACTTTTTACACAGACTCACTGGGAGAATTCAATATATAAATAATAGCAGCATAATGTGAAAAGGAAGAAAATACATTGTGAAATAAAACGAAACGTAATTAGATTCGTGAAAGGAAACAGAAATAGTGCATTTTGAATTTGTACAGAGGTGCGATATAGCGAATCATTAATCTGGTGAAATTTATTGCACCAATTCTTTTTCCGTATATCAGAGACGATGAAATTGAAGTCTACTCTCTATCGGTATTTTCAACTATAAATGCAAATTTCTTGTCACGTCATTTCACATTTTGAATCCCCATATATTAGATGCCATATGCAGTTTACTCGTTGCTTGATAAACGGAAAAATATTTATTGAAACGGAATAAAATAATGTTCTGCTTCGTACGACGCAGGCTAAATGCTAATTTTAACGACCGTGTGCCTTGGTCACTTCAAATGTTATTTACCAGTGAAGTTTGGCCAATTTTGTGCGTTATTTACAAATTTCCTGCCATCACTGCCATACATACGCAAAGTTCATTTGGTCTCATGTAACATGTTCCAGTTAACGCATTATTTTTCTACTCTCCATTGTTTCGGATCAAGCTGACACCTGTTTTTTGTAGTCACCGGTCGAATAATATTTTGCTTAACAATTTATTTTTATTGTACTGAGCAGCAAGTCTTGAGAATTTGTTACCTTATCTTCCTTAATTAATATAAACCACTTTTCCTTGACAGTGTATTTCCTTCCAATGATCCAACGTGAATGTAGTTTGTAAGTGTAAGTTTTTATGTCTGTTTCTGTATATTTCTTTAAAACTGCATTTCTTAAATGTCGGATTCAAGTGCTAAAAAATCCTAATTTATATTTTGGAGTTTCTATTTTAAAATTTTGTTTAGGAGACCAGCTAGCCTGAGAACTTTCGTGTTTTTATTCACCCCTCACGGCATAGGCCGAGAAAAATAATCTTATTTCATGTTAGGCCACTTGTGATTCCTTCCTCTTCCTCTTAATTTATTATATGGCTCATAAGTCATCCCATGTTCAGTTCTGTATCCTGTATTGTGAGGCACAGAGCGCCGTTAAATAAACACTAAAGATAAAATTCTACAGTTTTCCACGGCTTAATGATTGCTTGATATGGGCATAAACCTTTCGACGCTGACGCGTTGCTCAGCCCTCACTAAACCATAAATAGATAAATAAATGTATATATATATATATATATGTAAATCAATAAATCGGATATTTTTAAGAGAGATATGTCTTTCTTCTTTTCTTCTTCTTTTTCTTCTACTTCTTCTTCTTCTTCCTCCTCTTCTTCTTATCCCTCAATCTTTTGATTGGTTGGCAGCTTTCCATCTGAATTTGCTGCAAGCCATTTTTTTCATTGCTGTATAACTGTCAGCTCCTGTGTTTCTGGTGACTTGCTCTAAGAATTGTAGTCGAGGTCTTCCCACGGCCTTTGTTTGGATATTGCTACTTCAAGGATGTTTACTACAAGCTCGTTACGCCTAATTGTATTCCCTATCCATGAGTGGCGTCTATTTTTTAAAATTCTTAATAGTAATCTTTCTTCTTTCGCCCTTTGAAAAACTTCATCATTCGTTATTCTATCTGACCATTTCAATTTTAACATTCTTCTCCAACACCATGTTTTAAAGGCATTTACAATCCTCTCTTCATTTTTTCCTAAGGTCCATGTTTCTAATCCATAAAGAGCAACACTCCAAATACAACTCGTTATAAGTTAGTTTTTCATGTCCTATGTCCTGTAGTTTAAAATCCAATACATTCCACTTTCAAATACGACCATTAAATTTATATACAGAATAAATGTTGGTTTCATTCAAATACACTCTAATTTTACGTAAATTGGTCTGTTATGTGGCACATTCAGAACAAATGTATATTCTGATTACGCTTTACTAACACATTTTGTTTTATTTAACCAAATAGTTCATGTCTATATAGAAATCCATGCGGAAGAGACACCGTTCATTTGTAATTGTTGTTCATGATGATGTTTGAATTGGGCATCTCATCCCACAACAGTATTCTCATGGAGCTGGTCACTTTGAAGAGTAAACCCAATGATTTATTCATTCTACAGTCGCAGATAATTAACGTGAAAACAGTGGACTTTGCTGAAGAGGCAAGAACAGGGCTCAGTAATGTAAAATATGTTTAAAAGAATAAATAAATAAAAATTCAGCAACATATACTGAAATATCTCCACTAACTATATCCAGCAAGAAAGGTTTTTTAACAACCGCAGAAAATAGTCTAGAAATGTCTGTAATAACAATGTAACTTTAATTATCAAGTTCATTATTGAAGTTCTGTTTTCGTCAATCTTTGTTTTGAATAAAGGCGGTTTAGCCGGTAAGTCGGTTAAGTGATCGAGGGTTATAGAAAGGCCGCGTATATGTCAGTATAGTCATACATAAACTGTTCAGTGCCGAGTCCTTTCTTTGCAGTTGTGTTCAGTTACTTATAAGGTAATTTCTGGCTAACAATTTCATGTTCCCAGCTAACTTGGTTATTCTTCAATCAATTATTTCAAGATGGTGAAAAGTATTTTTTTATTTGGCCACTTGACACACTTTAAGTTCCATAAATTGTTTACCGAAAAATCAGACTGAAAATGCTCTGAGCCGTGACGTAGCATACAGGTTTGTATCAAGGCGTTTTTACTTCCAAAAGCCATACTTTTCACAGTACACGCTAAATACCATTTCATTTAGCTCAAAGAAAGTCACGGCCTTCCCTGCGCCGATTTTCACAAAACACACATTTTCTCGTATATCTGTGAAAACATCCTATTCACAATTTTATCCAAACCGGAAAAGTGTGGAAAATAAGAGAGAATTTTCATTTACTTTCTTACGTACTGTATTGTTTTCACTGCACCAACTTCCAATAAAGTTATAACTCCGTTACCTGGAGTACATTATATGCCGAATTACGTCTGAATCGGTCAAGAAATGAGAGCTGCAATGTATTTATAGTTCTTAGTAACGTATGACCGTCACTGAGCCGATTACGCTTGATCGTCAACTTTTATAAGGAACTCGCATAAAAAATTTCTTGAAAACCGAACATAAAACTAGCTCACGTGTTCTCCACATAAGGAATTCTTCATTTGCTTCGTAAAGAACATCCAAAATTACTCTCAAGTTTCAAATTGGTGTTTTAATTTTGAACACAAGGACAGTAATATTGACACGGACTTGTGTTAAGACTCCACTTCATCCTCTAACTGATATTTAGGTTACTTTGTGGTAGACTATTCAGAACCTAAATAAAATGAAATTCTCTGCCGCATCATTTTCCATTGTGAATGCAGAAGCTTTGCTTATCTCATCTGTAGCAAGAAGTGGCATTCTGTTGTGCCGAACAATCAGTCACTGCCATAGTCCCTGCTCAGGCTGTTAACCCGCGGCCTCTTGAAACATGCACGGACGAGGCCCGGTTGAGACAAATGGCTGGACGCGTTATTGTGCTGCCCACACTTCCAACTTCCTATAGTTGCAAAGTTGAACAATAATACATTGGATTTTTTTCTCCTTCAACAAGGAAATAAACATTGCCTATTCAAGGTGGAAACAAATAAAACATTTGGACGTGAGGAAAATAAAACAAGAATTAAAACTCTGGACAAAACATATTGCGACTAACTTCCGAGAAATCCTTCACTCTGACTGCTAAGGTCAGCAAATACTATGCGTTAATAATTACGTGGACAGAGTCGGGTGTGCTAGAGAGGTCACACAGCACCTTCACAAAGGAATGGTTACTTTGGCACGGCCCTAGAAACGCGTCAATTCGGTACCTGATAGTAAAGTTTTTGTTCAAATTTAGTTAAGTCTACTGTGCATAAAAGTCGACATGTTTCTTAATCAGAACTCTTGGCCTTGGAACGGTTCTTTGATACCGTTTCACAAGCGACTCAGTACAAAATCCAGTAATGCATTTACTTCTGAGAAAGTAACAAACTTGAGGTACATAAATCTGTGAATCTCCTAACTAGCTGAAAAATTCCTGACGCTGGACATACGAACACATTTCAGTGGTGATGTTGGGTAAATTGCGTAAGTTTAAAGTGGCAAACAGGTGACTGTGAATGTACAATCGAGACAGAAGTGGAAGAGAGCGACGATGAAAAGATTAAAGGTAAATTTCACCCTAGAATACGTCGTGAAAGCCCAGAGGGGGAGTAAACTTATAGCTATATTTTTTCTTTAACCTCGGTGTAAGATGTGGGTGGATGTTCAACGTCTGCCCCAGCTGCTTTACCACCTGGAAAGAGACACAGCACGCATTGTACAGGAGGCTAGTGGGCCCCAGAGCCAGGTCTAGAGAGGTGTGGAAAATCTCGTCCCCACCGGGATTCGATCCCCGTACCGTCCAGCCCGTAGCAAGTAGAGGAAGCGGTGGTGGTCTGTTGAAAATTACTCTGTCACAGTTAACCCTGCAAACTGCAAAACGAGATGGAGGAATTCAGATAGGATGTGTCGGTCTGCCAACTGACTAGGAGTACATAGCCTACTCAACACGATACCGGCGTACTGGTCAATGGAAGCGAGGTCTCTAGGGTATGTCTTTTTTCGGGGCATAATATGACACAAAAGTTTAATATGCCGTCCGTTTTTGAAAGGCAAGTAACTTGGGAAAATATTTGGACGTAAGTAATATGATCTAATTGGAGAACATAGAAAACTACATGACGGAGACATCATAATTTTTACTCTTCAAAAAATATGATTTGGCTGCTTAAATCAAGGAAATGCCTGTTATGTTTATTAAATATATGTGCAGTAGGAATATTTATGAAGGTTTCAATCGGGAGTCGCAAGGGAAGAATGCACTTGGAAGAACTACGTGCAGATGGAAAATAGAATAAAAATTAATAACACAGAAATAGCGTGAGAGAGTGTGGACTGGGTACCTTTAGCACAGAGCTCTGTACATCAGCGTGCTTCATGAATACGGTAACGGGTTTCGTAAACACAAAGAATTTCTTGCTTCACTTGTCAAGCAATACCGTGCGCCAGCACTTGGGTAGCTGATTTGTTATATTAACGGATATAAATTTAAACATTGTGGTAATTCTGAAATTTTTATCTTGATTTTAAGGGTACACAAAAATTGAAATTAACCCTTAACCCGCTAATGTGGAAAATATGGTGAGCTCCTAATAATGCCAGCAGATGGAAGGTGGGATTTAACTTGGCATTTAAAGGGCTAAAGTACAAGACTAAAGGAATTGTTTCAAGATTCTTCAATTCGCATAAGACTCCACAGATTCCTAACATAAATTTTGAATGACATAAAGGCATAATAATGTGATGAGACATAGACCTAAGCGGTTTATATCACAATGACCATTCACAGGAATTCTTAATTTTCAGCATATATTTGTGGTGAGTGCATCCGATAAGGTTATAATGATTGCAATAACGTCAGTTTATGTTATCTGATTACAGCCTAGTCTACTTCCATAAACTCTTTTGGGGCCAATACATCCAGGGAGGGGGTGGAATATTATGCAGAAATAGAACTAAAATTATATTGTTGTTGCAGAGTGAAATGCAAGGGCTTATTAATGCAGTGTGGCGTGATTTGTATTAGGTAAAGCAGGTTGAAACGGTTACTGTAAAAAATAATGCGGTTTCTAATATTGATTCAATGCCACAGACATTATAACAAATAATTTGGTTTCTAATCTCGAGTCATTACCTCAGAGGGGGTAGAAAAATTATCCAACAAGGAACTAAGAGCAGCTATTCCTGGTACAGTCTGATCAGAAATCTTGGAGCATTATTCCTGCTAGGCAGCTTCTTTCTAAACCTAGACCGTGCAGGCTAGTGTAGCGGTTTATAATCTGTGTGAGTATTCGTGAGGCAACCGATTCAGACGAAGATACGTTAATTCCATCTTGATGGTTTTATTCAGGGAAGTATGGGACCGAATTTTGACAGACATTATCAATCTCTTTGAAAGTCATACTGAGTTTGGTAACAAATTGTGCCGTTATTTTTACGCCAAATTATAATCTGTTATATATGTTGTTAAAAGAGTGCGCTCAGATAATTTAAAGAAATTCGTATTGTCTAAAGAAACTGTTTTGTCATTATTAATAGACTCTTTAAAAAGCATAAAATTATTACAGCACAGTAGCGTCTAAATACCCACGTTATAAATTAAAACATCAGAGAAGCATTATGTACATTTTATGGCACAAATGAGAAATGCTTTTAATGTGCCCAGTCGAAAGTTAGTAGGGAAGAAACCGCTTTAGAAGTACGGCTGTATTTGACACAAAGAGATTAAAGTGGATTTGAAATAGAGCTCGGTATGCAGGTATGATCCGCATTCTTCATTCTCGAAACAGGAACCAGCGGCAGTCTTTTGTGTTTGTGTTCATCGAAAAGAATGAACGGTTTCCGTGACGGAATAATACTTGGCCTCGTAAGAGAACACTGATTTCTGCGCTGTGGAGTAATTTATATACAACCTCTCCATAATTTTTCAAATACATAATTTATATTAAATATATAGGCACGAGCATGTACAAAGGTTGCATGCATGCCAATGACACCCACATAAATAAGTTAATACATATATATATATATATATATATATATATATATATATACAACGGTAAAGTGTTGCCGTTACAGGCCCGGTGTGGCCCAGAGGGTGGGTAGAGGTATAGCTCTACTCTTCTATGACCGCGACACTAGAAGGGGTGAGTGGTCAGCATCACGCCTCGGCTGCACTTTACCCCCGGGAAAGATCCAGTACCCATTTTACAGGAAGCTGGGTGGGCCCCAGGGTCGGTCTGGATGGGTGGAAAGTCTCGTCCCCACCGGAATTTGATCCCGGACCGTCCAGCCCGTAGTTCAGTCGCTATACCGACTGAGCTACCCGGCCCACAAAGATAAATAAATAAATAAATATATATATATGTATATATATGCGCGCGCGCGCGCACGTGTGTGTTTATGTGGGTTCGCCTGTAAATTTATGTGTGATTAAACATTTCGTTTCTATGAAAAGGCGAATTGTATTTATGAAGATTATAATGTCTGCTGTCCATTAATTCCGCAGTCTTGTCTTATTTAATTGCGTTGCTAATGCGAGATCTGGAGAGTGGATGCGAAGCTCCTCGCGATGTAATCCCGAAACTCGGGTACCGTTATGCTGTCTCCTTTACAATCCGGTATCCACTGCGTGGGAAACTTTGAAGTAATACAGTATAAAGTCGGGGGTGCAAATGTTTTAGTTTGCAGACAAGAAACAAACCATCCGTAGCCGGCGGACGTTTTACCATTATTTCATTTGAAATACAAACAGAACTGTGTCGTCCCATTTCCTTTTGAATTAACTCAAACTCCACTCTGTTTAAAAAAAAAAAACAAGTTAAATTTACTCGGCTTGTTTGACTAGCTGTCTATCAGTTTTCCTACATTAAACGTCCGATTCAAACCGTAAAGAGTTGCAGTTCACATTATACATCAGCAAATAACGCGCACAAGATTTACTAATGATTGTGACGCATTTTTGGGAGCTGATTTTAGGCATTACGTCCCGCGATGTTTAAATGCACATAAATACACATTTCGTTGCTTTATTCCGTTTCACGAATCATTGAGTTTCAACTGCGCAAGAAGCCTTACGCTGGTATGAGACATCCGCAGGACTAGCTAATATAGGCATATGAACAACTATATTAGTATGGCGCCCACTGCCGGTTAAATGGGGCGTTGAATGGGATGCAAAGACTGTCTGGTCGCTTTGCAGCAGGAAAAAATCTCATTCTCTTGTAAGTAGCCGACACACATTCTCCGTCTTTCAGCCCATAACCTACGTCACTGCAGCCACAGCGCTATCCCGGCTCTTTGTTAAGCATTTAATAAAAATCATAAAGAAGAATTCGTTCTGACAGCAACTTAAATTCAGGAATAGTTGGATAGGCCCATAATAATCCAGTCACTTGGCCAAACGAAATTCAGGACAGCAACTAATTCGAAATCTGAAGTCAAAACATTTTATTTTTTTGCCTTTCTGACTAGAATAAGAAGAAAAAGAAAGGAAGAACGGAAAAGAAGATCAAATTGCTACAAACAAATTTTTTAACATTTCTTATTTTCCTTACGGAAGTATTCGAATGCACTGCTATCAAGAACTTTTGTAGTGCATTACTAATTTGCTAGAGCTTTGAGTTCTGCGGAACACCTAGGCCGAATTTACTTCGCATCTTCACGTAAGGAATGAATCTGGATATATCGCAGGCAGTCGGCAATAGAGACACTTCCTAGATACGACTAGTAGTTTGATAGTCAATTATAGCCATTACAGAGAGGCAATTACCGTAATTATAGAGGGCCATTACCATCACTGTATCACCATAAATCACAGGACTATATGACCCCTTCCATACTGTCGCAGCACAACAGACGGGTAATGAAGTTAAACCGGTATCACTTCGTACAAGGCACAGGATTCTTGAACGAGGAATTTGCTTTCTCTTCGCGTGTTCAGTAATTAGAGATTTGGATCTTTTAAGTTTTGTTCTTACATGCAGTACAAGACAATTTGGATTACACAACAATTTTTGTTTGTTTGTTGATATTGAGCGCGTTATTATTATTATTTATTGTAACATAATTGTTAAAAATTGTACCAACAAAATGGACAAATTTTGATGTTTTAATTTACAAAACTCCTAAATGTTTCGGGCCTCCCTGGTCCATCATCAGGAGGTGCAGTTGTACGAAAGAAACGGTAGGCCATACTATCACCTCCAGTATATGGAACTGTGGTGAAATCATCAATGTATGATATACAGAGGCGAATATGTACACAATAATTGGAGCAGCACGTGAACACAATCCACCCTGTAGGTTATTCCAATTATTGTTTACATATTCGCCTCTGTATATCATACTTCAATGATCTCACCACAGTTCCGTATATTGGAAATGATAGCATGCATTAGTGATTGTTTCGTACAACTGCACTCCCTGATGACGAACCAGTGAGGCCCGAAACATGAACGAGTTTTTTTAAATTAAAGTGTGTGCATTTTTTGGTCTAAATTGTAACAATTATATCACGAGGCACGGAGTGAAATGTAAAAAATTCATTGTTTAAATCAATAAATAAGGGTGAGGTAGCAAAACCGGATGCTTCAACACTGTGAATATGATACTCAGACATTGAACACGTTCTATAACCTAAACATTCTTCATCAAACCAGGGTTTATTCTGCTTAAATTCATCCAAACCCAGACTCTCTTTCGCTGACGTTTGTA
>Ga0131853_10001732_pt1 | contig 38911 bp, 41 predicted proteins | sample TergutLab28metaG_FD_92764 | JGI IMG/M metagenome (GOLD analysis project Ga0131853, IMG submission 92764) | Labiotermes labralis P1 segment gut microbial communities from Petit-Saut dam, French Guiana - Lab288 P1 (version 2) (version 2) | ecosystem: Host-associated > Arthropoda: Insects >... | reverse complement strand
GGTGGCTGTCATAATATTTCTCGGTTTGGTCGCCAAAGAAGCCCTCCATCCAAGGCCAAGCAAAAAACTCCATTGCCATAGAGTGGATTTCTGATATATCTTGAGGATAGTCCGCAAGGTCGGAAGGTTTGGTATTGCGGGCTTCGTAGCCTGCAAGGGCGTGACCCACCTCATGGGTAAGCACGTCCACGTCCCCTGCCGTACCGTCGAAATTGGCGAAAATGAAAGGCATGCCATAGGCAGGAAGGTAGGAACAGTAACCACCACCCTGTTTACCTGTGCGGGCCAACACATCAAAAAGCTCGTTGTCCATTAGCACGTCAATGAAGTCTGCTGTGTCTGGTGACATTTCTTTGTACATTTTGCGTCCGTGTGCCATAATGTCGTCGGGCGTGCCTTTTGGTTGAGGGTTGCCGTCTGGATAGCTGAAAAAGTTGTCGTATAAAGTGATTTTGTCAACACCTATACGCTTTGCCTGCTCTGCCTTAAAACGGTTGACCAGCGGTACAATATGTTCCGCCAACCCCTGACGGAATTTTGCTACATCTTCCGCACCATAGCAATTGCGTCCCATACGGTAATAACCCAATTCCACAAAATTGTCATATCCAAGGGTTTTGGCGATTTTTGTACGCACTTTAACCATTTTATCAAAAATTTCATCCAATTTGTCGCCATTTTCTTGATACCAACCAGCCACAGCGTCACGGGCAGAACGGCGGACGGCGGGGTCTGGATTTTCATGGTATGCACCCATTTGTGCAAGGGTTTTCATCTCGCCTTCAAATGGGATTTGGGCAGACGCTTTCAAATCGTCATGTTCTGTACATAGGGCATTTTCCACCTGCAAATCTTCCACAATTTCTGGCTTGAAGGTTTTAAGCTCAATCTCCGCATTAATGAACATTACAGGCCCCCATGCGGCCTCCAAATCTTTGCGGAAGGGGCTGGCAAGCAGTGCCGAGGTAAAAGCCTTTGTGTCTTCTTCCAGCACAGGCCAAGTTTCGTCCCAAAAATCCACCTCGTCCTTGTAAAATTGGTCGTTTGTGTCAATGCTGTAGCGGATGTAGGATAAACTGCTAAATTGTGCCACTTCTTTGTTTAGGTATTCATCATACTCTATATAGCAATCCATTGCCTCCCGTGCTGTTTGTGCCGACTGGAATTTGTCGAGAAACTTGCGTATTTGTGCCTGCACCTGTGAAAGTTCCGGCCGCCGGTATTTCATCTGTGAAAATTTCATAATCATATCCTCCTAATTTGTGCCCCATAGTTACGGGGCAAGGCTTGGGCGTGTGGCGCACTGTTGGGCGCATAAAGCCGCCGCTGACATGGGCTACCCAATTTACCTTTGCCCTGTGCATAATTTCGTTGTAAAGGTTGGTAAGATGCGTTCCGCCTGTAATGGTTTCGGCTTGCTCCAACGCATCAAGATAGGTGCGCAAAAGGGTTGCCATCTGGCCTTGCTCTGCAAAAAAGATACGCATCAAAAATGCAGATTTTATGGATAAATCTGCCACGGCATCCGCCTGTGGGTTATTTATCCATGTTGCAAGCTCCTCCCGCCCTGTTTGAGATATGTGGTACACCCGTTTATTGGGCTTTTCCTCCTGCAACACCCTTTGGCTGGTAAGCCAGCCTGTTTTTTCCATTCCATCTAACTCCCGATATATCTGGCTGGATTTTGCCTGCCAAAAACCCCCAAGGGATGCGCTAAATTCCTTATCCAGCTCATACCCCGTCATGGGTTTTTGGGCAAGCAAGCCCAGCAAACCATGTTTTAGTGACAAAATAAACAACCCCCTTTCGTATATTCAATATGTTGAATATAGCACAAATGGGGGTTGTTGTCAAGCTTTTTATCTTCTCATCAGCGAGCCCGGCTTGCCTTTGATATATGCCAGTGTAATTTCTATATGCCCTTCCCTTGCGGCAATATATCTTTGGTGTGTATCACTTTCCGATAACATGCCCTTTGCCACAGCCTCTTCATATGTAAGATGCTCTTTGGCGGCAAGCATTGCCCCTTGGCTAAGGTTTGGCGAATGCCTATCATACCAAGCCCTTACAAATTTCTTTTTAACGGCGGATGTTACTGCCATGATATCCCTCCTAAGGTGTGTTTTTATTTAGCATACAATGCCTTGCGTCCATTGTCAAGAAAAAAATACTTGACAGAAGCCTGTCCATATGATAATATTTTTGCAATGAAATATTTTCTCCGACCCGAAAAGCCTAAGGTGTTTGCTATGGTTTTAGGGCGTGGGTGCGTTTGGAAACAGGCGTGCCTTCCATTTTGAAAAGGGGACCTTATGCTGTTATTTTTACGCACCCCTTTTGGCGGTGCGTTTTTTGATGGGGTGGTTTTGTGGTAAAAAAGCGGGTTTTAAGCGGGTTTTCTCTACTGGATTTGATTATGATAACAGTGCTTGCATCCCTTGGGGTGGCGGTTAGTGGTGTGGTGGGCTGGATGGTGCGCCTTATAACAGGCCCGCTGTTTATCCCCGGCGGCTCGGTTGCCGGCGGTATTTACATGATGTTTTTGGTGCTTGCCGTAAGCCTTACAGGCAAAAAATCATCTGCTGTGGTGGTTGCTGTGTTGCAGGCTTTGCTTGTGATGGTGATGCCATGGGCAGGCAACCACGGTTTTGCCACAATACTTACATATTCTGCCCCGGGCATTGCCATATTTTTGCTATTATTAATAATGCGCCACAAGGGTTGCTGTAAGCTATGTTGCTTCTTTGCCTGTATGGTTGCAAACTTGGTAGGGGTTGCCCTTGTAAGTGGCGTGGTAATGCAGTTGCCAATGATACCCATGTTGCTGGGGCTTACCGTCGGTGCCCTATCCGGCGGGCTTGGGGGGCTTTTAACATGGTCATTAACCAAGCAGCTTAAAAAATTGGAGGTAATCAAGTGAAGAAGTGGTTTTATCCGTGTTTATCCGTACTATCCGTGGCCGCAATTCTTTTCACTGCGGCCTGCGGAAGCGGCGAATATGGCGAATACATAGGTAGCCGGGATTTTGCCAGCCCTGCGCAAATCGGCTTTGTGTGGGATGTGGCCGGTACAAATTTCCAAACATCAAGCCTTACTGACACAAACCCCCACGCCCATGTAGGCAGAGTTGCCCGACAAGCCACCGTTTTTACTGCTGATGGGCAAATCCATCGTGTTAATGGTTTTGCAAATGCAATATTATCAGAGCATGAAGATGGCGGCATTGACCTAAAATTAGCTGATGGCAGGGTTTTTGTCAATATTGCGGGGGTTATTGCAAACCCTCCCGAAACTGTGATAACACAAGCCTATTACGATGCTTTGTATTACTTGCAGGCAGGCAATAGGGTTATGATTATAGTGCTGGACGGCTGGGGCTGGCATATGCAACGCTACCACGCTGAGCATCAGCCATTTTTATCCGCACAACAGATGCGCATGGCCCACACGGTGTTCCCTCCCTTTACACCTGTGGCCATGGCCAGCATCTTTACAGGCCAAACCCCCGATATGCATGGGGTGCATGACAGGGCAACCCGCACCATGGCCGCCCCCGATATTTTTACTGCCGCTTACGAGCTGGGTTTTAGCTCCACAAGGGTGCAGGGCGGGGTAAATATTGTGCAAACCAGCGTATTATCAGCACTTATCCCAAATTTAGGCCATGTGTTTGACACTGACCGTGGCGTGTTTGAAGCGGCAATTAGCCGCATTGATGATACAGACCTAATGTTTATACATTTTAACGCTGTTGACGATACTTCCCATACATATGGGCCATACAGCCCCCAAACAGGAGAAGCCATGGCTTTTGTAGACCAGCTTGTACGGGATTTGGTTGCCGCTTGGGATGGTGTAACCATAATCCTTGCGGACCATGGACAGCATTATTTGGGGCAACAGGGGCGGCTTGGCGACCATTTATGGGTCAGCCATGAGGATATTTTTGTGCCCTATGTTGTAATCGGAGGGCGGTAATATGTCAAAAAATACTAAGATTATAATCGCTGTTGTGGCATTGCTTTTGCCTGTTATAGTGGTGCTTGTCATACTTAACTTTCGGGAGATGGAAGGGCGGCTGGCGTATCATGTGGAGGGTGAAATACGTGTGATTATGGGCGATGCAAGCGTACCTGTGTCCATAGATGACATGATTGATATGGGACTTGTGGTTTTTGACAGCAACCACCGCAGGGCAGAAGGGTTGTTTACAGGCGTATATTTGCTTGATATTCTGCGGTTTAGCGGGTTGGATTATTATTCTGCCGTCTCTGTCCAGTTTATTTCCTTTGACGGTTTTCGCTCATCCACAACCATTGCAGAGGCTACCCAAGAAGGCAATGCGCTAATTGTTTTTGGTGAGGACGGCGCATCGCTGGCAGAGCGTGGTGGGGCGTGGGAAAATGCGCCGTTTATGTTGGTTTTGCCTAATGACATGTTTCCCCAGCGATGGGCCAGATATATAATTGAAATTGTTTTGGAGTGATGAGATGAGAAGGATATTTACAGCAATTGCTTTATTGGTTATGATTGGAGTGCTGTCCGCTTGCGGTGATACAAGCGAGCAGACGCACACTGCACCCCCTTACGAAGCCATGGAGCCCGTTGATGCCGAAACCCCCAACCTAACGTATGACAACAACCCCGCAGAGGTGCACACTGTGCACCCCAGCGAACCCGCATACACCCCCACCCCTGACGATCCCGACGAACCGGGACCCACCGAACCGGAAGAGCCTGTAGTAACCACCGAGCCTCTATACAGCCCTTCTTCAGTTGTGGTCATTGAACCGGAACCCACTCCCCACGATGCCGAATTGGGCTTTTTCGTGGACGGCAACTTCCTTGGCATGTCCCAGCTTAACACCCTTGGCATTGTGGAATTTTATGCCCACATCCGCCCGGGTACTGATAGGGAGGAGTTACGCCATTACCGTGGAGTGGCCATTGCGGACATTCTTGCCCATTTTGGGATTGACAGCGGAAGCTCCTTAGTTTTTCACAGTTATGACGGTTTCGCCGCAGGCATTACCATGGCAGAAGCCCTTGATCGTGAGCAGGCCTTTATAGCCATCTGGCAAGATGGGGAATATTTTGCACAGCGTGGGGATTTGTGGCAGGTTGCCCCGTTTCAGCTGGTAATGGCGCAGGATATTTTTGCCAACCGCTTTGCCCGCTATATAACGGAGATTGTAGTACAATGATGGCGGTGGAACTTCGCAATATCACCGTAGATTACGGCAAATATCCGGTTATAACGGACTTTTCCCTAACTGTTGCATCAGGAGAAGCGGTGTTGCTAAAAGGCCCGTCAGGTTGCGGCAAGTCCACTCTTTTGCATGTGGTTTGCGGTTTAATCCCGGGGATTATTGAAGCTGATGTGGGCGGCGAAGCATTGTTGTTTGGTGAAAATGTGCGGGATTTGGACGTGGCAGCACGTGCCAAAAAAATCGGTATTGTGTTCCAAAATCCCGAAACCCAGCTGTTTTGTGATAGCGTGGAGGATGAAATTGCCTTCGGACTGGAAAACCTGTGTGTACCACCCGATGAAATTGGTCATCGCATTACAGAAATGCTGGATTTGGTGGGGATGGCGGATTTTCGCTACGCATCCCCCAAAGAACTGTCCGGCGGACAAAAACAACGGATTGTTTTGGCCGCAGTGCTTGCCCTGGACCCCCAAATTCTGTTGCTGGACGAGGCTTTGTCCCAAATGGACGGAGAGTCCAAGGGGGTATTGTTGAACCACCTGTGCACCTTGCGTAGGCAAGGCAAAACCATGTTAATGGTTGACCATGATAATGTGCTGGAATACATTGCCAGCTCTATTATAAATTTGTAACCACAAAAGAAGGAGGAAGAATTTAATGAGTAAAAAAATTCGCAGTTTTGTGGCTTTGTTGCTTGCTTTTGTAATGGCGGTGCCCATGATTGTAATGGGCAACCCCAACATTGTGGAAGCCGATGTGCGCCTGTTTATCGATGGTGCAGAGGTTTCTGTTGGTGAGCGTGGCAACAACCCGTTTAATGTAAATGGCACGGTGTTTTTGCCCATACGTGCACTAACCACGGCATTTAGCAGGGATGCCCATTGGGAGCCATCCACAAACACCCTGTATTTTGGTGAAAGGGCAAATGCCGCAGCAACCAATGTGCTAACCATCGGCGGCCACCAAATCACCCTTGAACAGGTGGAAGTCCTCGGCATAACCCCCTTTACCGCCAACGACCGTGGTAATGACAGAAGTTTTGCGGGTGTGCCTTTGGCTGATATTTTTGCCTTTATGGGAATAGAATTTTCCGGTGTTGAAAATTTTGCCTTTGTGGCGGCGGATGGCATGGCAACCACAGCCACTACCGAAGAAATACTTAACCCCGCCAATGGCTGGTTGGTGCTTAGCGAAAACGGCGAGCGTTTTACCGCCCGTGAAGATGGCGGACGCGGCCCCTTTATGGTGGTTTTTGCTGAAGATGGCGTACCCGGACGCTGGGCAAGAATGCTTACCGAAATTATACCGCTTGATGAGCTTGGACAAGCCATCCCCTTTAATGCAGACACTTTTGCCGATGGCACTGCCGTTGATTTTGTGGACGGTGCCGGCAATGCCGTGACCCCCTTTGTGTTAGATGGTGTGATTTATCTGCCTGTACGTGCTTTATCCATAGCAATGGGTATGACAGTAAACTGGAACGCCGCCGAAAACGCCATTTATGTAGGCACAGCCCCCCAAACCTTTGAAGCTGCACAGGGTGGCGAGTTTACCGTAAATGCCGGTGGCATGCGCCACATTGTAACCATGGAAGATATTTTGGAAATTGGCATTGTTGAAACCTATGCCGTTATCCGTGGCGAGCGCAGGGATTATACAGGCGTACCAATATCCGCAATTATGGAGTTTTTAGGGCTTGACGTAAGTGGTGTTACCGCCCAAATAACCTTTGGCACCCGTGATGGCCACGGCACAGCCGGCACCCCTGATGAGGTGTTTGACCCCACCAACGGCTTTGTGGTAATTGCTGAAAATGGCGAGTTATTAGGGCATTGGGAAGCAGGCGGCCGTGGGCCTTTCATGCTTGTTTTTGCACAGGATGTATTTGCACAGCGTTTTATGCGTTATTTAACGGATATTAATATTGAAGGTGCCGTGGCAACAAATGTTGTTGCAGACAGCCGCTGGACAAGTCACCAACTAAACTTCCTTATCGGTGACCTATCCCTCAACCTCACTGCCGGTGATATTTACGCCCTTGGCGCAACACCGTTGGAGTGGAATGAGCAAAACTTTACCGCTGTATCAATGGCTACCATTGCTGAGCATTTCGGTCTTGGTGAAGTTATAAGCGGTCGCATAGTCGCCGACAATGGCACCGAGCGTGACTTTGTAAGTATTGATGCGATTGGTATGTACATCGCCATTTATCAATCAGGACATGCGCCGGAAACAGATAACCACTTTATTTCCGTATTTACCAATGATACCAACAACCAACGCCGCATGCGCGGGCTTGCCACCGTGGAGCTAAACGTGGCAACTTATCCATTAAACATCGAAATTGGCGGGCGCACATATGGGGTTGACTTGGAGCTTTTGCAAGAACTTGGCGCACAGGCCGTAACTGCAGGTGACCGCAACTGGACAGCAACACCCATGATTAACTTGATTGAGCATTTTAACATAAGTCTTGACGGTATCGATGAGGGCATGGTAATATCCGGCGGCACAGGCTTTACCCAGCCTTTTACTATTGATGAATTATTGGATTACACCAACTTCTTCCTCGCTTTTGAGGAGGATGGCATAGCCCTTGAAGAGCAAGAGGGTGCAGGAAGCAATATTATGAGCCTTTTCGCCCATGACGAGCGTGCAACCCGCAGGGTGCGTGGGGTGGTAACCATACGCTTGCTTGCAGCGGTGGAAGGCGTTGATGTGGAATCCACCATCGAAGGGTTGGAGGATGGCGAATTTGCCATAATCCGTGGCGATACCACATGGACAATAACCATGGATGACCTTGTAGCAATTGGCTTGGAAGATTTTGTTACCAACATCCCCACGGGCGGCGGCTCTGTGCGCAATTTTACTGGCGTACGCCTTACTGCCATTTTGGAAGCCATGGACATTAGCGTCGATGGGGCAACCAACTTTATTACCACTTCTTGGGAATCCACTTTTTCCGCCGGCTGGAATATCGATGCCGACCTTAGCTATATCTTCATCGCCGTGGGCGAGGATGGCGAGCCGCTAAGCCCCCACAATGGTCCGTTTTTGGGTGTGGTGCAGGACAGGGGCTCCAACTTTAACCCAAGAAATTTACAAAGCATTAGAATTAATTAGTATGAGTGGCTTTACTGTAACAATAAAGGATTTGCGCTTTAAGTATGCCGACAGGTACCGGCGCAGTAATTTTGAGCTGGTGGTGGACAACTTCACCACCAGCGGTTGCGCCGCCGTTATGGGCGAAAACGGAAGCGGCAAAACCACCCTTGGAAAGCTGGTTGCAGGCATCCTGCGGCCGGCTTTTGGGTGCGTTTTTTACAATGATGCGGACATTGCCACCCTATCCCTTGGGGAGATTGGTAGGCAGGTTGGCTATTTGTTTCAAGAGCCCAGCAGGCAAATTTTTGCCCCAAAGCCTTTGGAAGAGATTGCCATGCCCCTCGAATTGCGAGGGATGCCCAAAGAAGAGGCCAACGAAAAGGCCGCCGAAATGCTGGAAAAGTTTGAGTTGTCCCATATAAAGGAAAGTGTCACCTTCACATTAAGTCGTGGGGAAAAACAGCGGCTGGCAATTGCCGCCGCCATGGTTATGCAGCCCAAATATTTTGTGCTGGACGAGCCCACAACAGGCCTGGACAAAGCCCGAAGGCAAATTTTAGCAGATACATTAAAAATTTTGCAGGCCGATGGCATGGGCATACTGCTAATCAGCCATGATATGGGGTTTGTGGAGATGATGGGTGCCACAGTGCACCAAATGAAAGGCGGTCGATTTGTGGATGCTTAGCCCAAAAACCGACCCCCGTGTCATTTTTCTGCTGGTTATCTTTTTCTCCACCCTTGGCATCTTAATCCGCACGGATGTGGTGGCGATGGCGGGATTGCTTGCTTTATCACTAATATTTTCCGCATTGCTTGGGGTGCAGTTGCGCCGCTTGTTTGGGCGCATAAAGCGGCTTATGCAAATTATGGTTTTGGTGACGCTAATGCGCAGTTTCTTCGCCCCATCAGGCATCATACTGCTTGCACTTGGTGATGTGCCAATCCTTACCAGCGGCGGCATTGCCATGGGGGTGCTGGTTGCCTTGCGCCTTATCCTTTTCATCATCGGTGCAGCCATGCTTACGGTGTATCCGGCACGTGCGCTGATACAAGCCATGGTGCAAATGAAAATGCCCTACGAAATGGCGTATATGGTCAGCATCGGTATCCGTTTTGTGCCCCAATTTGCCCAGGAAATGCAAGATAGCCTAACCGCCCTGCAATTGCGGGGTGTGGAGGTTAAAAAGCTAAAATTGCGCAAGCGGCTGGGTCTGTACAGTTACCTGTTGTTGCCCACCCTCGTTTCCAGCCTGCAACAGGCCAAGGAACTTGCCATGTCCATGGAAATGCGGGGCTTTCGTGCTTTGCCGCAACGCACCAGCTATTTTACCCTACGCCTAACAGGGCTGGATATCGCTAAAATGGTGGGCGTCCTCGCCATGGCAGGCATTGTAAGCTTTGTAACATTTAACCACAACTTTTTTGAAATGATAATGAGCGTATTATAAGGGGCTATTGTTATGAACGAAATATCGATAGAACTATGCGGAGTTTTTGCCGGCGTATTCAAGGATTGCGATCGATGGATGGGGTTGAAGACAAAGAAAGCATATCACACAAAAGTGATTCTTAGTTGTAGAGCGGGAGGTTGTTAGTATGAAGATTTTCAGCATTTGCGGCATATCGGGCAGCGGCAAAACCACAACTATCGAGGCGATTATTAGCGAGCTGGTGCGCCGCGGTTACAAGGTGGGTTCGGTTAAAGATATCCACAACCAGCAATTTGCCATAGACCCAAGGCAGGACAGCAATACAAACCGCCACAAACAGGCAGGGGCCACGCTGGTAACTGCCCGTGGGCTGGGTGAAACCAGTATACTTTATCCCAATAGGTTGCCCGTGGATAAAATCCTTGATGCATACGAGAGGGAAGGTTATGACTGGGTTGTGTTGGAGGGTGTGGACTGCATCAAGATACCAACCATTGTAACCGCCCATAGCATGGATGATTTAGCGCAGAAGTGGAGCGACATGGCCTTTGCTGCATCCGGGCGGATATCTTCCGAAATTGATGGATATGAGGGCAAACCAGCCATCGATGCCACAACCAACGTCCAACAGCTGGTGGATTTGGTTGAATTGGGTGTTTACAGCCGCCTACCCAATTTTCCCGATGAATGTTGCATGGTTTGCGGATACAGCTGCAATGGGCTGGCGGCGGCCATTATTGCGGGCGAAAAGCGACGTAGTGACTGTGTTGCAGATAAGGGCGTGGAGCTTTTAATAAACGGTCGCCCCATTAAGATGGTGCCTTTTGTGCAGGAAATTTTGAAAAATGCCCTAGTTGGCGTGGTTAGCACGCTGGAAGGTTATGAAAAGGGGTGCGACATTGAAGTCAGGTTGTCCGACAATTTACTTCAACAGCAAACGCAATAAAGTGCGCCTACATGGCGGACGGGTGGAAAAAATCCACACCAATGCCCAATCCGCCGCATTTGAAGCGGAAAGGCTGGCGCAATTACATTCCGCCGGGCTTGCCGTGCCACGCCTATTGAAAGTTAGTGGCAACATAATTTTTATGGAATATATTGACGCCAAACCCCTGCCCGATTTGATTGATGAATGGGAGCGAAATCCCGACATTGTTTCACAAGAAAAGGCTGCCAAAGGTCTGATAGATTGGCTGCACGCCTATTATATGGCAGTGGGCGCAGGCACATCCCGGGGGGATATAAATGGCAGAAACTTCCTGTTTGACGGGGAAAAGATTTGGGGTGTAGATTTTGAAGAAGAAACCCATGGCACGCCTATGGAGGACATTGGGCAATTACTTGCCTTTATCCTAACTTATCACCCCGACCATACCAGCCTAAAAGTCAGCCTTTCTAACATCATTGCCCGGCATGCTGCCGAAATTTTTCACCTTAACCCCCAAGAAATACAATACCACCAAAACCAGGCAGTAGAGTTAATACGAGCCCGAAGAAATAAAAAAATATAGGGCGGGACAAAATGACCTGCCCTATATTTTTAATTGTTCAAAACCTTGGTTGTCGGGGCAGAAGACATACGGCTAAGCTTAATGGCTTCTTTCCATGTATCCCGCATGTCCCTAATGTCATCACGCACTGCCGTCAGTATCTCCAAATCCTTTTTCACATTGGCCTGCATTAACCTATGCAGCATATATTCGTAAAGAGCGTCCAATTGCAAGGATATTTCATATTTCTTATCCAATGTCAAACGAAATTCTTGGATAATGGCTTGGGTACGCTGTATCATTTCGTTAGCCTTGCCCGCATCGTTGTTTTCAACTGCAATAATTGCCTGATTGCAAAACCTAACAGCACCATCATAGAGCATGGCAGTTAGCTCCTCTTTAGTGGCAGTAAAAACGGAATTATTTTTATAGGTGTCGTATGGGTTGTTCATCAAATGCCCCCTATAATGGTATTAATCAGGCCATCATTAAGCATTGCCGTCAAAAAGCAGGCCTACAAACTCTGAAATCCTTGCGTATGTGTCCAAGCGGGATTCTGGTGGAAGCTCTCTTATAAGCTCGCCGGTATCGGAGCTATAAATGCCCACAGTTATCCTGTTTGTGGCTTCATGTACGCCATAAGATAGGCTGAAAGAGTTGTTGGGGATTGCCTTGTTGGCATCAGCAAAGGCTCTTTCCAGCATTTGGTCACTTATCTCTTCTTCACGTAGCAAGCCGCCACTGGGTGCTTGATAGCCACGCACAGGCACATCACCTGTAAGAGCTGTTTGGGCAACTTCCAAAGAACGCTGGGTGGGCACAATTTGGCTTAGGCTTGGCGCAGATGAATTTGCCGCCGGTTGCGATTGTCTGTTGTTTTGTGTACGGTTGTTGTCCGCAGGCCTTACAATCTGCGTAGGAGTTGCAGATGCAGCCGCCGAAACTTGCCGGTTATTAGTGTAAACATCCATGTTCTATTACCTCCTCTTAATTTTTCTTGTCGAAATAATATCCCGACACTTCAAAATCTTCCATATATGCTTCATTTAGCTGCTTGGTTTGGGTAATACCCTTCAAATCACCCGTAATGTGGGTTTTGAAGGTTTCATACAGCTTGATATTGGCCTCATCCATTGCCAAAATTTCCTTTGCAAGTTCCTGTTGCTTATTTAAGTGGGTTGCAAGGGCAATCTCCTCCTCCCCGCTGGGGGAGGAGGGTGGGTGGCAAGCCTTTAAGGCTTCCTCCAGCTTTTTAACCCTTGCAAAAAGATGTTCCCGCTCTTCGTATAGGCGTGCAAAGTTTGCGCCCTCTTCCTCGGCGGCTTCCTTTGCACCTGTGAAGGTGTGTTTTTTGGTCGCATCCAATATCCGCTCAAAGGCGGCTGTTTTTTGTTCGATTAAGTCCAAATAGTTAGCCATTATTGACCGCCCCAAATAAATTGGTCAAGGAAGCTCATCTGCGAATTGGCCTGCATCATTGCCTGCTCCATGCGGCTAAACTGGGCAAATAGCTGATTTTCACGCCTTTCAAGCCAGCGCATCATGTTTTCAATGCGCCTGTCTTGCTCTGCTATTCGTGTGCTAATAGCTCTTGGGTCTCCGGGCCTTTCTGATGTCCTGCGATCTAGATTGCCCGTGTTCCACTCAGTAACATGCCTGTTTAAGGCTGCGTCCAGGCGCTCTCCAAGGCCAAGTATTGGGCTACCGTCCCTTCGTGTTGGTGCATTGCCGCCGCTTACTCCGGTCGCACCTTGCCCTGTAAATATGGCGGTTACACCATCCATATTATTTTCTAAAGCGGCATTAAGTTGGGTTTCGTTTACAGTTAAAATCGCACCATCTGCCACATTAGTGGAAAGGCGAATGCCCATGTTTGCAAGAGAAAACTGGGTACCGTCTTCCAAAGTAACTACACGGCTCATCTCATTACGCATATCGTTTAAGATATTGCGCAACTCCTGGTCACGATGCAGTATGCCTGTGCGTGCATTTTGCTCCCAAAGGGCAATTTCGCTTTCACTCATACCACGACGCTGGTCATCTGTCAGCGGCATAAAGTGACCACGGCCGCCTTGCTGGCGTGGGCGAGCCACATTAGAAAGGCTTTGTATTTCCCGCACAATCTCATTATAAGCATTTACAAAATCCATTACCATTTGGCGGGTTGTAGCTGTATCACCTGCCATATTTACATTAAAAGTTTGCCCAACTGCACCGGCGTTTATTGCAATGTTCATACCATCAACATAAAAATTGTTGCTTTCACGGTCGATGGTTGTTCCATTTACCGTCACACTGGCATTGGTGGCCTCACGGGTTTCAATCAGGTCTCCAATAGCCACGCCGGAGCCCGCCGGGTTAAACAAGCGTGCCAAAATACCACCGTCATTATCACTAATAGCTGTGATTTGGTTGGCTTCACCCGCCACAGTGCTTTCCAGGGTGATGGAATTGCTAACTGTATCAAGCGCCATGCGCACATTAAGGTCAGGATTATTGTTAACCTGCGTCATCATTTGTTGCACAGTTAGGTTTGGATTGTCGGCAACATCAAAATACATGGTTACATTGCGCCCGCCTTGGGATATGGTGAAGCTGAATTGGGTTTGGGCGGCTGTTGCAACCGAGCCATCCGCATTTAGCCAGTGGCTAAATTCCATAACTGGATTGCCATTGTTGTCATAACGAGGGTTGCCGTCGGCATCGTTGGCTTGCACATACTCTCTTTGCAATCCCATAAACTCGCCAAGGGTTTGTCCTGAATTAAAGTTGCTGGACGCTCTTTCAAAGCCCATTGCACCAACGCCAACAGCATGCGTGCCTTGCCCTGCCTGCATTTGTATGCTGTTGTTTGGAGCGGCAGTTATAGTAAAGGTTCCATTTGCAAAGCTTGCAGTAGCCCTTGCGGTGGAGGTGCCCCCAACATCTACGGTTCCAAAACCGGCCAGCTCTACATTAACTGCATTAACAAAGGCATTCATAAACGCTGTGTTGTTCATTAGTATGGCCTCTTGGCTGCGTATAATGTCCCTTTGGTTGGCTATATCATCGTTAAGGTCGCTAATCTGATCTTGAATGCCGTCGATGGTATCTAAACGGTCTAAGATATATTGTTGGTCAGCAGCACTCAAATCCGCCCATGCAGAATCAGGGTCGTTACGGAAATCTTCACTCTGCATTTGTGATAGGGTTATTCTCGGATTAAGGTTGCGACCAAAATCTTGCAAAGCACTTCTTTCGCTGGCAATGGACTGCTGCAAATCACGAATTGTATCTTGGGTGGCTCTAATATAATCCTGGCTGCCGTTAATGGCGGCAAGTGCCGTGTGGGCGTCGGGATTAAATAGGGGGTTATTGGGATCCATGCCGCCGGCCAGTTGATGCAAATCCACATTAACATGGCGGTTTACGCCATTTACGCTAATGCCGAAATTGCCGTTAAATGTACGGTCACCACCCACCACATTGTCGCCACGAATAAACGAACCAAAAGCGATGTGGCTGGAATTTACAGTGCCCGCATGTTGTTGCCCCCTAAGGGCATGGCTTTGCGCCACACTGTTTACGGTAATAGTGTGATTACCCGCTTGAGTGTTAGCGGTTGTGCCAACGGTTATGCCATTTGTGTGTCCATTGTTGCCGCTGGATGTAATATTAGTGATGTTAGCAGAAAAACCCCTAAAACTGGCGGGATTATTGATGCCTGCAAGGCCGCCTCCAAGGGGGTCAATACGGGTAAAATTGTTTCTAAAATTCATCATGCTTGCGCCAACAGCCCTGAGAGATTCCTGTTGCCAAGATAAAATTTGGCGTTGTTGGGTAAAGCGGTTAAGCCTGAAAGACTCCGCACGCATCATTTGTGTTACCATATCCTGCACATCAATGCCAGAAAACCCAGTCATCCTTAACTGATTTGTAAACATAATATTCCTCCTACCTAATCAAGGTTTAGTATCTCTAAAATGCGCAAAACAACACAAAATAAAATTTGGCATTGCGCATGACATACATCATTAAGTTTATTTCGGCAAAAATCGTGTGCAACTTAACCCCTGCTTGACATTTTATTTAAGGGTTGTATAATTAACTTATCATTATAAAAATGAGGTGGTATTTTGAAAATTTTACTGCATACATGTTGCGGCCCCTGCGCAGTGGTATATACAAGCGGGCTGGAAGCTCGCAATATTGCCTTTGATTTGTTTTGGCACAACCACAACATACATCCTTTTACCGAGTATAGAAGCAGAAAACAAGCATTGGAACATTTTGCCAAAATAAATAACTATCAACTGATGACCGAGGATGAATATGGCCTGCGGGATTTTGTGGCCACCACCCTCGCAAGCCCTGCCGCCCGCTGCCAAAATTGCTACAAAAACCGCTTGGATAAAACTGCCCAAACCGCTAAAAAACAAGGTTATGCTGCATTTTCCACAACCTTGTTGGCAAGCCCTTATCAAAAATTTGAAACAATTTGTGAAGAAGGCGAATTATTGGCAAAAAGACTTGGGCTTAAATTTGTTGTTAAAGATTTTCGTGAAAACTTTCGTGATGGTATGGCAAAAGCTCGTGAAATGGGGCTTTATATGCAAAAATATTGCGGCTGCATTTTTAGTGAAGAGGAGCGTTATTCCAAAGCTGGCAAGGTTTCTTTGGGGAATTTTGTGTCATTTCCTCGGAAATAATTTGTTGCATGTAAAAATATTATTCCCATCGATGCAATAAGGTATTGACAAAATCCATTGTTTATGCTATTATTTTAGAAAAAGGAGATGATACATATGGGTGATTTCCCTAAATTAACAACAGAAGATGTGAAAAAGTTTGCACGTGATGTGGGTGCTGATTTGGTGGGCATCGGCTCCATCGACAGGTGGCAGGGTGCGCCGTTACAGCACACCCCCGCTTCCATAATGCCCCGTGCAAAATCGGTTATCGGGCTTGGTTTTCGTGTGCACCGCGGCTCCTTCCGTGGGATTGAGGAGGGCACCAGTTACAGCACATACACCCTAAGCGGCAGCGGCGATATTAACCGCATCATCGCCCCCATGGTGCAACGGCGTGTCGCCAGCTTTATCGAAGACCATGGGTACGAAGCCACATCCATCATGTATTATGGCAAGGATTTGGCAGGTACAGACGGCACGCCGGCCATAAATGAGGATGGCACACCCAAGCCCGCCCCTGAAATGTTTATCAATTTTCGTGTGGCAGCGGTGCTTTGCGGTATGGGCGAAATGGGACATAGCGGCATGGTGCTAACCCCTAAATTCGGGCCTGCACAGCGTTTTTACTTTATTGTAACCGAAGCGGAATTGGAACAGGACCCTGTTTTGGAGGGGCTTTGCGTTAAATGCATGCAATGCGTGAAAAATTGCCCCGCAGGAGCCATCGGTAAGGAGCGTAGCCACATTATCGATATTCCCGGCGTAGCAACCGTGGCTCGTGGTCAGCTGGATGCGGTAAAGTGCCGCATAGCCCATATTGGCGGCGGTTTAAGCCCCTTTGCTTGTGATAAGGTGCGTGCCTATTCCCAAAATATTATTGATGGGGATGGCGAAAAAGCGGCAGATGGCTCGCCGCGCCCCAGTTTTGATGAAATTAACGAAAATGTAACCGAAAAGGTGGGATATGCTGCCAATGCTGCTAAATTCAAATATCCCAGCGGCCTTTGCGGCGCAGAATGTGTGCGCAGCTGCGTTGCGTTTTTGGATAAAACCAATAGGTTGGAACTAAAATTCCATAACAAGTTTAGATAGCACAAAAACCACGCCAAAACCTTAGGCGTGGTTTTTTATTCCCGCAATCAGTAGCAATCAAACAAAACGCACTAAAAGGCCGGGCAATTAAGCCCAACCTGATAGTGTGTTATTTGCATTAAATTACAGTTTTTAGATTAATGACTATCTGCTTAAAGGAGCAGGTGCAGTCAAACCAACTTGATGCCATGGGAAAGCTGCGCCCCATCTAGTAACTTCGTCACTTGGACGAGTATCTTGCCAGCTCATTCTGTTGTTTACAGGCACAAGATCGATTCTCCAGTTGTTAAGAATCATTGGTACATGGTAGTTGATTAGGTATTGCAACTCATGGTACTGGGCAACACGGAAATCATAATCCCAAGCTTCCATGGAGTTTAGGTTGTCAAACACAGCGTTGATATCCGGGAAGTTGAAACGTGCACGGTTGTTTTGTGCAGTTGGGCCCCAACGAGATACTGGGTTTGGATTAAAGCCAGGTACCCAAGCACCAAAGAATAGGTCAACTTCGCCGCCGTCTGTATCAGCATGCAACATATCTGTCATAGCAACGAATTCTTGCATTCTGCCGTCAAGTAGCTCTACATGTACACCAATGTCAGCCCAGTCTTGCATTTTTTGGGCAGCAATAAGGTGGTTTGTGCCAGCTTCGTTAAAGGCAAGGATTAGCGTAAACGGATCGCCGCTTTGGTTGGTTCTGAAATCAGCACCGCTCGCCCAGTTAAAGCCAGCTTCGTCAAGAATCTCGTTAGCTCTATCAGGATCAAACGGGAAGCCTGAAAGGCTTGCATCCAAATACATTGGGTGGAAAGGTGTTACAATGCTTGTTGCAGCAAAACGGAAACCGCTGAAAATATGCTCGTTAATAAGATCTTGGTTTACAGCATAAGCCATAGCACGACGGAAACGAACGTCGGTTACCGGACGATCCGGGTCATTTTGTGGGTGCATTACGTTTACGCTGTTTTCAGCATCCCATAGGCCAAGTCTAAAGCCGATGAAGGTGTAGTTACCCATCAAAGAACCAAGGAAGGTTACGTTTTGCAAATCAGAATAGTAAGGATACTGATCTAGCGGGAAGCCGCCAAAAATAGTATCAAAGTAGCCATTAGCCATAGCTTCCGGAATCATAGCAGTGGAGATGATTTCCATAACAACACCATCAACAAGTGGTGCACCATCAAAGAAATCGTCAAAAGCTACCATGTGTACAGCTTCACCAGGAACGATGTTGTTAACACGGAATGGACCCCAGCCAAGGATATCAGAGCGGATTTGAGCAGAATCAGCCATATCACGCACTGCTACGCCTTCAAAGTGGTGGCGTGGCATTGGGGCAGACCAGATACCAAAAGCAATGTGGGACATTGGCAACTCTTCAAAGTAAATTCTCAAAGTTCTTTGGTCAGCTGAAAGTACAAGACCGGAAATGTGATCTGCATCGCCGTTACGATAGTCCCAAATACCACGGATAGTTTGGATTGGGGCTGTCCAGCGGATACCGCCGGTGTGTCCATAATCTGGGTGGGCAATAACTTCGTAAGCAAATACAAGGTCATCAAGGGTAACGGGTACGCCATCATGCCATACTGGATTTTCTACCATTGTGATTTCGATGTACATTTCATTTGGGTTTACAGTGTATCTTGCAACACCGGTGTTACCAAACGCACGCCCTTCGTTAGAAGAGAATAGGGACCAAGAAGCACCGGACAAAGATGCCATGTTGGTGTCAATTGCAGTTGTACCGATTACTGTGCTGCCCAAAAGACCAGCCATTGGGGATTCAGAAGGTACACCAATGCGTAGGATATTACCATGATCGCCACGCTGCAAAATTGGGTCGTTGTTGCGATGCTCTTGCGGATATCTTGCAAGGGTTTCATTCATCGCAGCAAGGGGGTCAAAGGCCGGACCTTCTGGTGTTACCGTGTCACCACCGGTTGGTGGGGTTGTGTCGCCGGGTTGTGTCACAACATTGTTGTCATCTGCCGGCGGATCGTCATCTCTGTTGCCGCAAGCAGCAGCAAAAGCCATAACGCCTACCAAAACTGCTGGCAACAAAAACTTTTTAAATGCTTTCATTTCATTTCCTCCTTTTTGGTAGAGTCACAAACATATGTAACTCAGGTGTTGATTTTTATTTTGTGTTTCCGTGTTGCTGAAAAAATGGGTATTTCTTGTTACACCAATCGCTGGCGGGCATCCGCCGCACGGTTTACTGCTTGCCCTACAAAGTTAATGCAAAGGGCGATTACAAGCACCAGCAAAGAAGCCGGTATCCATTGCCACCATCTATGTTCCATAACGACAGGGACACGTGCCAATGCAATCAAGTTACCAAGGGAAGGCGTGCCGTGGGGCATACCAAAACCAAGGAAGGTAAGGCCAACTTCCAGCCCTACATTATTTGCCAAGTTAAGGGTCATAAGCACCGATAAAATGGATACAAGGTTGGGTAACACCTCTCTAAAAATGATTACCGGGTTAGGTGTGCCAAGGGTTTTAGCGGCGGAAACATAGTCCAACCTTCCTTGTTGCAATGCCCTTGCACGCACTTGCCTAGATATTCCAAACCAGCCAAAGAGTGACATTAAAAGTATAAAGTGCACAATTCCATATCTTGGTATTATAACTATAAAGAGTATGATAATCATCAGGAAGGGTAACATGCTGACTGTGTCTACAATCCTCATCATCACATTATCCACCCTGCCGCCGTAGAAACCGGCAGTAATGCCCACTAAAACACCTATACTTGCAGCGATAATGGTAACGAAGAATGCAATGTTCAAAGAGTTGCGTGCGCCCATTACCATAAAATTAAGCACATCTCTTCCGCCATCATCTGTACCCAGTACATGCTCCTGTGAAGGTGGGCGGTTTACCATTGGTAAGTTCATCCTTGTAACTTCTGCCGCATCAAGAAACATGGACCAAATGAAAACTGTCAAAACAATGCCTACGAGCAATATCAAGGAAACAAGGGCAAGCTTATCGGCTTTAATTTCTTTCCAAAGTACAGTGGTGAAGGCAATCTTTCTTTTCTCTGCCTTGAGCATCTTCTTATCCATAGGATCCCCAATTGCAGTTGCGTCAACTTTGTTATCTAAATTATCCATAAAGCTCACCTCCTCCTATCTCACACGTATGCGTGGGTCTACAACGGTTAGAAGTACATCACCAATTAGCGCACCCATGGCTATAAGAAAAGCTGTCATAAGTACAAGTGCATTGGATACAGGGAAATCCCTTGTGGTGATTGATGTAACAAACAGCTGCCCAATGCCCGGATAGCTAAATATTGTTTCGATAAATATGCTACCGGTAAACAGGCCTGCAACAGCAAAACCAAGCATGGAAACAATTGGCAAAGCTGAGTTTCTTAGGATATGTTTGCTGTAAATCCTACCGGCCGGAACACCCTTACTTCTTGCGGTGGTTACATAATCGCTATTTTGTGCATCAATTATCTCCGAGCGCAAAATGTTGATTATAAACACCGTACCAAGCAATGCAGCCGTTATAGACGGCAATATTAGGTGGTGTATCCTGCTTATAAAGTAGGCAAAGCTTCCTGTTTCCAACAAAACATCCACACTGCCACGAATGGGGAACCAGCTAAGATTAAATCCGAAAGTAAATAGCATAAGTAAGGCAAGAACTATCGTAGGCATTGCCATGGCGGCGAATGTATATAAAACAATAGCTTTGTCAATTACCGTACCCCTTCGCCTGGCCGCAATTACCCCAAGGGGTATTGCCAGTGCATATTGAAATATCAAAGTCAAAATCGCAAGCCTGACGGAATTAGCCATCCTTTCGCCAATCAAATCCGTAACGGGGCGGCGACCTTGGGTTAACGTGCGACCAAAGTCAAATTCAGTTACAATTCCCCAAACCCAGCGACCATACTGCTGTAATAATGGGTCATTAAGTCCGAATTCTTCCCTCAATTCTTCAATTATCTGTGCATCCACATCCATCTCACCAAAAACACCTGTCAAAGCGTCACCGGGCATGGCCTGGGACATGAAAAACACGGCGGCGGAGATGAAGAGAAGCTGAGGGATGAGAATCAATAGTCGTCTAACGACGGTTTTCCACATATTAGCTTATCCCCTCTCTATGGCAATGCCACAAAATGTTTTTCTGACAGCTGTTTCAGGTCATATACGCTGCCGTCTTCTTTGTAGTACTTGTCCCGCTGGTTTGTGTACTCATCATTGATGGCATTGCGCCTTTGAGAGTTTTCATCCCTTTTTGTGGGGTCCACATCCGGTATGGCTGCAATAAGCCTTTTGGTATAGATATGCGCCGGGTTCTCATATATATGCTCACTTGTTCCAAATTCTACGAAACGAGAGTTGTGCATGATGGCAAGATTTTTGCACATATACTTAACCACACCAAGGTCGTGGCTGATGAAAAGGTAGGCAAGACCCAGCTCTTCTTGTATATCCACAAGATAGTTCAAAACCTGCGCTTGTATGGACAAGTCCAGTGCAGAAACCGGCTCGTCTGCCACAATAAGCCTCGGTTTAAGAGCAATTGCACGGGCAAGGCCAATGCGTTGCCGCTGACCGCCGGAAAACTCGAAGGGGTATTTAGTGGCAACGGTTGGGGACATGCCCACAATGCCTAAAAGCTCTTCTACCCGCTTTTTTTCTTCAAGAGGTGTTAAGTTTTCAAAATTGCGGATGGGCTCTGCTATAATATCCATAACCCTTTTGCGTGGGTTAAGGGACGAAAATACGTCCTGAAAAATCATTTGCACGCTTTTGCGGTAAGGCGAGCGGTTTTTCTTAACCTGCTTTGTAATATCCTCACCATCAAAAACAATTTGCCCGCTTGTTATATGGCACAAGCCCAAAATAGCTTTGCCTGTGGTTGTTTTGCCGCAACCACTTTCTCCTATCAGTCCAAGGGTTTCACCGGGTTCCATGGTGAAACTGACCCCATCTACCGCTTTCACATATCGCTGAACACGGTTAAGGATGCCCCCTCTGATTGGATAATGCACTTTCAAGTCTTTTACTTCTAAAAGTGGCATAATCCCTCTCCTCATAATATTTTGTATTATTCGCCTTTAAGTCTGAAAGTTTTGTGGCAACTGCAAAGCACATAATGGTTTTCGCCCACTTGGTGGTACTGTGGATTTTCCTCATGCTCACTTGCGTCAATCCATGGTATGCGTGGTGCAAATCTGCAACCTTGCCTAATCATGTTTTGTAGAGGGGGCACAATGCCTTCGATGGCGTTTAGCTTCTCCCCTTCAACAATATTGCTTGGCATGGCCGCCAGTAGGGAGCGGGTGTATGGATGCTTGGGATTTTGGAAAAGCTCTTGAATAGGAGCAATTTCCACAATTTGCCCTGCATACATAACAGCTACCCTATCAGCCATTTCCGCCACAACGCCCAAATCATGGGTTATCATAATAATGCTGGACCCAATCTCCTTTTGCAAATCTCTGATAAGATCGAGAATTTGCGCTTGTATGGTAACATCCAGTGCGGTTGTTGGCTCGTCTGCAATAAGCAGTTTTGGCTTTACAGCAATGGCAATGGCAATGATAACACGCTGGCGCATACCACCCGAAAGCTCGTGGGGGTAGGAATTGTAGGTGCGCTCGGGGTCTTTTATGCCCACTTGGTTCAAAAGCTCAATTGCCCTCTCTTTGCGCTCAGCAGATGTGAAATCGGTGTGGTGTATTAAGCTTTCCTCAATTTGCGCACCAATTTTCATAAGGGGGTTAAGGGAGTTTAGGGGGTCTTGGAAAATCATTCCAATCTCCCTGCCTCTTACCTTGTTCATTTCCGCCTCTTTTAGTGGAAGCAAATCCCTGCCATTAAACAAAACCTCACCACTTACCCTTGTAAAAAGGGGGTTGTGTAATTTCATAATAGACACGGCAGTGGCGGATTTTCCGCTACCCGATTCACCCACAATGGCAAAAATCTCGTCTTTGTTGATATGTAGATTTATGCCATCCACAGCCGCATGAAATTCGCCTTGTATCCTAAAAGATGTGGTTAAATTTTTAAGTTCCAAAAGCTTTTCCATAGAATCCTCATTTCATTAATATAAAATTGGTTTCTGTTAGGTATAAGTTCTATTTCCCAATACTGTAACACAAATGAAACAAAAAAGCAAGCAAAATTTTTATGAATTTTGTGTGGTGCGACAAAATTCGTGATTATATGGCGCAAAACTGGTCTAATTTTTCTTCGATAAGCTTTAGGCTGTTAACCCAAAAATCTTTTTTGCGCACATCAATGCCTGCCATGTCACCCACCTCTTCCAAGGAAGCGGAGCCGGTTGCCGCAAGCAGGGCATCATACTTTTCCAAAAACGCCTCGCCTTGCTCCAAATACTGGGCATACAAGCCTTTGGAGAATAGTAGGCCATAGGCATATGGGAAGTTGTAAAAATTACGATCTACATAATAATAGTGGGGTTTGTTTAGCCATGCGTAAGGGTGCAAAACATCCGGATCCAGCCCATCGCCATAGGAATCTTTTTGCGCTTGTATCATCAAGGCATTAATTTCTTCCACGGAAAGGGGACCTTTGGCACGGGCTTCAAACAAACGTGATTCGAATAGGAAGCGGCTGTAAATATCCACAATAACCTGCATAGAATCGGACAAGTCTTGCTCCAAAATCGCTTTTTTGGTTTTTTCATCCGCCCCGGCAAGTGCTGCGTCTATTATAATAGTTTCGCAGAAATTAGAAGCAGTTTCGGCGATTGGCATGGTGTAGCCTGCATTCATAAAGGATTTGTCTTTAAGGCATAGGTTGTGGTAGGCGTGGCCAAATTCGTGGGCAGTAGTTGTTACATTGGAGAATGTGCCGTTAAAGTTTTCCATAATACGGCTTTGCCCAATAGCGTGCATACCGGAGCAAAAAGCACCGCCACGCTTGCCTTCACGCACTTCCGAATCTACCCAGTTATTGTCAAAGGCATGTTTGGTAAAATCGCCCATTTTTTGGCTAAATTTGTAAAAGTTGTCTAAAACAAACTTACGCCCTTCTTCCAATGTAAACTTCATATTAACTTCGCTGGTGGGTGCCATAATATCATACCACGGCAAGCCCTTTTTATGCCCCAAAATTTCTGCTTTCTTCTTATAAAAGCGGCGGAAGCTGGGCAAAAAGTCCACCATAGCAGAAATCATGGCATCCAAGGTGCCTTGCTCCATACGGGAATTTGCAAGGGTCATATGTAAAGGCGAATTGTAACCACGTAAAGCCACGGTTGTTAAAACTTCGCCCTTAATAGCGTTAAGGGAGGCCGCAACAGCCTTGTCCACGGTTGCATAAGACGCCATTTCGGCTTCATAGGCATCTTTACGGGTTTTGGGATTAGTATCAAAAGCCAAATTGCGCACGGCGGGCAAGGGCAATACCTTCTCTTCCCCTTCCACCATCACTTTAATTTTCATGGTGGCCGTTAGCTGTTCTTTCATATCATTCCAAGCGGAGCTGCCTGTGTTTTTAAGCTTTGCAAAAACAACTTCTTCCCCTTGGTTAAGCAAATATTTGTTTTTTGATTTAATTTCGTTTAGAATAAACTCATGCTCTTTAAGTACAGGGTGGGCGGCAATAAGGCCGTCTAAATCTTCCACCTGCCCTATATAGGCTTCAAACATAACCCGTGGTTTGGTGGCTTCTGCAAAGGCAACCCTTAGCATATCGCCATATTTTTTGGCATCTTGGTTACCATCATCCACGGAGCGGGTAAGCATGGCAAAGGACATTAATTTGCCCAAAATACGGCTGTTGTTGTTGATGATATTAATGCATTCCACTAACTTTTCGCCTGCCCTGTCCATGGTGGCAAAATTTTCATCTGCCCAAGCGGAAAAGGCGGCAATATCTTTTTTTGCCGTTTCGATATCCGCCAAAAACTCAGGTGCATCAAAGCCTTTGTATAAGTCGTTCAAACACCAACGTGCACTCATCTTAAAACCTCCACAACTTTTTTGATAACTTCATCCTACCATACCCGTCCATCCTTTGCAAGCTTTTTCTTGCCATTTTTTGTTTTTCGTGATAAAATCAAAAAATGGCTATATCAAATCCCCGGCTTTGGTTTATGATGTGTAATGCGGCGGGCTTTGCCTTGTTGTTTGCCTTTTGGATGATGGCAGATGACCTTGTGGCGGGCTTTTTTCTGCTTTTATTTATGGTTGTGATGACCCTTATACGTTGGCGTTTTGAGCGTTTTACAAAAATACAGCTAACCGTGTGGGTAGATATGGTTGCCTGCGCCCTTGTGGCAGTGTTTATTTGGGATTACGCTGTTTTTGCATTGGCCATGCCTATTTTTACCGCCATGTTTCGCCGTAACTTGCCTGCTTTTGTGGCTTTTGTAATTTTCGTGGTTGATTTTACGCCGCTTTTACTGGCAGTTCTTGCACTTTCGGCGGTTTGCGGCTTGTTTCTCGGTTTTTGGCAGCAGGAGCGGGAAGGGTTGCTAAAATTACAAGATGAGACAACCGGCAAACTTTACCACCTACAATCCCTGCAAAGCGACTTAACCGCCGCCACCGCAAGGGTGGAGCAGATGACGGCAGTTGCCGAGCGCACCCGCATTGCACGTGATATCCACGACAATGCAGGGCATGAGATTGTTGCGGCATACATCACCCTGCAAACCGCCCGTGATATGTTTGAAGAGGCAAGCCCTGATGCTTTGGAGCTTTACGATGCAGCACTTATGCGCCTGGATGCGGGCGGCAAAAAAATACGGGATGCGGTGCATAACCTTTCCGCCGTAAAAGTGCTTGGTGCAGAAACTTTGCAGGAAATTTGTGACAATTTTACCATTTGCCCTGCAGTTTTTAAAGTGTTTGGTGATACCGGCAAGGTGCCCATGTATGTATGGAATGCGCTGGAAACCTGCCTGCGGGAGTGTTTAACCAATGCGGTGCGCCACGCCCGTGCCACGCAAATTATGGTAAACTTGGATGTTACGCCAAAAATAATTCGCCTTGCCATTGTAAATGATGGGGTTTACAGGCAAAGCTCTATGGGAAGCGGTTTGCGCAATTTGCGCCACCGTATATCCGCTGTCGGCGGCACGCTATCGGTGGATGCGGATAAAAAATTTCGTGTGGTATGTGTTATCCCGGTAAAGGAGGAAGAAATACATGAAGCTGCTAATTGTTGACGATGATGCCTTAATCCGCAAAAGCCTATCCATAAATTTGGGAAAAGAAGCGGATATTGATGTAGTGGGTGACGCTTGTGATGGTGCAAAAGCTGTGGAAATGTGCGGAACGCTTGACCCTAATGTGGTGCTGATGGACATTCGCATGCCTAATATGGATGGCATTGCCGCCACACGCCTGATAAAAAGCCGCCATCCCCACATCCGTATAATGATGTTGACAACCTTTGATGATAAGCCTAATATACAGCAGGCCTTGTCCGCAGGGGCGGATGGCTACCTTATTAAAACCGACAAAATTGCAGGTATTGCGGATAAATTACGTGCCTTGCTAATTGGCGTGGCTGTGGTGGATGCAGATGCACTGAAAAAGCTGGCACAAACGGAAAACCCTGCCCTAAGCAACCTAACACCAAGGGAGAGGGACATAGCCCGCCTTGTTGCCCAAGGCCTTTCCAATAAAGAAATTGCCGGCCAGCTGTTTTTAAGCGAAGGTACGGTGCGCAACAATATTGTTGCCATTATGGAAAAAATGCATGTTACCAACCGTACCCAGCTGGGCATGGCATATTATCAGCATTAGGAGGCAAAATGCGCATTGGAATTGATTTGGGCGGCACAAATATTGCAGGTGGGCTTGTTGGTGATGACGGCAAACTGATTAACAAAAAAACCACGCCCACCCTGCCCTTGCGTGGGGTGGATGCGGTGGTTGGTGATATTATTGGCTTGTGCAAAGCCCTGGTGGAATTTAGCCCATACCCTGTGCAATACGTCGGCATTGGTTGCCCTGGTGTGGTGCACCCGCCCAGCCAAACCCTTGTTAATGCCCCTAATTTGGGCTTTTTTAATGTGCCGCTAAGTAAAATGGTGGAAGATGTACTTCGCCTGCCTGTTTTTTTGGAAAATGATGCCAATTGTGCCGCCCTTGGCGAAATGTTTTTTGGTGCAGCAAAAGGTGTGCAAAACGCTGTTGTTATCACCATTGGCACGGGTATTGGCGGGGGTATTATCATTGATGGTAAATTGTATACGGGGACATTTTTTGGTGCGGGGGAAGTTGGGCACCAAATTATAGAAGTAAACGGCAGAGCTTGCGGTTGCGGCAAAAATGGCTGTTGGGAGGCGTACGCATCCGCCGCCGCACTGATGCGGGACGGGGCAAGCCTTGGTTTGGGTCAATTAACTGCCAAAGACGTGTTTGATGCCGCCCATGCAGGTGATGATGGGGCAAAAGTAATTATTGAAAATTATTATAACTATCTTTGTATTGGTTTATTAAATATTATAAATATTTTACAGCCCGAGATTGTGGTTATCGGCGGCGGGATAAGCGGGCAAGGCGATAGCCTGTTATCAGCCATACAAAACCGCATAAACCTTGCAACAACCCGCTTTGCCATTGCCCGGCTGGGTAATGATGCAGGCATCGTAGGGTGGGGGCAAGCCCCCACCCTTGTGCGCAAGACGTACAGTAGGACGGCAGTTACAAGGTGAATGGTAGACGATTGTTATTTGCATTTGTACGTCTTCGGGGGGGTGGGGGCAAGCCCCCACCCTACATTTCGTAATGCCTTGTTAGCTTCTTCTCCCCACGCACACGGTTGGTTATTTTGTTTACCAAAATACCGCCGTTTTTTTCAATAACCTTAATGGATGCCAAATTATCATCAAAACAGGTGATTAGCGGGCGTGGAATTTCAAGTTTGGCGGCCTCTTCAATCAACATGGCAAGTTGAATTGTGCCAAGCCCCCTACCCCAAGCCGCCGGGCGGATGGAGTAGCCAATATGACCGCCAAGGCGACTTAAACTTTCGTTAAGGCAGTGGCGCACATCCCCGCTGCCAATGTAATTTCTGCCATCCACCAGCCAAAAAGCCGAGGCAGGAACAAGCCCCTTTGGGGCTTTACCTTTCCGCATGCGCTCCAACCGCTTAAAATAGCCTTTGGCATCCCGATGGGTGGTTATTTTGGGATATGCAAAATCCTCCACACGAAAGGCAATGTATTCCATAATGGCTTCCCGGTAGCTTTGCAAATATTCCCAGCAGGGCCAAACCAAATGCAGGTTATTAAAGTCAATTTTAATATTATGCAGCGCATTTTCCCTGTCCCCTGCCAGCATTGCTTCAATTTTATCCATTAACCTTTAATAACCCCCAGCGGCGTAAGCTCCACGTGAATTTTTACCAAATCTGCCTGCTCTGCCATTACCACATCTATGTTTTTGTATGCACTTGCGGCCTCGTCCAAATCCTTAACACCACGTATGCCGTGCAAAACCCCAAGCTTGTCCAGTTTCGCAATCTCATCTTCCAGGGACAGGGTGCGCTGTGCCTGCTTGCGACCCATAACCCGCCCCGCACCATGGCTGCAGCTGTTAAAGGATAGGGGGTTACCAAGCCCCTTAACAATATATGACTTTGTGCCCTGCGAACCGGGAATAATGCCAATTTCCCCTTCTTTTGCAGATGTTGCCCCTTTGCGGTGCACCCAAACATCTTTGCCGTAATGATGCTCAAAACGGGCGTAGTTATGGTGTACATTAAAGGTTTCCAGCACCTCGCCCCCGGTGGCTTCACTAAAAATTTTGGCAATGTCATCCAGCATAACTTCCCTGTTGCGCAGGGAAAAACGCTGACAATACTGCATTTCGATGATATATTGCTTGCCAATATCCGAATCCGCCTTTAAGTATGCTAAATCCCATGCCTTGGGGATATCTTTGGTTACAGCCTTTGCGGCGGCATTATAATGGTCACACACCTTTTTACCCAAATTGCGGCTACCGGAATGTATCATTATCCAAATAAACCCATCACTACCCTGTTGAAATTCGATAAAATGGTTTCCGCCGCCAAGGGTGCCCACCTGTTTGCGGGCCGACTTATGCTCCTGCTGCACAATTGAGGCATTTTCCGGTGGTGGCTCTATATCCATGGGTTGTTTGCGGTGGTTAAAGCCCGTAGGCACAGCACGGCGCACCCCGCCCATAATATTTTTTAAGGTGTCTTTGTCAATTTTTGTAAGGCTTGTGCGGCAGGCAAGCACCCCGCAACCAATGTCCACCCCCACTGCATTGGGTATGATTGCATTAACCGCCGCAAGCACGCCGCCGATGGGCATACCAAAGCCTTGGTGCGTGTCCGCCATTAGGGCAATGTGTTTGTGGGCAAAAGGCAATGCGGCGATATTTTTCGCCTGTTCCAGTGCCCCCTCCTCCGGTTCCATGCACCAGGATAAAATATCCAAGCCATCTGTTTTGAAAGTTTTCATATTGTCCGCCTCCTTTTGTTTTATTCTAACATATCCAATTTTGGATTGCAAGCACGGACGGGCTGTGATATAATGGCAGTAGCATAACTAAGCTGGGAGCTGATGATTGTGAGTGCAAAAACAAATAACAGAAAACAAACAATGCTAATTTTACTTATCGTAGCGGTGATTTTAGTGGTAGCGGTGATTTTTTTGATAGTAAACCAGCAACCTGCATCCCCCACCCGCATGGTTAATGTGCCCGATGTGCAAACCCGCCTTGTTGCAGAAGATGGCAGTACCCACCTTTTTGGTGCAAGGGTAGTGTTGGAGGTAGATAGATCAGCGGGCAATGTAAGTAACCAACAACTGCATAGGGAGGTTTATGCGGCGATTTCTTCCTTATCTTATGAAGATATTTCGGGCATAAACGGCATCACAAATGCCCGCAATGCTATTGAAGACCGCCTTGCATACACCTTCGGGGACGGCGAATTGGTAAGTGTGCTGTTTGGGGACTTTTTAAGCGGAATGCCCTTGCCCCAAACAGGTAGCGGCGGCGGGCGCAACCCTGTTTTGGATGCTTTGCTTGGCACCGGTGATGATTTGTGATATTTAGAAATGCCAAAAAACGCCACCCCGGACTTAACCCGGGGTGGCGTTTTTTGGAGTATTAAACAACCCTACGCTTACTGCCGTATAACAGAAAAGCCATAGCGAAAAGTGCCATTGCACCAATGCCCACCCAAAACCTGCCTGCAATTTCACCATTTTCCATTAAATATCCCAAACTGTGCATTGCCCAGTAGGACGGGAAGATGACGCCAATATGCTCCAAAATACCGGGGAAAAGGCTGGTGGGGATAAACAAGCCGCCAAGCATTGCCATAACAGTGGCAAGGATGGAAAAGCCCGTGGTGCTGCTTTCCGAGTCCTTAAACAGGGCTTGCCAAGCATATGCCATGGTAACGCAAGTTGCTGTAAGCATTCCAAAGGTGATAAATACGCCAAGGGCTGTTATAAAGCTCCAATCCCGCAGTATTATGCCAAGCAAAACGGTAAGCATAAGCGAAACCAGCAATGGTATCGTGGACGAAAGTAGGTTTTGTGCCAAGTAGCTGCGCATGGACACAGGCCCCATTAAAATGCGGGTTATTGCCCCATCCTCCTTGTCGGCTATGATGTTTTTTGACATGGTAAATGCACCAAATATGATGATAAATGCAAGGACGGGAAAGCCCGGTGCACCGCCGAAAAGGTTTGCTTCCCATAAAACGGGGATAAACATAAGCAACACGGGAATAACCGAATTTAACACCAAGGATACGGGGTTGCGCAGGCTTCTTAGCAATGCAAATTTGAAAACTGTCACGCCTTACGCCTCCTTCCAAGAACTATTAGCACCGCTAACAACACCACTGTTATTGCTGCCAATATGCCTATATTAAGCATAATATCGCCACTTCTGCCGTCATTAAAACCCAATTGGTATTGTATATCCCATTGTATGGCAGACCAGCCCAAAGCCAAAGGGTTAGAGCGGCTCATCAAAAATTGTGCAAAGTCAGATTCGCCAAAGTTTATCATCAAGCCGCCGCTTAAAAACATCATTCCAAAGCATATTGCCGCCGAGATGCCATCCGCCGCTTTGCGGGTTTTAGCAATATATGGCATTAAAGCACCTTTTAGCTGCGCAAGTATTGAAACAATTAGCACCATTGTTGCCAACAACCAAAAGCTGGGATATGGATTATCCGGAAAAGCAAGGTAGGTTACTGTAAATATTATTATGGCTTGCAGAATACTGAAAGTCCAGCTCCAAGCAATTGCCCCTGCAAAAAACTTGTTTTTTGTTACCGGCGACATATACAAACGATCCGCCACATTCCCTCGCAAGGTGGTAAACAAGTCATAATACAGCACTTCGCTACTGAAAAATTGGAATGATAGTATAAATAGGGTAACTAATATTCCAACCGGCCCGGGTTGCCCGGGCCCAAGCCCAAGGTTTGCAACCACATTTATAAGGGTTAGGCCCACCGGCAAAGCAATGTATAATGCCCAAATTATTGGTCTGCGCAGTGTGCGCATCATATAGTGCTTGAATATGTGAAAAAATTCTCTCATCTTAAATCCTCCTTGATTATATGTGTCCGTTTATTTGCGTTTATCCGGTTGTGTGCGTCCGCCCAGCCGGGCGGGGGCAAGCACCCACCCTACAATAGGAACCAGATGCCGTTGGAAACAAGGGTTACAAGCCCCATGCCGCCCATAATCCACGGCCACGCCTTTTGGCGGTTTCCGTGCTTTATTAAAGCGATAATGCCTATCACAAGCAGTATTGCACCAAGTATAGCAGATATACCGTTGGTGATTGCTTGAAAGGGCTCAAATACCTCATAAACACGATCCACAAAGCTATACACCCACCCGGTTATACCTTCGGCTTGCCGGGTTACTTCGTAAGTGTCCGCATTTCTTGTGATAACAAAGCCAAGTGAGTTGATGGCCAGCATTATAATGCCCGTGCCGCCCACAATCCATGGCCATGTTTTTTTGCGGTTTTCTGCCTTTATTGTTAGTGTGGTGGAGGCAATTGCCACCAGCACAGTGCCCAGTATCATGGGGATTATTGATAGGTTGGCTCCTAATACAAGCATTTGGTTGGCTCCTTTTATTTGTGTTTACCCGGTTGGTTGCGTCTGCCCAACAGGGTGGGGGCAAGCACCCACCCTACGAGGGTTGTGATGCCTGTTAGTAACGCCATATTTATTAGTGCGCTTGTGGTTTGCCCTTCCATGTTCATAATAATGCCTTGCCACGCCAAACCCAGCGGGGTTATCCAGCTAAAAATTGCCGAAACAGGCGGGATAAATTCCAAACCAACAAACATTATTAGTACAATTGCTGTATACAAGCCATCCGCTGCCTTGCGGCTTTTTGTTATGCCGGATACCAATGCCGCAATTAACTGGGAAACAGTTGCGGTTAGCAGCAAAAAGCCGAAGAAGATGGCGGGATTGCCAAGGTTTACACCAAAAGCAATTGTTATAACCCCCATGATAACAGCGGATTGCAATAAGTTAAGCAAGAAGCTTGATGCCGTCATACCCGTAATAAAGGTGTAGCGTTTAACGGGTGATGCAAACAGCCTTTCTGCCATTTTGCCACGCAGGCTGGTGAAGATATTGTACATTAAAATTTCGCCGGTAAGATACTGGAAAGCAAGCACCATAAGGGAAGCGGGTACAAAAACCCCCATTATATCCCCGCCGGGATTTAGGCCTATATTAGCAAAAAAGTTGGCAAGGATAATTGTTAGCGGCACAAGGATGTATAAGATATAATTCCTTGGGCGTGTTACCATGCGCTTGTTGTAGTGCTTCCAGATATGTGTAAATACACCCATAACCTAAACCTCGTCATCCCTTAGTTTTTTACCTGTAAGGGTTAGGAACACATCTTCCAAATTGGGCTTATCTTCACTAAAACTGGTAACGCCGCCATTACGGTGGGCAACTTCCATAATGCGGTTTACATTGCTGCTACCTGCACCGGATACAATAAGGTATTGGTTGCCGCTAACATTCACACTTTTTACGCCTGCAATTGCTTTGAGCTCCTCCGTCAACTGGTCGCTTGCGTGTGCGGCGGTTAGGTTTACCCTGTCTTCGTAAGTAATGCTGCCCATTAACTGGTCAATTGTACCATCTGCAATAACCCGCCCTGCATCCATAATGGATATGCGGCTGCAAATTGCCTGTACTTCTTCCATGTAATGTGATGTGTAGATGATTGTAGTGCCCTTTTGGGCAAGTTTTTTAGTAGATTCCAAAATATGGTTGCGTGATTGGGGGTCGATGCCCACTGTGGGCTCATCCATAATAACCAGTTTTGGTTTGTGCACAAGGGCACAAGCGATGTTTAGCCTGCGCTGCATACCACCCGAGAAGGTTTTGGGGCGTTTTTTTGCACGGTCCGCAAGGCCAACAAAGTCTAACATTTCTGCTACATTTGCGTTAAGCTCTGCCCCTTTTAGGCCATATAGGCCGCCGAAGTACCGCAGGTTTTCGATTGCAGACAGGTCGCTAAACACCGTAATTTCCTGCGTTACAAGCCCGATGTGGCGGCGTATTTCCAAATTGGTAACGCTTTGTGGCTTGCCAAAAACTTCCACTGTGCCGCCATTGGCATCAATTAGCCCGCAAAGGGTTTTTATGGCTGTGGATTTGCCTGCGCCATTGGGGCCAAGCAGTCCAAGTACCTCCCCCTCTACAATGTTCAAATTTAGATGGTCCAGGGCGGTAAAGTCGCCGTATCTTTTGATTACATCTTGCATATTTACCATTAGGTTTGAATTCATTTTGCTTCCTCCTTGTTTTGTTCGTTTTCTTAATCTTAAATATAGTATACACCCTGCCGCCCGTTTTCACCAGTGACAAATGTCACTACTTTTGAAAATATACTCACTTCCCGCTAAAATTGCAGCAAGGAATGAGTATAGGGGCAAGCATAGGGTGGGGGCAAGCCCCCACCCTACATAAAAAGCACCCCGAAGGGTGCTTTTTATTATCGCCAGAAGCTTATACGGTCTTCAACAGGGATGTACATGCCATCACCTTCGGTTACATTAAAGATTGTGTAAAATTCATCCAATTGGGACATGATGAGGTTGCCACGCATCATTGCTGGCGGATGCACAGCTGTCATCATTATAAACTGCGCCACTTCCGGGGACATGCGTGTAGCCCAAATTCTTGCCCATTGCTCCATGGCAAGGGCTTGGTTGCCACCCGTTCTTTCAATTAAGGTCATAATAACTTCCATCGCACCAAGGTCTGTCACAAATTCGTTTACAATTAGCACGCCATTAATGGGGGCACCTGCAAATTCCAAGGTGTTTAATGTTTGGGTGGCTTGGTCAATACGTGCTGCAAAGTTTGCCGCATCTTCTTCATGCCACCAGGAACTTATTGTGCCGTATTTATCAAACTGGGAACCTTGCGGGTCAAAAGCATGTACAAATTCGTGGGCAATTATTGCGCCAATGCCGCCTAAATTCTGCTCCCTGGTATTGGTTAGGCAGAAGATTGGATACTGCAAAATGCCGGCGGGTACAGCAATTAAGTTTTGCATTGCTTGGTAAAAAGCATTTACAGTGGGCGTTGGCATTTGCTCCCAAAAGTTAAAGTTGGCTGGGGCATCCAGCATTTCAAGCCACATTTCGTTGTTAATCCTTGCTGCACTTGTCATAAAATTAATTAGATTGCCGCCTTCTGCAATGGGGTTTACAACAAAGTTTAATTCTGACACGGGCGTGTCCGGAAAGGCGATGTATATGGACACTGCATCCAGCTTTTCAATGGACAAAGCCCTTGTTTCCGGGGTCATCCACTCAATCTCCCCAATCATTTCCCGCATCATATCACGGATTTCTTCGGTCATGTCGGTTGCATAGTCTTTGAGTTCTTGAGAGCTAAAACGTTGATAGTATACACGGGAGAAGGTTCTCCACATAATAGAAGTAACCAATTGCTGTCCACGGTCTTCGATAGACAAATCGAAGGTGTTGATAGGCTGACCCAGCAAAGCAGACATCAATTCATCAGTTATGCCGGCAAACTCATCATCCAAAACGCCCGCTACGGAGCCAAACATATTAATCAAAGCCACATCACGCAAAACTTCAAGGTTTTCGTCCACATAAAGGCTGTTGATAAAAGCAATATAATCTAAGGAGCGGGAATATACATTCATCCCCCTCATGCGAGCAAAAAGCTCTTCATCAAACGTTAGCAGTTGCGTTGTGCCGGAAGCCTCCAACACCTCTTCCCAGGTTACCGGGGCAAACATGCCCAAAATGCTTGCGGCATATTCCACCGGCAACATCCTTTCGGCACGTTGCTGCTCTATGGCGAAAACTGCGGCGGCACGCTGGTGCAAATTCTCGGTTTCGCCTAAAATGTATAGCATTCTTGCTATCATGTTAATATAGGCCTCGTGGACATGGGCAAGCTCGGGAATATCCGCATAAAGGTCCCGGGAACCAAGGGTTAGACCCGCCTCATTAATCATGGTTGACCAAGTGGTTGCATCTACAACCGAATCGGGCATAAAACTACGTGAATAGAATGGTATCAAAGTAAAATAGTCGGAAAGATACCTTGCCATTTCCAAAAGCTCGTCAATGGATCGGGTGTTTCTTACCATATCAAAATAAGGTTGCACCAACGCAAATGACGCTATTCTGGCTTCATTATCCAAGAACATATTATAAAGTTCCCGAATTTTCCATTCATCAGAACCAACAGGCAAGTTTGGATTATTTAGTATTCCAAATAAAACCTCTTTTTGTTGTTGGTGCACGGTTTCTGACACATCACTAAACACTTGCGCCACTATGTTACCGGGATGGAACACTCCCGTTGCCAAAAATTGGCGGTTTACATAACCGAAGAAGTTGTCTTGCAGGCGATGTTGAGCCAAAGCATATGGTGTGCCCGGGGCAACCATAAATGCCAATGCTGCCGCCCCGATAAACTCCACTGCTTGCTCTATTGTCAGCTGATTTGGCAGTATAAGCTCCGAATTAACCATGGTAAGGTCCAGCAAAACAGATGCTGACGGGATTGCCCAATGGGGAATATCCAGATTAACCTGTGGCACCAAAGAACCGTCAAAACCAATCATGTTATTAAGTATAACAGCCACTTCTGCACCGGTTATGTAGGCATCGGGGGAGAAGTTGCCGGCACCATCGCCCATAATAAAGCCCCTGGCTTGCATGCCGGCAATACCCAGTGCAAAGGGGTGGTTCGGGGCAACATCTACAAAACCGATTGCACCATCAGCGGTTAAACCAAAGGTTTCGCTTACCATTGCAGCAAATTGCCCACGGGTTACATGGCCCGTTTCTGCTTGTACAGTAAAACCCATAATCGGGGTTACAAGCATAACACCGGCCAATACCGCTGCACAGAAATTTTTTAACATTTTTTTCATTTTTGCCTCCATCTTATGAAGTTGTAAAACAAGCTCTAATTTTACAACGACCCAATTATATTGTCAATAGTAAATTGTTATTAACGCTAAACTGATTGTATCATGCAAGCAGTTTTTTGAATATTATGGATGGAAATGCTTAGAATTTAGGAGGTTATTATGCAAAACAACAGATGCAAAAACTGCACCTGCGCATTAAACCAAGCAGCAGGGGATGACCACATACTGCATGTTGGCAGTGCGGATTGTGGCGTGCAAGTGCCAACCATGGAATTTTCGGGATTTGGTAAAGCATATGTGCCGCAACAGCGGCTATGCAAAATTTACCAAGCCACCACAGGCTTTGTGCGTGGCACAATTTTCCCCGAGCTGGATTTACCCTATAATAAGGAAGGAGATGAGTAAGTTGCAAGCCAAACATTGTAACCAAACACCCCACCCCACCGATAGGGACGATTTACTAAAACGCCTGTCTATTGTAGATTTTATGTTGTTAGATTTGGGGCTTTACCTTAACAGCATGCCCCACTGCACCCATGGACTTGCCCTGCATAACAAGGTAAGTGTAGATGCTGCCGCCCTGCGCAAACAATATGAAGAAAAATTTGGGCCCTTGCGTATGGAATGCGAAAACAACGGTGATGACTGGCAATGGACAAAATCCCCGTGGCCATGGGAAGCCGGTGCCAACTTCAAAATGGATTAATGGAGGGACATTATGTGGATTTACGAAAAGAAACTGCAATTCCCCGTTAAAATAAGCAAGTCAAACCCCCGTGCCGCCAAAATTATAATAACGCAATACGGCGGGCCTGATGGGGAGCTTGCCGCCGCCATCCGCTACCTTTCCCAGCGGTTTACCATGGTGACGGATAAGGCAAAAGGCATATTAAACGATATTGGTACGGAGGAGCTGGCGCATCTTGAAATGGTTGGGGCTATGGTTACACAGCTTACCCAAGGCGCATCCGCCGCTGATATGCGTGCGGCAGGGCTTGACCCTTATTATGCCGACCACGGCACCGCAATTTACCCCCAATCCGCCGCAGGTATACCTTGGACGGCGGCAAATATCCAGTCCAAAGGCGACCCCATAACGGACCTTTATGAGAATATGGCGGCGGAGCAAAAGGCACGCAGCACCTATGAATATTTACTGGATTTAATTGATGACCCTGATGTGCGGGAGCCCATCAAATTCCTGCGCCAGCGGGAAGTGGTGCATTTTCAGCGGTTTGGCGAATGTTTGGCGGAAGTTGAGGATTATTTGGGACAGCGGCGGCATTTTTATAAAAAGGTTTAGGTGCAACCTAATAACCAATGCAAAAGCCATAGCCACGAAAGGTGGGCTATGGCTTTTTTGTGCTTAAATATTCATATGTAAAAGTGGTATATTGGCCACTGTTGATATGGCAGGCATCAAAAAGCACAGCCATATAAGATTTGGCTTGTTCTTCCTTATGGCATCGTTGCGTATTACAAATGTAAGGGCTAAGTGAACAATTGCCAGTACAGCCGGAATTACAAAAGCTACCACTGCCCTTGGCAGGTATAATGGGTTTGGCATGATATTTACTTGCATTTGCTGTGGCAGGTTGCTCCATGCAATTAAATATATTACCATTGGCAGTAAGCTGATTAGGGTGGATACAATTTGGATTTTGTTGAATTTTGACGTGTTCATAATATTCCTCCTGATATTTGATTTAATGGGATATTAATCCTCATTATATGGCCTGATAAACCCCTCCGAAAGCGGTTTTTGCTCTTTGATAAACCTTATCCAGCGCAAAATGTTGTGGGCATTTTGTAAGCCATAGTATAGTGTGGATATGCCATAGTAGCTTTTTTCGTCCATCTCTTCTGCTGCAAGCGCCTTTGCGATGCCCTCAAACTGCATTAATGCTTGTTGGATGTATATTTCAAACTCCTGCAACCTAATGTCCCGCACTTCCTTGGGCAGTTCGCCGTAAAAAAATATTTGTGCCAATTGCGCTTCGCCGCTTGCTTTTAGGTCTATGGGGGCAGATAGCCAATTTATAAACACTTCCCTGCCTTTTTCGGTTGCCATGTAATACCTTTTAAGGCGTTTGCCCTCCATTTGCTCTGTCATGGTTAGCAGGCCTTTGTCTGCCAAAGCTTTAAGGGTTGGGTACATTCTTCCATAGCTGATTTTGTAGAAATTGCCAATACTGTTTTCAACCTCCTTTTTAATATCGTACCCCGTTTGCTTTTTGTCCAGGACAAGACCTATCAAAATATAGTCAAGCATTGTTTCACCTCCTTAAATATATCCAACGAATATATATTATCATATATATTCATCTGTGTCAATAGGTTTTTTTATTTTTTTATAATTAATTAACTTGCAAACTCCCACAATCCATGCTATAATACTCCTATGGCATATGACACTAAATTTAGAGAAGTTGTCCTTAACCACATCGACAACGGACACACCATAAGAGAAACTG
>Ga0131853_10001728_pt1 | contig 38965 bp, 25 predicted proteins | sample TergutLab28metaG_FD_92764 | JGI IMG/M metagenome (GOLD analysis project Ga0131853, IMG submission 92764) | Labiotermes labralis P1 segment gut microbial communities from Petit-Saut dam, French Guiana - Lab288 P1 (version 2) (version 2) | ecosystem: Host-associated > Arthropoda: Insects >... | reverse complement strand
GAATCCCGGTGGGGACGAGATTTTTCGCCCGTCCAGACCGGCCCTGGGGCCCACCCAGCCTCCAGTAAAATGGGTACCGGGTCTTTCCCGGGGGTAGAGGCGGCCGGGGCGTGGGGCTGACCCCCACCCCCATCTAGTGTGCCGAGGTCCTAGAAAGAGTAGCGCTATACCTCTACTCACCCTAAGGGCCTTCGTGGCCTTAAAAAGGGTGAAACCTACCTAATTTCAAGAACGATGCACATCTCCATTACGACGATCCACGCACGTACACTTACATACCACAGAAACAGTGAAATTTGAATCCCAGCCTTGGCTATTAGGCTTAAAATACCATCTTCTGGGATTTTTCACTTCTGTACTTTGAAGATGGAGTGGATTTTTCATTGACATAAAAATCCTTCCGATCGCACTATAGCCCTGGGGACGACTCAGCCTCTAACAGAAAAGAGTACCAGTAGTATTTCCTGGGGGTAAAGGTGGCAGGTGCTTAAGGCTGACAACCTACCACCATCCTGTGCCTTTGTCACGAAATCTGGGAGCCTTAACTTCCTGGAACCCTCTGGGCCTGTCCAGGCCTGTAATGGGACTGATTTACCTTTTTACTTTGAAGATGGAGTTTTCTTCCGAAACGTTGTTACCTCTGTATCCAACTACACGGAATCGCATCCCAAAAGACAATAATCTTCATATGCAAGTAGTTTTGTACGTGTCAAGTTTGTAAATGTGTTTTTATGGACGGAATTTTCGAATTATGACGCTGCCAACATTCTTGTATAAACAAGGTGGCCTAGGCTGCTTTAGTGCTTAAGTATTGTTATAAAATGAGTATGGGGTCCTTGTTTTGTCTGCAAGATATCTTGCGTTACTTGCCGCTGCTATTTCACCGCGTCATGTGGACAGTCGTCTGAGTGGACTACCTTAAGACGGTCAGCGATGGGACAGAAAATGTCACGATATTTGTCAGGTAAAATAATGGCCCTATGTAATCTGGTAGGTGGGTACCAAAATTTCGGAGGAACCTGATGCCTCCTTCTTCACAGGATTAGGTGGAAGTAACAGGCTACCCTGAGGCGTTCAGGTTCCACCTTTGAATATATGTAGGGTCATTATTGTATCTGAAAGCTGTCGGTTACCACTTTCTGTTTGCTTATTTATCTTATTAACGTAGCCCTCTCAATCAATCCCTAGCACGCGTGGCCAATTAGCGGCGGGAAGTGACAGACTATGTGTCGGAAGAAACAATGATTCTATACTAGTGAAAACAATCAACATTTATTTTCTCGCAGTTTAAGAGATATTAATGGTTCCAAGATGCATATTTATTATATTCTCTATACTTATCTCTCTTCTTATATTATAATGAAGTTAAGTACTTTAAAATACAGTAAATGTTCATACATTTCCATTCTTGTTTTATTTTATTTATGTTCTGTTTTCCTATTTCTTTTACATTTAACGTTTTTACTTCTTAAGCGTAAGATGATGGATGATAGGCACAAAATATATCATTCGTGGTGGCCAAGATGCGCGGGACCCACAGTGGCCCCCTACTTGTCCTACCTTAAAGACGGTCCTGCTGTTACATATCGGATAGAAGACTGGTTGTGCCCCACAGAGCCAGTGTGCACATTTGGAGAAGAGAAAAATATCTGGCACTTACAGAACTCGAAGCTCGGTTTCCCAGTCTTCCAGCCCTTAGTATATAGACGTTCAGACATTGTTGCAAAACTCACGCACAATTCGTGGTTTACTTGCCGACTCTTATCTCTTGCTTCTTGCTAGTGTTTGCTGGAGAAATCGGCGGGCGTTCCAGCGTGGCTGCTAGTTATATCTGATTGTAAACAATAATTCTGAGATGGCATGCTCAAGGCGGAAAATTGTCCATTGTCGTGTGTAGTTACTGTTATCTTGTTAGCACCAGTTACAACTCCGGCAACGAATGTGCTTTGTTCATCCGTCACACCCACTGCAGGTCCAAAGAGGTGTACTGCATGGTAGGGGCCTATGAAAGACTCCGTATTGCACTAGAATGTAAGTGAACCTGCTCCTACAACCTTTAATTTTTAAAGTTAAACTTTGTCTGTCTGGATACGGAGACGAACAAAAGAGATCGAGCTCAGGAGAACTGCTACACTCTGCTTACAATTTCCTCTTGTCTAATGTCCTGTCACTTTCTCGGTCTCCCAAATGGCCGTTTTTCAAGAGACATAGGACAGACCCACATATAGTACACGTTGATGATGCAGGAAATGTATACGGTTTTTTTTTTAGGGAAATCTCAGTTTAAATGACCATGCGCTATACCTGAAACATAGAAGCAAGGATAATTTCGAAATGCATTTTGCAAAAATGAACGATGAAGATAAGAAGAATTAGATAAAAGTTGCTCCAAATGAAGTCGAATGGCGAGGTATTTTTAAAAGTGATCATGAACATTGTGGTTTTCCTTAAAAGAGGACTTTTTTTTACAAACAGAATGACACCTGTAAAAGAACCAAACTATATGACAGAGTTTATTCAGGGTCATATCAGTTGCAGTGGACTGCTAACAAATCTAGTAGGTCTGCTTTGGTTGGTAGCGTGCGTACGTTTTCTTCCCTCACTGCTACGTTGTTTATGGGGGCGTTGATGTGTTTCGATAAAAGGTCATGGCCTCATATAGGATACAAGATTTCAGGCATGATATGTGTTTTGTGGGCCGGGTAGCTCAGTCGGTATAGCGACTGACTACGGGCTGGAAGGTCCGGGATCGAATTCCGGTGGAGACGAATTTTTCCGCCCGGCCCTGAGGCCCGCCCAGCCTTCTGTAAAATGGGCACCGGGTCTCTCCCGGGGTTAGAGGCGGCCGGGGCGTGGGGCTGACCCCCACCCCATCTAGTGTGCCGAGGTCCTAGAAAGGGTAGAGCTATACCTCTACTCACCCTAAGGGCTTTCGTGGCCTATAAAAAAAGGGTGAAACCTACCTGCATGTGTCTTGTCCTGTGATGGTAATTTGATTCACAGTTATGTAGCTATTTAAGCCTTCTCTACGCATAACATTGGGCATGTCCGTCTGTAATGCAGCATCGGCTATGCCATCCATGTTCAAGGTGGGGACCAAGACGTTCTATCTAAATTAAGAAATTTCTTATAAGCTTCAAATGAAATCGCCTAACAAAACGCAAAGGAACGACTGTGTAGCTCACTGTGAGTTTGGGCTCCGCATTGCGCCACGCTTTCTCAACTTTCTGTACTGGATGTTGGGGACCGGTTGGCGTTACCCCTTGGCCGCTTTGCTTTCGACGAAGAGCGCCCTGTACCAGAGGAATAGGAGGCGATGCTCTACGTTCTATGGTTGAACCAAAATGAATTAAGAATATCATGATAGTATAAATTCTCCGTTTGGAATTATGAAAGACCTTACGTGTGTGTGTGTGTGTGTGTGTGTGTGTGTGTGTATGTGTATGCCTATCTGGAGTAATGCCCTTGCTTTCTTTGTAATTAACACACCGGTTTCCATAATTACGGTAGATCACGGCTTATGAGTCAGTAGCTAATGGTAGTAACTAATAAATAATAATAATAATAAGGGGTTAACGAATTTATTACTTGAAATGTGAAGGGACATAAAATTGCTGAGGATGTTCTCCAGTCAAACAACATATATTCGAATCAGCGGACTTTATAAAACTAAGACTTTTGAAGTTATCAACTGCAGTACGCGACAGTGTTGAAAGTGCATTGGCTTGCTGTAAATATAGTACGTGTATTAAAGGGTAAAGTGATCCTGTTACAGGCCCGGTGTGGCCCAGAGGGTGAATAGAGGTATAGCTCTACTGTTCCATGACCGCGGCACTAGAAGGTGGTGAGTGGTCAGCAGCATGCCCTGGCCGCACTTTACCCCCGGGAAAGACCCGGTACCCATTTTACAGGAGACTGGGTGGGCCCCAGGGCCGGTCTGGACGGGCAGAAAATCTCGTCCCCACCGGGATTCGATCCTGGACCGTCCAGCCCGTAGTAAGTCGCTATACCGACTGAGCTACCCTGCCCACATAGTAAATGCATTACAAGTCTCTAATTCTGAAGCCAGTTCTGAGTTCTGATAAAAGAAAGGAAAAATGATGTAAGGCATGAAGCTTTCAACCAGCCATATATACCAGTGTTTCTCTAACGCCGGGCCGCGGCCCGGTACCGGGTCCTGGCATCAATTATACCGGGCCGCGAGAGGTTCTCCTGGAATTTGTCATTTTAGTTTTCTAAGCAATTTTCATGAATAAATGTTTTATAGTGGAAATAGTCTGAGGAGAAAAATATTCGTGAATGTGTCGAAAAACTCAGACCCAGATGTTGGCCTGAGGAAACTACAATATGCTACAGGATTTCATTAGTCCAGTGATTGATAACTAATTTAAATATAATTGTATATTTGTCAACATGCCACACCGTATACATAAGTGCACTAATACTCTATGATTATGCCATAATTAATTATTAATACTTACGTTAGTTAATATATGAACTTAAAAAATGGAAAGGTATTTACGAGTAAATTTGTTGGGACTGTGCCCTCGTCTTATGAAAAAAGAATTTACCGGGCCGCGGTCTCACAAAGGTTGAGAAACACTGATATATACTAATAAATGAGATAGGCAGCGCACGTATAACGTAACGTGGTGGTGCTTTTGCGTAATGTTTATACCTCCTGAACTATGCTAACAGTCTGATGCCATTTCACTCGAAGAGAGCGCTTGTATAACGATATAATGTCGCCGGCAATAACAAAAATATTTAGGACTTCATATACAGTGCCCTGTATATTTACCTGGTTTTAACCGAATTTGGATTTTCTAGACAAATTTTCATAGAAGCATCCATTATCAAATTTCACAGAAATCCTTCAGTGGGAGCCGCTCTGAAGCATGCGGGCGGGCGCGCATAATCAGACGGACGGACTTGAAGATAATAGCTCTTTTTACAGACTGTGCGAACGCAACTAAAAAGCTGCCAGTGTACTGAATTAATCACCACTCCATGTATACGTATGGACGGTTGATGCAGGTGGGTTTTTAGCTACAATATACAGCTCCATTACCCGTCTGTGGTCAGGCAGGTCGGTGGGCTTCAAAGCCATTATGGACGTGGTGGAAATTAGAACATTTTTTTCCTCTGGTAGGACTCGAACACCGGTCATTAAGCTTGTGGCCAGTCCTACTATACTGTCTGAGGTGTTGGTTTTGTATTTAGTTTGTTGGCAAGACTTACATTACTACAGGCGATTAAAGAACTGATCCTTTAGTCGGACGGTAATTCGATTAACCGTGCAGTTATATATAATTTTTGGCGCTACAGCCCTCAGTAGGCCAGGGCCTACTCATTCACGAGGTTTCTATATCACACACAACGACGCACCACAGTCGGTAGGACTCCTCTGGACGAATGATCAGCCCGACGCAGATACCTCTACCTGACAACACACAAGACATAACAGATATCCATGCCCCCAGTGGGATTCGAGCCCACAACCACAGCAGGCGAGCGGCCACAGACCTACACCTTAAACCGCGCGACCACTGGGACCGGCCTGCTGTCCCATATAATGCAATATTCTTTGACTTTTATGTAGGCTGTTAGGGATAAATGTCTATCAGTTTCTGAACGTACGGACATAGCGTCGAAACTGATTTGCGGATCACAATGAATGATGAGAATTCGGTAAGGGTTTTTAAAGAATCTTAAAGAACCTTTCGTCTCCTCTGTAGGGCATTCCAATTTACCTGCGAGGAATGCTGCATTCTGCCAACATTTCACTGGTACTCCTGTCCGTATTCGAAACAGTTCGTCCGCCATTCGCATCACTTTACAGTTGAACTAACCTGTTCGGCATAAGACGGAACGCTGTCTCGTCGTTCACCTGAGGGCTCAGGGAGCCGTGGGACGTAGCACTGACCTATCTCAACGCGAGGTTCTACAGAGACGCCCGTCGTACAGCAACGACGTCCGGCGTTGATATGACAACGCTGCGCTGTGTCGTCACAAGAATCGATATTATTGTTGTGCTTCATTTTTTTGTATAAGCCATTGTAACAACATCCTGATCGGACTAAATATAGATCTCTGGTGTCAACACAGTGACGTCTGCTAGATGGGCCGAATCTGGGAGACAGCTGGTTGAGTGTAATGGCTCCGAGAAACTGGATCGCGAAGGCGGATCGGGAGCACCGGATAACGAGAGCGTTGGTTCGTAACCGAGGGTCAGGGAGACGTTGGGATCTCCAGTTCGGATGCTTTAATGTTCTGATAAGAAGGTGAAATTGGTGTGATAGGTCAGGGGCTCTCATGATCAGAATAAACATAAGTAGTGCAGTAGTAGTAGTAGTAGTAGTAGTATGTTGATAGATATGAAAATATTAATAATTATATTCATAATTACAATAATGACGGTAAACTGTAGGCATATGTTGGCAGTACAACGACGATTAGAAAACGCATAGGTGGTCGTTCCCCAGGAAACACGTGTGCACTTGTATAAAGATAAAAGGTGAAGTTATCTCTGTACTTACAGCTCCACGCCTTGTTGACTGTAGCATTAGGTAAATTTCTCCCTAGGACGGGCCACGAAAGCCCAGAGGGAGAGTAGATGCGTAGCTTTACTCGTTCTTTAACGTCACCGCTCTATGAGTGTGGGTGTTCAACGCCACACCCCGGCCGGTTTACCCCAGGGAAAGACTCGGTTCCCATTGTATAGGAGATTGGTTGGGCCCCAGGACCGGTCTAGACAGGTGCGGAAAATCTCGCCCCCCACCGGGATTTGATCCCTGGACCGTCCAGCCCGTAACGAGTCGCTATACCGGCCCACACTGTGACACTAGATTGGGTGCACAGTAAAAGATCTGTCCTTCTGGTGGGAACCGAAAGCCAGTTGCTTTATCGTGTATCCCATGGTCTAGTTTCTACACTAACAGAGCTGTCCTATTCTTGTTGCACTTGATAAGCAGACCAGACCTATGCATGCTGTAGCAATTACTGCAGGTTAAGCGATCCTCGTTCCTCGGGTGGCAGACAAATTTTCCTGTGGCAGCTGGTCGCTGAAGTGCGAAAACGGAGGGCAGCACCGTGTTAAGACTGGGACCATGGTCATTCTTCTTATCGACTCACGGATCACCGGGTTAAAAATCACGAAAATGTGTTGAAATTTCATAGCAGTTTATACAAAATTCTACAGGCATAGCTCTAACAATACGCATATTTTAAAAAAATCCACGTATTTCTCGATTATTTTCTTAAACAATGTCGTTCATTTTACATTCTGATTAAACAGGACGGAAATTAGTACAGCCCCGTGAATATGGTACTGAAACTTAGAGTTCTGCGAAAACCAGCAAGCTTGACAGCTTGAGCTACTACTTGCTTGTAACGAATACACACACACACACACACACACACACACACACATATATATATATATATATTGCTCCATGCATTTCTTTTAGATTATTTTTCGTCAATCCTAGATGAATGTATCATATTACAACGTCTGGGCAGGCCACACACCTCATCGGCAGACCGTCTAGCTGATAATTTCTGTGCTAAAATAATGTGAATATTTGCGCCTGTGTTTGCAAAATTGACGGCCTGTGTGGTGTGTGTTTTAAATCTTTATTAACAAGTGTGTTCCATTACAGAATAGCAATACGACATGCTAAGAGCTTTCTTTTGCAATCTCCAGTAACTCCTATAAATACAGTATGTACTCGTATACCCTATCTATCAGAGCCTGGTTATGTTTTTAAAATTCCTATTTACTAATTGTCCATATGTAAGTTTTACTGCTTCCAAAAATATTTTTTAATGTACTATTTACAAAGTGTGTGTGTGTGTGTGTGTGTATATAAAGCAAAATTTCAAACATTCGCCTGTTAGATTTGCCGTTCGTTGTCGTCATCCGCATGTGAGAAATCGAGGAACTCTGGACAAATGTTTCCGCCGACCCTTTAGGGCATGGTGATGACGTCCGCTAATTTATTTTTATCTTTCCGTTGCAAGTTAGGAGCATAGAAAAACATCGCATTTGAAATATTAGTGCTGTACAAACCCCGTTTATGTTGAATAATATTATAATGCGATGTTTCACAATCAGGGGTACCACGAGGGACGCGTATTTGAGTAAATTCTGCTCTCTAGATAAGAAGGTTATGCTTTAGGCTTTTGTTGGTATTGGTCTTATTGTCGTCATAGGTAGGAAAATCGTGGTTTTTGTAATGAAGTTTTACACTGACTGAAGTTTTTTTTTTTAAGTTTTCCATCTCGAAGTGTCATAACATACAAATAAATACCACACGTCATTCATCAACACAACATTTATTTTATATACAAAGGTATATATGTCAGGGCGACATGTTTCGACCTAGTAGGTCATCCTCAGGCCCTCCAAGAAAACAGATCCAAGAGTTGTTTAGTTTTTCTGCATTGTGGGATCCCAAATGCTTACATGTTTCAGTTACAGGAGTTCCTGTAACTGAAACATGTAAGCATTTGGTCGAAACATGTCGCCCTGACACACACACACACATATATATATATTGTGTTGATGACTGACGTGTGGTATTTATTTGTATGAATGAAGTTTCGCTTATAAAAGATTTTTAGTATATTTCTTCTTTGTAATAATTCTAACGTTGTTACCGCAAATTGTGCCTAAGCCTGTGAATCAAAATCATTTTGGGGAGTGATTCCGCACTGTTAAAACATCTTGCAAGGCTTCTGCAGTACCAGAAACACAGCGAAATGAGCTGTAGACTTCGCCTAAAATTTATACACACATTTCAATTTTGGTTAGAATCAAACGACAATGACGATTGCTGCGCGTGATTATCTGCGGCTTTTCTGCGCTCATCATGACAGTATCTCACCAAAGACACTGATGTGAAAAATGTTTCAAACAAACCGTATAGTAAAACTAAAAGTTTATTTTGTGTTCAGTGCATTTTAAACGTTTTTTTACGGAATTAAAAACGCTTTATATGGAGACCACATCCGTTTGTTCTTCAGGCTGTGAACTATTATTAGAAACTAAACCGTTTGAGAGACTTTTATGAAATTCGGAATGTGGTTTCCTGACAACCACATTTTTAAAGGGAGCGAGAGTTTTGTGAAAATCAGCGCAGTGAGAGCCATCGTTGATTTGAAGCGTAAACAAATTTCTGTCAGTACTTTCCGTATTTCGGCCGCACTGTGGTCCAGGGGTCGACTTAACCTGTAACAGAAATGAGTACTAGAAATATTTCCTGGGGGTAGACCCTTGCGTAGGGCTGACGAACTTACCACCTTCATGTGCCGATTGCCATGAAATCTGGGAGCCTCAACCTTCTGGAACGCTCAGGGCCTGTCAGGGCCCGTACAGGGACTGCGTTACCTTTACCGTCCACTTTCCATATTTATATGTATGAGTTGAATTCGGTAAAAATTGATCTGCACGATATGCCATTGAAGATATGCGAGTTTCGTGAAAATCTGTGTAGTTAAAGGCCGTACTTAAGATTGCAAATAAAATTTTTCCCGTATTCTCTACACTTTTCGTCCGATTTACATACAAATTCGGTGTTGGAAATTTCCACAAAAAATACTTTAGTAATGGCGAATTTCATGAGAATCTCCTGAGTGAAGGCCATAATTTAGTCAGGAGTGTAAATTTTTATTCGCCTGCTTTTCAAATTTTTTGTCCTAGTCGTGTTGAGATTCTGTGTCAGACATTAATATAATGCTGTTGAGTATTTGTGGGCTTCGTGAAGATCGGCGTGGGAAATTGTAGGTGTAAGTGAACTTAGGCATTTAGGCATTTACCGTGAAACTGTATGACTTGTTGAAAGTAGAGATCGCCTTGGTAAAGCCTGTGTACTCTGTCACGGAGGAACCCATTTGCATTCTTGCTGTTTCCGAGATAATTGAACAAAGGCGAACGATTGCGCCAGAATTGCTACACTATGCATATGTGTCCTAAATTGTTTTATTATTTTTTTTTTAATTCACCGACTCTCGTGCATCATTTTTCGTTGACATAATCCTTCCGGTCGCACTATGACCCTGGGGTTAACTCAGTCTCTAACAGAAATGAGTACCAGGAATATTTCCTGGGGAGTAAAGGAGGCCAGTACGTAGGGCTGACAACCTTACCACCTTCCCGTGCCGATTGTCTTGGAATCTGGGAACCTCAACTTCCTGGAACCCTCTGGGCCTGTCCAGGCCTGTAATAGGATTGCTGACTGTCGTGCATCAACCGAGAATTACGAATTATATACACATGAGCTGAAGAACCGATACATGTCACGAAGGAAAGAGGGAGGTGATTTATTTAATAGTTCTAAGGTCAAATGTGGGTTGGATCGGATTGACCTCTTTTTCGGGAAGGTCGGGAGTAACTTGAGCTATACGTCATTCATTATTCATGGGATCAAGATGAGTCATGTGCATAAAGTTAGTGCTATACACGTCGTTTGCTGCACCCCTTTCCCAAAAACGTGGCTGTTGTATGTATGTATATGCGCGTATCAAAAATTCCATAAATGGCCCCAAAACAAGGATTATAATAAACAAAAATGTCGTTGTTTTCAGACGTAAGACAAAATTTATCTGTTGTATGCCAGTACACAGAGCCAATCCCAGTGGCCGCGCGGTCTTAAGGCGTGGGTCTGCTGCCGCTCGATTGCTGGGATTGTGGGTTCGAATCCTGCCGGGGTCGTGGACGTCTGTCTCTTTTGAGTGCTGTGTGTTGACAGGTAGAGTTTTCACGGAGTACGACAAATACATTTCAACAGTAGCGTCAACAAAATGAGTCACCAGATGTATATAAAATTCACTTAGACTGCCGCGTAACACACTACACACTGCTCACTAAGTTGCATTTTACACCTGTTGACTCATTTTGTTGACCATGCTATTGAATTATGTCTGTCATACTCCCTGAAGATGGTCCTTTGAGGGCTGATACATGTTGAGGAGTGACACAGTGTTCATAAAGTGGTGTTAATAATCAATGTGTGGATTGGTCGTTTGTGTGTGTGTGTGTGTGTGTGTGTGTGTGTGTGTGACGGAGTTGAACATTTCTTCCTAGAGCTCGGCCACACGACAGTTCCCAACGTACGGCAGTGTTATTTGCAGGGGCATGGTCGGCCTAACCTGGCTGTTGAAGCCTATTTATCACTATAGCCTACTACGAAGTCCGACACACACACAAAAAAGAGACTAACCCTATAGCTCGGGAACCAAGAGTGGGAGGGGAGAGATAAACAGACGACTATAGAACATGTTCAGACCTGACACAGTGTTACAAGGCTCAGCTCGATTGCTTTGCTCAGTACAAGAGGACGCATCTTCAGATATGGACCTGTTCTTATTCTCGGTCGGAAAATGTCGGACTGCAAAAATGAACAAGGAGTTAACATCAAGTTTCTTGTTAAAGTGAAGAAATCCGCGACGGAAACTTTTCAATTATTGACTGAGGCTTACGGTGAAGATTGCATGTCCCGTGCACGCGTGTTTGTATGGCACAAACTATTTTCGGAACTCAGAGAAAGCTTGAAAGATGATGAACGCCCAGGCCGTCCACGCACAGCTATTCCCGATGACAACATTGAAAACGTGTGAGATGTGATTCGAAAAGACTGAAGATCGGGTGTTCGAGCAGTAGCTGAGGAAGTCAGTTTGGACAGGGAAAGTGTTCGACGGAATCTAAGAGAGGAATTTAACATGAAAAATGTTTGTGCAAAAGTGGTTCCAAAAGTGCTGTCAGTTGAACAAAAAGAACGTCGCAAGTAATTGTGTTTGGACATTTTGCAACGCATTGAGAATGAACCAGATTTGTTTAATTCGATAATTACTTGTGATGAAACTTGGTTATTTACGTATGATCCGGAAATCAAACGACAATCAATGCAGTGGAAGTCATCATCATTATCTCCAAGACCAAAAAAAGCACGCATGAGTCGTTCGAAGCTCAAGGCCATGTTGATTGTTTTCCTTGATATCCAGGGTACTGTGATGGCAGAGTGGGTACCCAGCGGCCAGACGGTAAGTCAGCAGTATTACATTGCGGTTTTGACGAAATTGCGTGAACGTGTGAGAAGGAAACGACCGGAATTATGAAGAAACGGGTGGGTGTTGCAACAGGACAACGCGCCAGCCCGCAACGCATTGTCTGTGAAGCAATTTTTAGCTAATAAAAATATCGTTGTGCTTAAACACTCACCCTACTCGCCAGACCTCGCTCCATGCGACTTCTCCCTCTTCCCAAAGATCAAGTCAGTGCTCAAAGGAACCCATTTTATGTCGGTAGAAAATGTGAAAGCAAAAACGGCGGAGATCCTCAACAGCCTTACAGAACATGACCTGCGGAATTGCTTTGAACATTGGCAGCATCGTATGCAGCTGTGTGTTAACTCAGAAGCGAACTGTTTTGAAGGCGATCGTAGTTGATTTCCTGAATTTGTTAAATAGAAAGAGTTACAGCCACAGTCTCTCTTTTTGTGTGTCGGACCATGTATTATTCCACGCAATCGATTACTTATTGTCTCTGCCTCCTGTTGCAGCTTGTGACAATATCTTGATATGAGAACACAAGGTGCGAAGTCGTTTATAAGCTAGCTATATAAATTGTTTCCCCAGCCCTTGTTTTACGCCTCTTTGCTTTCAAGCCGCTTGCCAATTTACACCACTTCTGAATTTGTGCTTTCTTATTTTCGGTTTAATGCCGTTTGGCTGTCTGCATTGAATTACGCTACCATTTCTTTCTGATGAGAATATCGTTTTTTTATTCACGTCTTTTTAATCTACGCTCACTTTCTCACAAACACAAGTAGGACTTAAAATAAGGTCTGGTGTGTCTTCGGTAGTTCATATCGTACAACGAAAACAGCTCTTCTGGGCTTGATTAAAAAACACGCCATGAATATTTTGGGAGAAGATGGAGTGTAGTTCCACGGATTTCTAACCTTGACAGTAGCCCGGACTCTTAACTACGGGTAAGGGGTCACCGGTACAATTGCTTAGGCGGCTAGGTTTAGTGACATGTAAAAGAGAACATTTTCTGGTCCTGCCACGAATGTAACCCCAGTTCCCCAACTCGCAGCCTGGTCACGATTTTGAGTAAGCTGCCAGGTTGATACTGGCTCCTCCTAGTTAGCCGCGGCGGTGCAGTTGGATGAGGTTCCGGGTTGGATTCCCGGTAGGGCCCTTGGAAATGTTCACGTGGCCTATTCTTTCTGTCCGCATTCAGTAGGCCTGGGCTGCACTAATCCCGTAACAGAAATGAGTACCAAGGAAATTCCTTAGGTGTAAATTGCGGCCGGTGGGTTCAGCCGACAACTCTGCCATAAGGATGTAAGCCCAGTTGTACGTAACTTGTTATGTAAAAGCTTTACCTTACATGTTCTACATTTATATCAATTTGCGGCTATAAAAAATCCCAATTTAATATGAGACAAGAATAAACTATCTGGCTTGAACTGTCCTTGTCTTGCTTCGAACTCAGAATCTACGGTTACAGTAACCTGAACGGGCTTCTTTATTGTCGCAGAGAATGCAGTTTTACACGCATGTCACAACTGGACATTCATCGAGCGGATCTTCATAAAATTGGAGTGGATAATTTTACGAGAAGTAGTTGAGTTATTGGTTAAGTCGTATAAATACAGCAGACACCCAACTTCCAACGTTCCGCGCGAAAAATGAAAAATATATTGCGTTTAGACGGCGTTGAGAGACGCGTGTTATATGCTTTTCTGATACAGCGCTTTGTGGAGGCGCCAATTCGACGTGTCGTTCTTCACTGTCATTACTTGTGGTACTGATTTTGTTCGTATTCTACTAAAGGCAGCCCTGCTGTAACCGCACGTGGTCAGTTGTGAAACTGTTGCTAGTGTAACGAGTGAAAATACACGTTCACAGTATTCTAATTTAATGCTTTTCTCAGTTTTGCAGTGTTTAACGAGGAATGATTTTACAATCTATCTAGATAATATCAGAGCGTCACGCTCAGTGCCGATGAATCGATGGGGGGAAGCCGTAAAAATTTTCGGGACCTGGCCCTTCGGAATGGGGCTACATTGCATGTATTTTTGTCTTTCCCGAGAGTAACATTGTTTATCGACTGTACAAATTAGCCCTTTCAGACCAAGCCCAGGTCACTCTGCAACTCAGAGCCACGAGTCAGTCTTTTCGATTTAGTGAAAAGATCTTTATTCGGTCCACTCTTGCTTGGGGGGAGGGGGGCGAAAATTTTTTTTCACCTGGGCCCGAACCCACCGTGGTTACGCTATGCTTGAGTTATTCATCTCGTTCTTTTCCGAGAAGAGCGTTAGACAAATTTTGATGTGCTGGTACATGACTGTTTCATATATTGGTAGATACTGAAATTACAGCCTTTTGGATGTGGCGTCATGTAGTGGTGTAGAAAGGTACGCATCTCAGAAAACCGTGATATTGATACCACCGTGAGAACCTCGTACAATGTGACTCCAGGTGTGGAGGATAGAATTGTGTCCTACTACCTAGCCGAGAGGCTTGCTCCACTTAGGCCTAGCGTTCGTGTTTCTGGAGAGACATTCAGTTTGTTTGAGACATGTTATACCGGACACTGCAGTTGGATGAGTGTTGCACTGGTTTCAGGACCACAGAAGCATGCCGCAGTTGACCTGATATGGAGCGCTGAGTTCACGCTATGGCCTCATCGGCTCCCAAGTCGAAACGGAGCGGTTACAAACAGCGGCGTATGGGACCAGCACCCTTTGCCTCATTCGAGGACCTGAGCGACGACCTGGACAGCCCCGAAGAGAAGCAATCTCTGGCACGGCCCCTGCCAGGTATTAGAGAAGACGTGACACTCATGTCACCGGGCTCTGCAGGGGGTGGTTTGCAGACCCCATCCACGCCCCGGATAGACATCTCTCGGGCGAGTAGTTCGTCGCACCACGACAGCAACAACAGCAGGGACAGCTCACCGGAGAGGGAGCTCTTCGCAGGTATCGTGCAGATGTAACTGGCAGCCCAAAAAAGCAGCTTTGCCTGAAATGTAATAAAATAAGGAATATCTGCGGCGAGATGTGTCAGCGAAATAGGCTGAGTGACTTGTGGCCCTTTAATGGGTAGAGTGAAGAGACAAACGTAAAAGATAGCTTGTATCGACGATGTGTGTGCTTGAGAGGGAATTTAGCGGGAAGTAACGGCAGCAGAATACGGCCCTAGAAAACGAGCTATCGTATGTCTACTGCATAATACTCTCTCGGAGATGAACCTTAAAGTAGGCCTATTAGTTGCCTAATCCAGTTGGGCCTACTTATCATTAGTCTATGCAAGTGAATCTCCACCTTTTATCAACACCAAGTTTTTAGTCTTAATGTCGTACTTACCGTGCACCATGTTCATATCACCATTTATTAATTAGCACTTATGCACCACACTGTGTATATTACATCACATAGCACTTACTGCTCCAACGCGTTTCGGTGTCTGCGGGCACCATCTTCACGGAGTCCCGTTTAACTGTAATTTCTTCGCAACAGATCAAATAACCATAAGAACTTGTTGATCGTTCATTAAAAGCTCGTAGTCTTTAAAAGAGAGATGAACTGCTTTGGATGCCATTAAAATTCCTTCAGTAATGTGTATGTCTATTGAAACAGTTAAAAGTTAAAACCACTAGTGCACAATTTTTCAATAAGTTTGAAGTTTATCAGTCTTAAAATATGTAGTCAAGTGGTTAAAATTTAAAACACTCAGAACACTTGCGTGTTTTCAGTGTTTTAAGTGTCTTAATTTTGAAATAGTTGCATGTAGAATAAAGAATAAAGAAAGCTCGCGTGACTCTTTCTGTGTCTAGTACATAACAATACTTGTTTTGAAGGAAACTTCGGAGACGTTCCGTGAACGCAGTCGTTGGTGGTGTAGTTCAGACAGCTTTTCCACGTGGGAGCAACGTCTATAGAAGCGGCCGTAAAACTTTTTCGAGGATCTAGTTCCAGTGCATGTGAATTAAGAGGATAAGGCCGCATAAAATGAAAATGTACATTTTATGTTAATGGTTCCGTGCATCGCTGATCTATATTAATAATTGTCCAACAAGATGCAACACAAAGGAGTCTATTTATTATTCTTCAAGTTCACTCTACATGTTTCGATTGTTAAACACACCCATCATCAGGAGTACACAAAACTGTAACTACAGCCTCCGGTACTGTGCAGCTACCTCCCTCCAGCGTGGTCAAGCTTGGCCACGTTGCAGGGAGGTAGCTGCACAAAAAATATGACCAGTACCGGAGGCTGTAGTTACAGTTTTGCGTACTCCTGATGATGGATGTGGTTGACACCCGAAACATGTAGAGCGAACTTGCAGAATAATAAATAGACTGCTTTGTGTTGCATCTCGCTGGACAATTATTAATGAAAATGTACATTTTAGAAGAGCGCAGTTATCTACTTCGCGGCGGAAGCTTGCGTTCGCCCATATCCTTTAATATTTTCCAAATTCCATGCATTAATTAGATATATAAAATGTATCAACGACCGACAAATGCGCTTTAATTTTATGATGTATTTTGATTTATAATATCTTCACCAACATGTTTCAACGAGTAATCCGACCATCTTCAAGATTATGTTTTTGTACAAGAACACAACTTTGTGCAACCTTGTAAATGAACAAAATTAGATCTTTATCACATTTGAATAATTGCTGTCAGATGGTCTTACGACAAGCATGTAGAACTTCTTAAGGAAATGTACCTTCGCTTCCTGCAGGTGCTGGTGACGGATCAGGTGCCAAGCTTGGACTGGGTTTCAAAGAGGAGGGCGCAGCGGACCTACGTTCGAGCACTGAGGAGCTGGACTTCCATGAGGAACCAGGCACTGTGACAGAACGTGAGGCACGTCAACGACGGGAGCGTCATTTTATAAGACAGCAGCAACAGCAACAGCAGCAGCAGCAGCAGCAGGTATCAGTTTTCAAATATGAATTGGAGGCGCAGAGTGAGAAGGAGCGCAAAGACTCAGCATGCAGTGACGTAGCTCTGCTCTCCATCAGTGGTCGTACCAGTCGTCTGTCCTCCATTGGCTCAGGTGGTTCAGGTGCTTCCCACATCTCTGGAATGTCACACCTCTCCGTGATGTCCGGTCACTCTGTCGCTTCCAGTGGCCGTTCTCCTTCCCCCCACAAGATGCTGCTGGAGACCTCTTTCTGTGGCAGTAAGCCCATCCCCACGCAAAGCATGGACATAGATTCACCACCCAATAAGCATGAGACAGAGACTCTTGAAAAGACACTGCTGTCCAGACAAGTGGACCCCACCATAGCCATTGTTGGGGACATGACAGTAGAGGAAAGTGTGCAGAAGAAGAATGGGACTGAGGCCAAAGAGAAGCTAAAAGTGCAGTGTGTACTGAACAAATCTGAACCCGAAGAGAGTCTCGTACGAGACAAAGAAAGGCCACACCTGGATGACATACAGAAGAAGACAGCAACCCAAGACAGAACCCGGAGGGAAAAGGAGCCACCTCGCACAGCATTCAGAAATGAGAGGCAACTAAGGGATCGTGATGAATGGGGCCCTCACACAAAACAAAAGCCAGTGACCTTAAACCTGTCAGAGCAGGGCAAGAAGCCAATCACTTTCTCGCAACTAGTACAACAACAGCAGCATCAGCCTGCTGAAGTGACTCCTTCTGCATCCCCAAAGTTGTCACGCCATGTCGCCCTAAAAAAGACTGAAAACAGTGGATCACGGACCCCTTCTCCATCATCCACATCCCGGAAAAGTTCATTTACGAACCTGTTCAAGCGCAATGAAGCTGGCGTTCTAAGTCCTGAGTCACCCACCACGGTGCAAAGTAAGCGGAAGGCAAGTGGCCTGTCTACAATACTAAAAGAGGCTAGCGAGGGTCTACGAGAGAGGAGCCGATCCCGAAGTAAGAGCCGTGAGCGTGTCACACCCAGCATGACAGGGGTACCCCCTGACACCAAAGGAAAGAAGGACAACAAGAATAAAAGTGTCTTCTCTTCCATATTCAAGAAACGTGATCGTAAGAAGTGGACCAAAACATCTGAAGGAGATACAGTGTCTCCTGTGGATATCACCTCACCTGATCAGAAGTTATCTGTCATAGAACCAATTGGCAATGTTGAGTTTACATTCAACTCAGATGCCAACTATGAACCCTCGGATTACGGCATGATCCGTGCAGGAGAGAGACAGCAGCCCAATGTGTCACAAGAACATCTTGTTCGTGTCACTACAGATGATCATCTGGTTAGGGATGATAGTTCAGCGCGAGAAGATCGTGTGGTTTACGACGATCATGCAGCCAAGAGTGTTCATGTTGCTCTGAAAGATCTTTCCAATCAAGAGGATCCTGTGTCTAGAGTCGACCTTGTCTCTCAAGATAGTCGTGTTTCAGAAGTTGTAATCAGTCATGATGACTGCAAGGCTAGAGCTGATCTTGCAAGTCAAGAAGATCGTGTTGGTGAAATTGATCATGTGGATAGATTAGATCATGTCAGTAAAGGCCTAACCAAAGAAGATTATCCCTCCCACAATAAAAGTTTGCTGCCTTCTGAATCGGTGATGCTTCCAATGCTAGGCCATGATGGCACTAGCTCACTAACTGTAGGCAACTCACAAAACCAATCTATGCCTTCAGAAGATGATTCCAAAGTGACACCACTAGCAGAAGTACCAGAATCTTCCAGCATAATAGACCATCACTCTTCTGAGTCTGAGAGAGACTCTGAGATGGAATACCTACGCACCAAGAAGAAAAAAAAACAGCTGCAACCAGAAATAGAGCCTGAAGAGGAGGACCATGAGCGGAAGGGTCTGGTGGTACAGCAGGACTCATTTGAAGATGAGTTACCTTACGTACCTACCACACTGCCACAAGAGCGTTCTGTGGCTGTGCCTATGGTTCCCATCAAACAGCGCATAGCTGAAGTGAAGACTTGCCCCATTGAGCGCCCACGAAGCACCACACCCATAAATCCGTCCCTGTTAGAGGACTACGTGCAAACTGAGGATATTCGTGAACAGGCTGTTGAGAAGATGCGGATCTGTCTGCCACGTGAGGATTCCATTGGCGGGCGAGCTAAGAGTCCACGTCGTGTTACGAAAACCTGGTTTGAGTTTGCTGAACAAGGTATTCTTATATTAAATATCTGTTGAATTACAATTCAATCTTTTGCAGACATCTGCACCATAGTAAACATAAATCCTGTGGAGAAGTTAAAAGCTGACAGAAAACAGCTCTAAAAAATAAAACATAAAGTATAATGATCAGTATATCAATATTCATTTGTTTTTAGAGAGTTACTTTGCACAGTTCTCAGCTTTGTCAGTCATTGCAATTACTGCTCAGGACTTTTGAGGCATATTTGGTTTGCACGAAAAGGGTCTAAGCACGTGGTCTAATTTCCAAAATAGGGGCTTTGGCAGTGAATATGGCGATGGATAATGGTGCTAAATGTACACAAATATGTATGCTCTTAGCATGTAAGAAATCACAGAGCTACTGTGATAAGCTAGAATTTACAATATAGCTCTAGATGTTGATATAATGTTGTTCATATTGAAGTTGTGTTTCTGGTAATAGTAGAGAGCATAATGTCTATATTGTTTTTACATTATATCCTTTAATTTATTTAAACAGTATCTTCTCACCTACATAGATTATATAACATTGAGTGTACCATAGGTAAGGATAAGGAAGGAAGCATTTATGATATGTGCTACGGTACTATCATAGTATATGCCTAGAGGGACTGAACAGAAACGTGAAAATACCTCTATCAGCATATCCTGAGTATCGTAATAGCTGATCTACATTTTACAGTTTACACACAATTGAAATCTAATTCTTCCCATCCAAACATCAAACAAAGTGGAAGTGGAATTACCAGATTTAAGTTTCCAAAAGCATGGAATATCTGTCTTGCTGCAGGTCTGCAGAGTCCACGTGAGTATCGCAAACCATCTCTATCACAATCCTCAGAAAGAAGTATGACATCACCATCTCCACCCCCACCACCACTCCCACCTCGTGCCCAACCAACACCACCACCACCCCACACACCACCTCCAAAGCCCACAGCATGGATAAATTTTGAAGAGATACCAGAAAAGCGGAAACCTCCAAAACGGATCCAAACCATCCCTTCACGGGGTACCCTGGATCTGCCACCAGATTCTTCCAAACCAGTGGCAACAGAAAAGACTGTATATAGTTATGTGAATCCTGAGGAGTGTAAATGTGAATGCCATGAGCTCGCTGGGCAGGGTGCAAGGCAGCAGTTTGCAGCATCCTCCCCACTTGCAGCTCCATCAGCACTGCAGTGTTCACATATCAGCACCGTGACCACTAATGGGCAGTCCGACATATCCCACCTTGATGTGAACTCCACAGGTGACCGACATTCGTACATGAGGTGGGTACAGAGACTTGAATGGTAGCACATATTAAGACATGTGATATGTGTGCTGTTAATTATGTGTCAATATTTATCTATTTCAACAATAACACGAAAATGTCACTTGCCAGCTTTTCATCCTGCACAAATGAAACAATTTACTTTGTAGTCATATTGACAGCAAATAAGCTTCAAAGCGGAAACATCGCTTGGAATATCTGGGACCAAATGGAAGGTAAATAGTAAAATGAGTATCAAAGAAGAAGATTTGTGTGGTGTTCTGTGCTGTATACATCTGGTTCATGATGTGGACCTTTGGTGGGCTGTTGTGAACATGGTAATAGGCCTTTGGGTTTCATGAAAAGCAGAGAAATTTGAAATATCTAAGTAGGTATGAGCATCTCAAGAAGCATTCTGCTTGGAGTGTGTTGTAACCACCCTTGTACATGTGATTCACATACTGGTGTAATCACACAATACAGGTAATTTTTAACACACAAGATGTATGTGTTTTGGCAAATCAGATACCATGAAATATTGCATTACTTCAAAGAATAAGATCCCGCTGCTACAACTTATTATTACTACTGATGGAAATAAAGATAATAATAACATACAGAATGTAATAGTAATAATTTACTATCAGTTGCATTAAGAGTGTACACAATGTCATCACTGTTGTGGGGCATTCATGGTTTTTCAGATTATCAGGTGAGGCATCACCATTGTGTTCAATAATTAATAGACTCTATATAATTTTACAGTCTGACACAACCTTTTTTATGTAAATACAATTAAAAGACAATTAAGAAGTTTGACATTCATAGGGACATGCATCGTAATATTATTTCTATCGTAAAATCAACTAGATGCACCAATTTTGACGTGAGTCATGCCCGTTGTGTTAGTCTAGTCTTGCTAGCAAGCAGACAGCAATATCTGTTTGACAAATGCCTGTTGCTATATGTACAGTCTTGAACTCCTGATGATGGATGGAAAGTCTGTCCAAAACATGTAGAGTGAATCATTCCAAAATAAAATAAATTTGATGTATTGGTGCATCTAGTTGGTTTTACTATAGAAATTAAAAAGTGTTTAGTGCAAAAACAAAACATGCATAACAACTTCACTATAAAATCGTATATATTCAACATGAAAAATGTAAAATATACCCAAGACAAGACACGAGAGAAAACACATTCACCGTGTACGCTCCAAAATGTAAGTAATGCAAATACTCACATAACACATAAACATCTTAACAACATATACACCACCATAAAGTAAATATACTTTCCTATATAGTTGCAGATTCAACGTAGTTTTGTCTAGCAACCCCATTCGAGAAATATTACTACATCTCTGCACAATACAACAAAGGTACCCTTATAGACCAAAGAGGAGAAACCACATGATAAAACAACCTCCCATAAAGTGGAGGAAGTAGATCTTCATTACTACCACAACATACAGTTTTCTGCGAGATTACTATATATATATTTCCTACATATCATATTTTAAGTACCTATATCTTTATTACCTTTTTTATCCTTATTACCTATGTTATTTTCTAATTGAATTCACGTTTTATATTTACATCCTAATACATTATAATAACCATGTATATGAGATCTTGTATTTTCTTGAGTGTTGTCAATGGTATAAAAAACCTTTTTTGGGTCACAGCCTGAAGATGGCTTTATGTAAAAAACTGAAACATGTTACTGTTAAAATTTCTTAATAATCTTTTAATTGTATTTACATAATAAAGAATGTGTTAGACTGTAAAATTATATATATCTCGTTAATGGTTTTTTTTTAGTATGTCATCAATACAATGAACATTTTTGCCTTTCTAATTTGATTATCATTAAATAAATTTGATGCTCACTGTGCTGTGAATTTTTTAACATGGTAAATTTTCTTCAGAAAAGTTCTGAGATGAATCATGGCAGGTGTGGTCTCAGTTATACCACTAATTTATGGTCCTGTGTAATAGGGTTTGGCCACCTACAGGCCATACATGGCCCTTGTTTTCAGTTTGTGCACCCTATGGATGCCTCCCATTAGCTGAGAAATTCTGATTCATGAACCACTAGAAGGGAAAAATTAAAAATACAAAAATAAATAAGATTTTGTAGTCTTAAGTGGGATGTATTACACACTGAAAACTAGCTCCAGGAAAATGTTAATACCACATTCTTCCTGAAAACTTCAAAATATTCCAGAAACTATATATATATACAAATGATAGCAGGCCTTCATTCAATGGTATTTTCTGCATAAATGTAACTGGGTCATGAATGTTGTGTACGTATATTTGTGTTGTAACAAGTATTTGAAGCATGGCATTAAAGAAGTAGAAAGTGGGTGACAAATGGAGAATTTTTAATGATGGCTTTAGCAGCAAATACTTCACCACTTAAAGTGCAAGTAAAGTGGTTTCTTTCATCTGAGGCGCATTTCTGTAATGAAATAATGTAATATCATGTGTCATTATGGGAAAGGGCATTAAGGAATAGGTAAAATAAAACCAGTCATTTGACTGATTTTGTGATTTTACAACAGTGTCTTTAAGTAATAAAGAAGTTTTAATGAATGAGCTGTTCATGTTGGTAATGTGTTGAAGAAAAGTTTGCAAAGGAAGGAAGAACCTTTACAAACTCTGAATTTGTGAATCTTCTTTGCTGTCTGTAGTTGAGAATGTGTGCCCAGAGAAGAAATTCATTTTGAAGGTGTCTGCCTTCAAACTGTCAAACATTGCAGAATGTGCAGTTGCTGATATTTATTCATGGTCCTGGTGGGGGTGAGTTTTTCCACACCTGTCCAGAACAGCCCTAGGGCCTACCCAGCCTCCTACACAATGGGTACCAAGTCTCGCCATGGGGGTAAAGCAGCCGGGGCGTGGCATTGACCACCCACCCCATCTAGCGCCGATGTTAAAGAAAGAGTAGAGCTATACCTCTATTCTCTCCTGTGGGCCTTCGTGGCCTGTTCTAGGGTGAACTTTAACTACTACTTCTCCTCCTCCTCCTCCTCCTCCTCATTCTCCTCCTCCTTCTTCTTCTTCTTCGGGCCCGTCAGCTTATGCACCGAATACACCGCAGCCTTAGGCTTATTGTGCAGCCCTAATATTTCATTCAGCACAGCCTCAATAGCCCTGCGCCTCATATGAAGAGGCAAAGGTCCCTTATTGAGGCTGTGCTTATGTCTTTTGGTTCGACAGTCAGCCTCCCAAAGACATAATAGCGCTGATGAGCCAACGCCTCGCAACAGCAAATAATGTGCTGCACTGTTTCGGTCTCCATCCCGCAAAATCTGCAGATTGGATCCCCATCAAACAGGCCCATAGTGTACAGGTGCCCCCTTACAGGAGCATGCCCTGTGTAGAACTTTAACTTAATGGGTACAGGGTCTTTCCCTGGGGTAAAGCAGCCGGGATGTGGCGTTGACCGCCCACCCTCATCTAGCGCCGAGGTTGAAGGAAGAGTAGAGCTGTACAGCTGCTCCCCCTGTGGGCCTTCATGCCCTGTTCCAGGGTGAACTTAATTTTACTTTACCTGGTAATACCTGCAATGTTCAAGAAGAGTGCACTCTATATAGCGCCAAAATGTTGCTGACCCTTGCTATATAAGCTCTGAGTTTTCTATATCATAATAAACTCATCCAGATTATTCATTAATATTACAGTCTCACAAACTAGAAGTTTTTTGATACAAGACTGTTATACATGTTATGACTGCTTGATGCCTCACCTGGGCGGAAAATGCGATGAAGCCATTCAAGTTGCATTAAAAACTCCAGAATGCTGGATCCATCATTAGACTATTAAAATAAACATCTGATTTGCAATATTAGTTGAGCACCACGAGGAAGTTTGAATATCAGTTGGCCGGGCTTGAGTCTTACTCTTTGTGTATAAGGTTTTTTCAAGGTTTTTTGTAGTCGTGTGGTTTAATTGTATATTACTGTATAAAAATATGCACTGTGTAAGGACCATAGTAGAGGGGATCCCGAGCTGTAAATGTGACTGTAATATATGTGTTTTATGGTGTACTGTACAAACATTTTCCAACAGAAAGAGAGGGCATATATTCAATTCAAATTCTGGTAATCTCCTATCAGAATACTCAATGTCATAGCCATGAAGACAGAAATGTAAAATGAAAACCTGTTGTGGATTATGATTTATTAAATGTATTTTAATAAAATCATTTGTCCACACTGTGTATTGTTTCGACAACTGTAACAACATAAAAACATAACTGAAAAATATTACCAAGGCAGATATGTAGAATTTTTTTCTGAACATTTCCTACTTACTTTTTCAGTGATTCGTCATTTGAGTACCCGAGCCCATACAGTCTAGGTGACAATGTTGATTATTCAAATGGTCTAAAGCCCATGAAACCATTTGGCATGGATCTGGATGTCACCAGCAACAGGAGCAGCACCATATCGCAGGTAAATTTTCATATGTTAGAGGACTTTTCTGCATGAGAGAATGCAAGTTACAAAACATTTTGAAAACTCATATTACTTGACAGTTACCACGCCCAGGGAAGCAGAATTATATCTCTTATTTATTAGCCACTTAACAATGTCATATTTTCCTTCATTGTTATTCTTATAAGCTAACACAGCTCCCAAATTATAGGGGGCGACGCGAACTACAAGACTAAAGGGTTGCATGACACTTTAATGAGTTGCATTTTCCCAGCTCTAATTACTGCATTTTCGTAATTTTCCTTTAACTGAATTCACATGGCGGAAGTAAACATTCGCTTCATTTGTTTAAATTTTATACGAGTATCACAATTTAGCATTTGTGTCTTTACTTGTAATGGTTAGGGCAGTATGTTCTGGGTATGTTACAATACCTTAGTGATACTGCTTGCTGCTGTAATGTGACACACCATTACTTTGTGTAAGCAGTAGAGTTGGCTTCATCTCTGTCTTGATTTATGAAGAAGTCAGAGGATAGATATTTTTACTTAGAAAACATTGCTGGTAATGAGGTTGGTATAGACTTTGCAGATCAGGATACAAAGACTTTTTAGCAAATACACTGAAAATATAGTCATAAATATTTCTGCAGAGGGCCAATGTTCAGTGTGGGCTGAAGTGCCAATAATGATTATGAACTTATTTGTGAGATTTTCTTGAATAGTTTGACATAATTGATTATGTAAGCCCCGAATGGCAAAGCATATGTACAGGTGAGTCAGTAGGTTTTATCATAATTTCATGGCTGTAGTTTGAGATCACAACAAATTAAAACCATTAGACAATGTTTGCCTGGTTTGCAGTCCCTGTAGCATCATGTACTTTCTCAAGTATACCTTACATTACAATATACATTAGGTTTGGTTATGTTTTAATGCTTCAATTTTACACTGTAGTACATGGCAAGACAAAAAATTACATTTTTAACTTCAAAAGCACTAGAGTACTGTGCTGTTCTTCAGCCTGTAATTGTTCAAAGTGGTGTTTCTGTCAACAGTGAATTGCAGCATTGAATATATAGTCATTAATATGGCATTCAGGACATTGATATTGCACCTGCATTAGATTTATCTTCATAATCCATGTTTTCATGCATTTCCACACAATATCAATTTGGATGAGTTCATGTGTCTTCAAACAAACCAATCTTTCGGCCTAGGTCCTGCTACTCAAAAACTGTGTCACTTGATTTGAGATATATGGAGATACCCCATCTTGGCACAAGTACATTTATAGTGAAGCTCACAGAGGAAAATCTTTCAGCATACCAGGGAGGCTATTTTCTGAGAACCATTTTGGTGTCCTCCCAAAAGACCACACTTTTCAGTATACTGAAAACTTATGTTGAAATTTTGTATTCACAATATAATTGAGGATTTTCCTACCACCATAAATGACAATTCTGGACATTTTTTAATATCACAGAGGGCACAGAAATAGCGTAATAATGAAGAAACAATGAATTCAAAGGGCTGTGTGTTCTGTGTTACACCACATCAGAATGAGTATGAGAACTGACACAGGTCATTTTAAAAAATTAAAATGCACTACTTTAGTCCATTTGAGGTTTAATATGTAGTTCTTAGCCATGTCATGTCCAGTAAGGCCTTGTTTTACAGCTGTTACTTTTAAACATTTTTGCTTCAATGCCCCTTACCAATTTACATCATGTCCTAATTTACACCCTGTCATTTTCATTTTAGTGCTGTATGGCTGCTTTATTCCCCTTCCCCTCTTTTTTAATGAAAAAATCATTTTTTATTAATGCTTTTTTCACCCACTTTTTCAGGAACACAAAAAGGGCTTAAAACAACGCCTTCATTTATAGCAGTATAAAATGAAAGCATTAAGGAATATCTAAATACATCTTTTTTATGTCCAAACATCTTGGGTTGTTTACATGACTTAAAAGCAGTTGCAGACTGGACAAATGTTCACTAAACATTTTTCATTTGTTGTTGTGCCAGGAGTACACCCCTGAAATTATGACATAGGCTCATGACCTGGCTTGTGTGTTAGTTTCTTATGAACATTCTGTGCTTTATGTTGGCAGGATGAACCACAGTCTCCAGACCTTGGTTCTCCAAATGGCACTGAAAGTTAGCTTTTATGAAGGATGGCTGTTGATATTACTTGTTTTATGCATCATGATAGCAGTGTTCGTATTCTGCTCAAACCATGAATCAGGGTGGCCACATTGTAGCTCAGCTCACTCATGGTGTGAAAGTCTTTCATCTTTCAAGAGCAAGAACATAGCACCCCTCATCATCTTTTTCTCTTACTATGACTTTTTGTTTATAAGGCTGTGCAGGCATGTTGGGTAGTATAGGGTATACTGAGAAGCAACAGGATTTCTCAGACCATGCTTTATGTTGCTGTACTTGTCAGATCCTTGAAGGAAATTTAGCTTTATATGAAACTGTAAATGATGAAATAGTCTACAGTCCCTAAATACAGGAATTGCAGGTACGAACAATTAGAAGCTGGTGGTTTTCTGAAGTGTGTATAAAGCAGTGGGAGTTTTGATTTAATCATTATGGCCTGTGATTGACAGGTTTTAAATCCCTCTATACTGCGGGGCTGGTGGCCAAATTTTAATACAAGGATATTAGTATAGAAATGGTATAGCATTCAGCCAGCTGAACTGCACACTTATGTTGTTACAGTAGTGCAGTACATAATAAATAATTGTTAACAAACTAATGATGATATTCTTGTGCATGAACTCTTTTATACAAATAATTCTCGGAATTATTCTATAATAAGTACATGTTATAAAAAAACTGGCATTATTCTTAAAAAAAATTGTACATACGTGTGCTCACAAATGTAAACTTCTGCAACTTTTAAATTTAACTGACATTTATATTGGTGCTTCTTTGAAGACTTCCATTCTATTCTTTTGTAAATAAGTGTGTTACGTAGGTGAAGGTTTGTGTTTTGATTAAAGTTTTTTTTTCTCTCATATTACATATCTGAATCAGATTTTGAATGTCAAAGCATAGTGAAAGAAATAAAGGATAAGAAACTTATGAAGAAGGGGTACAAGAATGGACATAAAGCAAAATGTTTATTATCATTACAAGAGCAAAAGATTTTGTCATTGTTTCTCCTTTACATTTTCACATTTTTATACAAGTCTGAACCTGTGCAGTTAGTAAATACCCATAAATGCTCCTTACCATACATTGTATTTTTAATATTGTGTTTGTGAATCAGGTTCTGCATTTTCTGGAACTGACTCTTTAAGACTATATTTAAGATGGAAGTCTGTCAAAGATGTAAATTCTGCAGCTCACCTAAGTAATAGTTGCAAGAATATTTTGCATCTATGATCTGTACTGTAATACTTGTCTGATGTCATTAACATAGGCATGAAGTTACTTTCACCAGCCAGCTTATTGATTCACTGCATCCTGAAACCACACTTGGCTGGAATTCTGTCTTTGACTGTAAAAATGAGACCTGAATGCAGATGTAATATTGTCCATGCTGTGGTCTTCTGGTGTGAGACACTGTGTTGATCACAGTCCAATCACTCAGCCCTGTGAAAAAGTGAGAACTTATACGAAACATTTTAGTGTTTTTCCTCAGGTGTTTCTGTTACTTCCTGTTTATCTCACAGAATAGCAAACTGCCAATGTATATTGTGTACAAAAAAAACTAGTTACATTATTGACATGGAAAATGCAGTGTCATCATCATCATCATCATCAAACGCATGCTACATGTGTACAGTTCCATGTTCAGTTAACACCACTTTTCTTATTGTATTTAAAGCAGCTCATTACATAGAGCCATATGCTCTTAATTTATCATCTGTGATAACTTCTGTAATGTTTTACCTAATGTGATCACAGAGGCATTTGGAGAGGAAATTTTATGAGCTTGATCCAAACCACATAAATTTATCATGATATATGTTGTGTGTGAAGTAGTTGAAGTACAGGGCAGGGAGTATCAAAGTAAAATAAGCTACGAAGACAATGCCTGTATAGAAGTCTTTACTGTACCAGCAAGTTGCTGTTTGCAAAGAGAAGGGTACACAACTACCACATTTACAGTATTCTGTCTCTAGTCTATTTACTCTAACATTGTTTAAAAGCATGTATTCAGAACCCAGCTTACTTAGTGGGCAAAGGTGTACTAGAGGCATTGAAAGGCACAGTGCATTCCAGAGCAGCGCTAGGATGTTGACATATCAAATGGAAATGTGTGGCCCTACACTGATAAGCAATGTTAAATGCACCATGGCAAAGAGCAGGCTGACTGTATAGTGATTACAGAGATAGAAGAGTGGAAGAAAGGAATTAGGGAACTGTTCAGTTCTAGTGTTCAGTCATAATAACAAGCTTATTTTGCCCAAGGTATATTTATGTAATTTATTTTTAGTTACACTAGGGTGTGCTGCAGACAAATATAAAAACTTGAATTTTAATATCATATTATACACAATGTTGCAATATGTTTGTAAAAGCTAAATTTCCGAAGGCAATGTCATTTTGTAATCCAACTTTACAAGCTGAGTGATCATTGTGTGACTGTAAGACAGGAGGAAGTCAAGATTAAGGAATGAAACAGTTAATTGAATGCAGCTGGTATGGAAGTGTTGCTTGTGGCTAGTTGAAGGTTCAAATCTGTATTCCCAAACCGTATGTACAGTTCAGCTGGTTTTACAGGTCTTGACTGCACTGCGGATGGTGTGACATGGCAGAGACTTTCAGAATTAGGCCTAAGTTCAGCTGAACTTGAGATGGAAACAGGAGTCCCCAAAGTGTAGTATGTGGACTATGATTCTCGTTTGAGCAGACTGACTTTTCCAATATTTTTAATGCCTAATTGCAGTGTATAAATTCTTATTTCTCAAAGTAGGGCACATTTGAATAATGTTTAGGAACTACGTATCTGAAATTTTTAGTAGATGAATGTATTTTTCTACGATAGAGATAGTTTTGTATATGAAGCACTTTTTAAGCTGTATGTTTCTTTTGATTTTGAATGCACTAGAAGTTTTCTTGACAACAAAGTTCTGCAGGTAAACAAAACGTTACTCACGAGTGCATTACTTATACATAAAGACGCTGGATCAGCAACACTTGAAGACTAGGAAACCTGCATCCAGTTTCTAGCAAAAAAAAAAAAACCATAAGAAGATATCCTCAAGTCGTACTGTAAATTTTCATGAAGTCGCCCAGACCACTTAACACTTTAGAGTTCCTCCAAGTTCTGATGTTGTAATAAACAAATACACATGTTGTGCTTTCATCTTATTGATCATTTAAATGTAATTATAACTTCCACATTGCTACCTACAACCTTCTATAAATGGAGTTCAGAAATACAGACTCTGAGAAGTGAAAGGCATACATACATGGGGAAGTAAGAAGTTAGCAAAAGGTGGTTAGTGTCGTTCTCATAGTATTGTTTCTAATACATATTCATTTTCATACTAATGGTAAGTCAAGTTTCGTTTGCTTTTCATAAAAAGAATATTGTCTGCTTTACTGCTTTTTAACTAAACCATGGCAGCAAATTTAGGAGAATTTGTGTCATGATAGGGGTGTAAACAGTGGACATCAGACATCTATGGTGAGACAAAAAACATTCATGACATGGGAAAGATTTATACTCAGAACCCCAAAGTTTTCTTGGCCTAATATTGTACGTACTTTAAACCACACAACAACCGGGATTGGCAGCTTCCAGTGTGCATTACATGAAGTAGTACAGTGGTAAATAATTTTAATAGTCATCCACTTTAGTGTAAAACTGAACTACCGATATATTAGAGACTTTATAGGACAGCCACTAAGAGGTTAACAAGTTTTAAATTTTTATGTGATTATGTAGACATTAGTACAACTAAATTCTATTTCGCTAATTACACACATTATTCCAGCAAGAAACGTTTACACAAAGCTTACATGCTGCATTACTCATAGGATACATTTTATAAAGAAATGCCTACAAAATATGTTATTAGCTAATTATGAATTGAAAAACAATCTTGTCCACTGCCTCTACTGTTTCATACTAAAAGCTTACAATATTTATTTTGCACTGTCATTATAAGAATTCCATTCATTGCCTCGTGTGAAAGGGAATACAGATTTGATTCAACTGATTAGTTTCTTTCCAGTGCTGCAGTATAGTAATCTAATGTAATTCTAAAGAACACCATGATGCAGTGATGACCTCATCAGTGTTCCAGTGCTGTGTATGTTTTGAAGAGGAACCCATGACTTATAACATGGAAGAACCAACTTATATAGCTAATGAATGTCTCTACAGTGTACTCTTAATTGTGCTCCTTGTGGGTCACAGTTTGGGATCAACGGTTTTTGTGGTCACCCTGTTATGGTTCCAGACAACATGTGCTGAGGCACTACTCAGTACTTGACGTCAACTCAGCCAGAGTGTTCGTGAGACATGAGTGGTATCTCAGTGCTACAATATTCGCACTGCCTACTCTTCAGTAATATAGAAATATCAGTTGTTTGTTATATAAAAGAAACAAGTGGAATTTCTAGTTGATTGTGCCATATGTGAGTGATGTTATTGGAGCTTATGAACATTTTATCTGCTTCCTCTAAAAGTACCAAGATCAGTTATGGTCTGTGTGTTTTAGTCTGTGTTACAGAGGCTTATATGAAGTTAACAGAACGACAAAGCCGATGTAGGAAGAAAGAAGTGTATGACAAGAATGTGTTTGCAGGAGAATTTTTTCAACAGTACTCTCTGATGAAGGTCCATTCAGTTAATTATCATAAATTTGTTTACACTGGATTTAACTGCAGAGACATTGAAATTCTTTTTGTTACTGTGTATTATTCTTATTATTGTAAGTGTGCCATAATTGGAGGCTTCTATACGTCTGTCCTTCAGTTTTCTTTTTGTGTGTGTCTTTCACTCCTTGTTTGTTTGTTTGTTTGTTTTTTGTGTGTTCTTTTGGTTTTTTTAGCCTTTTGACGTCCAATTTTTTATCACATGTGGTCACACGTGATACATTTATTTAAAATAAATATGGTACAATTGTGTTTGTACCTCTTAAATAAGTTGTTGAACTAAACGTGGAGTTTGTCTGGTATAGGGCCAGAATAAAAAATTACATTCAGATTGGTACTGGGTAGTGTGTCATGGTATCATTATGTGTGAAATTACTAAAGAAAATGTTAAACTATATTTGGACATAATCTGGTGTAGGACCAGAACAAAAAATCTAAATTGGAATGGATAAAAGTCTGGTGTAGCACTGCAATGGTGACATTTGACAGCGTATACTTGACAAGTGAGTCCAGCACAGGAACAAAACCAAAAATTTAACATGTTTGAGCCTGGTGTAGAAGTACATTATTAAAAGAAGCAGAAAAACATACTGAGTATGTGTTAGGACTGAAAGAAAAGTTTAATAATTTTACGAACTTCAGTGCAGGAATGCCCCAGTATGAAATTGTAAAAGACATGCTAAAATTAATTTAGGACCACCCTGTGCCATTTTAGGAGAGCAGTGGAAAATTAAAAAGTCAATGGATCATAATACCATATGTACAAGAACTCCTGAGTCCAGAGTAGGAGCTAATTAGAAAATTTAAAAGTCTTGACTGATTCTGGGTTAAGACTTGAAAGATTTAAATTTTCCTTAAAATACTATGTTTCAGTATGTTAACACAAACAGCTCATAAAATTTATTTATAGCATTTTAACTTTTAAAAATAATGTAAAATTTTAGTATGAGGTATATTCATATCTAAAGAAAATTTCATCATCTGTAATTGGAAAGGAAATAGTATACAAAACGTACTAATGAGCATGTGTAATTCAGACATTGTGAACAATGGAGTAAGATCAAACACGTGAAAAGGGACACAGCAATAAATTACACAAGCCATTATGATCTTGGCTGTATTTTGACACAGCATTCTTGATGGTATTACAATGCCTATTACCCCAGCTGGAGACGATTTGATGTGTGGAGCAGCATTTCTGAACTTATTTTTCTTTTCTGCTCGGAATTTTCATAACTTCATCTAGGGTTCGCAAAATTCTCTGTGTATTTTATCTGTCAGGTGTTTTTCACACATGTCTTAGTCATTTCTACGGAGTAATTTCTGATAGTTCTTTGTATGTCTGTAACTAATTTTCCCAGCATTGAATCAAGATAAGAACATAATAAGGCTATGCAACAACGTTTTTCTTATAGCATGACTTTCATCCTTTTATCCCTGGATTTAATCCAAGATAACAGATGGTAAATTAAATGCACTTCTTTGAATATTCCTTCATTCTCTTCCTTTTCATGTCCATTTCACTACAAAGAAAATGTATCATCATTACTCAGTGACCATTCAAGCACTGTGTCAGCTAGATGAAGCATCTCAGGAAGTGATAATGTGGTGCCTGATCAGGGCTAAATACACCTCAGGGATCTATGATGGACAAGTATGAAGCTGCAGGGAAGCTGTGATCAATGGGGGACAACTAAAGATTTTTGACACAAACCTGATCCAGTGCCACATGAATTCAGTCACTTGATACTAGACCCAAGGCTACAAATTAAGAACCAGCGCCTAACCACACATGATACCTGAATATCCATAGCCAGTAACAGAGTGTCATTGAACACCATTCAGATGATCAGTCAGAATCTATGAAACTGTTCCATAGGATGTTGAAATTCATGCAGCATTGTCTTTAATTTCATCTTTGTATCACCTCTTGATTTTCATAGATTTGATATATTATTGGTAAGAACTTAATTGGAAATGAATATGTCATACTGCAAAGTTATTTATTTTATTCACATTGTCATTTTATATGAAAAATTTGCTTCTTTATTTGGTACAATTAATTAATTTGTTTTTGATCAACTGTCAGAACCTGATACAAACTTGCAGACTTTCTGAAGCCAGTTTTCTAACACAGGCTGGAATGTGTATTTCCTGCTGCTTCCGTGCATGCTACATGCTTCAGAACATACCCAGCCACCTACTGAAGAGGTACTGGGGGTTATTTTCTCAGGGATAGAGGGGCCACATCTTGAACTTGCTGCTGACCTCCATCTAGTGACAAAGTTCCAAAGGCATGGGGATTTGCTTACATTATTCCAGATATCTTCATGGGATGGTGCTGAAGCACAGGATTTTATCTTTATGTGACATGTAATCTAAGCCACATTGACATTTTCTATAACAAATGCAGCATGTAGTATTCCTTTTATCAGCTGAATCCCTAATATCAAGTTTTGTCATTCTGGTACCAATTTTTCAGCTGTAATAACATAATTATTATGTGAATATTTTTAATTAAGTTCTGAATCACAAGAAGGTCCCAGATGTCTGAACACACGGTTAGTGATAAGCTCACCTGCCTCTCAAGATACAGTGAATGAGTGTGTGAATATTCCCCTCAGGGAATGATAAGACATGAGCCAGCAAATAATTTAAATGATGGTGCTGCTTGCAGAACTGTATAGAAATATCACCAAGTATGGACAGATTTGTTTAAGAATACAGTATATATGTAGCAGCTGAGTGTAATTGTGTTGTGCAGTTCTTGCTGCATGTTAACCATTAATGTGTGAATTTATGCATCACATATTTTGAAATTTCAACCTGCTTGGCACTTGATGGTTAAGCACTGACTCCCAGTTCAGAAATGCTTGCTATTGTAGAAAAAGTTACCATAATATGGCAACAGCAGTAACAATATTGTACCTGCAACTATATCTACAGATCAGAACATGGAAATTTTATATTTGCAAACACTTACTTGTACTCACAGCATAATTGCATGTCTTTTATGGTTGTTCTCTGGATTTAATTTAGCATGTCAATAACACAGTTAGGAAAATATGAAATATGAAATCATATGTTTTTTGCAAGTGGAAATTTATGCAACTTTTATGAAATCAGTTCTCATATTGGAGATTATAGAAAACTGTTGTCACTTGCCAGAATACTTATGTTAAGATTTATTTTCCTTTGGTAAAAAAATTTATTTCATTGAATGCTGAAAGGTTGCTGTGTTTGGTTGTAAGAGTATCATTTGATCAAGTGCACAGCGACGTTTGTGTATTGGATCTTGAATGTACAGTTCCACAGTTTCCATAGTCATGAAAGAGAAATCCAGAATTTCTCACATATGTGTATTTTGCAAACTCTTCTTTATCATAAATCAGTCATAGGACACTTGCAGACTACATTTGTTACCTTAAAAAGTTCAAATCTACATCATAGCTTAGACAGTCACTGATGCCTTACCATGGTCCCCCAGTTCAGTCCCAATTTGGAGTTTGTGTTGAACAAACTGGGGCAGCTTCTTTGAGGATTTTCTTTTCCACTCAATCCCTCACCCCCTCTGTGATATGCAGTATGCCTGGTGTGCTAGAACATTATCACAATTTCATTCTTGTTTTCAGAACTTGGCAAAGTTCATTAATTTACAAAATGCATGTTGCTTGACTGGTTGGAACTGAACCTGTATCTGCCTTTAGTTTCTTCTCTCAGTTTAAACATAAGTTTAAAGCCACAAAAAACTCTGATTTCTTTCTGCCATGATCTTTGCACTGTTTTTTGTTTCAAAAGCTATTCATCAAGGGCTTCAGAAGTGTTTTAAATCTCCTTTGACAGGGTCTAAATAGCTGTCTCTTCCCAACATGAAACAAACAAACAAATATTGAAACATGAGCCACATTTTTGTCAGAATTTGATGTGTTAACAAACGTTTCCCAACAAGTAAAAAGTGTCTTCAGATTGTGATTCTGTAAAAATGTTTTGGTGTCTAATTAATTACTTTAATGTATGCTGTGGTTGATTGATAATGTAGGAAGATATATCTTTAGCACCTGAAATGCATTGTTATATACATGACTTAAAATTCAGAAGTCAACAATTGTTGGCTAAAACATGTGTACAAATATGGTTCCAATTTTATGACTGTTCTTTATTGAAGTATTGAATGATCCTTTTTTATGCAAAATGCCTGGTGAATAAATTTGTGATTTTTAAAACAGGTCTGTAATGAGTAGATTTTCGAAACTAGAGAGAGTACTGTAAGTGAACTGCCTTGTATTGAGCTTCTTTTATTATTTGATTTGGTTCTGTTCTGTACAGTGATCGTAATTCTGATGTGAATACTGTAAATGAGAATATTTAAAGTTTGTACTGATGGAGGTAGTAGCATGTTTTGATTTCAGTTTCAGGTCTCTTAATGGTTACCTTAAATGGATTTATTTATTGAAGTTCTGGGATTCATGTTCTTTGAGTCTGTAGGTGTATATCTTTGGAATTGTCTTGTAAAATGTCAGTACACATGAAAACACTAATACAGTGAGGATCAGTAATTGGTTTCAGATGCCCTGAGCCAGACTATCTTTCAGTTAATGTAAACCAAATTTGGATAAGAAACTCACCACTAATATGAATTGACACCTCACTCCAGTGAGTATGTGATGCCATGTCATTTTGTACACAGTCTTTAATATTTTAAAGGAACCTGCTTCCTCCATTTACTCTTCTACCCTGAAGGAAATGTTAACAGGATCCTTTGAAATATTGGTACACACATACCAAACTACACTGCATCTCAACACAGCAAACGGTATGCAGTTTTCAGAGTTGCAGTTGGTTATTATTTTAATTTATGTTTATAGTAAACATGTTTGTACAGAAAGAGGTTAAATTTTATACTTCCTGTCTTGATAGCATGCAGGGAAAATGCAGTGCTTATTGAAACAAAGAAAGCTTGTGGTATCTATAAAGTTTCAAAGTTGATCCTCATCACAGGCATATAGTTGGGTTTCACAGTTTCACAAGACAGCAATTTGTCAGTGCCAATTATTCCATTTTCAGAATAGCACTTAGTAATGAAGTTACTTCCAATAAACTCTTAAACTGATAATCTGGGTATTGAAATAGAGATGCATCATTTCATAGGGTTGTCTGAAATATTTTCCAGATGCCTAATGGGGTTTTCCTGTATATCTGAAGCAATTTATCTGCATTATATTTGATTTTATCTAATTAATATTTCTAACATTCCAGTCATATAAAAACATCATAAGAATTTTTCCAGCAGTTTACTTTGATCTATTGTGACATCAGCCATTGTGAATAATGACACTAGTGCATTATTATTATTGTTATTATTGCATTTAGACTTCAGCATTTCTTTGATAAAAATACAAAATTCTCCTATCTTTTTAGAATTTACTGATTAATTTAAAGAAGCTTGTCTCAGTACCTAAAATTCTGTGTCTTGAAGGCATACAAAGGTTATAGAAAAAGAACTCCATGCATTCATTAGTTTGGAAATAGATGCAGATGAGTGGGTCATCTTTCTACTTCACTGCTTGGAAGAGAGATTAATTGGATAGGAAGTTATCAAGTCACAGAACTGGTTTCTGTGATGACAAAGAGGGAAATACAAGTTGCTGGAAGGAAACTTAACCAAAGTCAACTAGACCATAGTCTGCTGCTTTCCTGGCTGTTTCAATCTCTTCCACTGATGAAATCCAGCAAATGAGGTTGAAGAAGAAAGGTACAGGGCAGTGGATTGGGCTGATTTCCTTCCTATGTCATCAGGTATTTTAGAATCCAAAGTCCTATGCTAATATGAATTCTAAATCAGTCTTATTCATTAGCTCTCACATCACTTGGAACACAGTTTTATTGGTTGTGACTGTGTCTGATTCTGTGCAACTTACAGTCATGGTGGGAGAATTAAACATATCCAAATGCTGGCTAACAGTTCATTTTCTTAAGCAGAAATTTGACTGTGTTTCAAAAGCAACATAAATTTTCAAATTTACTTGTTTGAAATTTTAGAGGTGTTTTTAAAAAATGTTCAGTGCATGAAATTTATTTGTTCCTGATTTTGAACAGCATGCCCAAGGTTTGATGCTTGTACAGCTGCGATAACTTAATCTGTATAGTGTCTATACTACAGTCTGGACAAACTGGGTTTCGAATGCCAGGAAGGGCCAGAAATTTGTTTTCTTTTCCAAAATCTCCAGAAAGTCTCTGGAGCCTAACCAGCCACCTATTTATTGAGTACTGGGATTCTTTCCCAGATGTAATACAGAAGGAGCATGAAGTTAACCATTCACCTTTATCTAGTGCTGAAGTTAAAAATCAGTAGAACTATCTGTGCATCCCTGTATGCCTTCATGGCATGCATGAAAACAAATTTACTTGTACCTTTTTATTTGTTCGAAACCACAGATGTTCTTCAAAAATATTCATTACATGAAGTCTATTTCCTTCTGATTTTGGACAAGAAGGCCAGGGTTCAGCTTTCAGTAAGATGTACTGGAATTTTTCTCTACATTACTGTGTCCAGAATGATTGGAATTCATGCAGGCTTGTAGCACGTGAATAGTAGTTGTTATCCCTAGAAGGAAATGTTTTCTGTCATGCAGCTGACTGCTTATTTCCATTTAGGACCACAATGATGAACTGTCATGACTTTACCTCTTTCTGCTTTATATGCTGTCATGGCACATTGTTTTTCACAGGAATAACTTCAGAATTTTTTTCCCCCTGCTTTACTAATTTGACAGAATAAGCTCTACACTCTGTTAAAACAGAATAATAAAAATATCAGTAAATGGGGGAAATATTGAAGATTCTGTCACATACTCTGCAGTACTTCACAGGGAAGGGATGTTAAGTCCATGAAATTTTTTGTGCTTATTACTACTATGAAGTATTCTTGAGATTAAAACAGATTAAATCCCCCTCCATTTGTTTAAGATTTGAAAGACTGGTATGTATTTGATTACTATACTGACACCACAGAAAGAAGTCCTATGGATGGCAGTCCAACACTTTTCACTGTCCCTACTGTTGTATTCTACCAACCCACATAGCATTTGTTACAAACGAAAGTTGTCATTACAGAATTGAAAGCTGTCATTACATGTGTATGAACAGAACTTCTAAGTGACTGGAAACGAATACAAAGAACTATGCTGGACGGAGAAGTGTATTGCCTCAAGGGAGATGTAGAGGGAGTTGGTCTGCTTTTTTTTTTTTTTTTTTT
>Ga0131853_10001727_pt1 | contig 38991 bp, 29 predicted proteins | sample TergutLab28metaG_FD_92764 | JGI IMG/M metagenome (GOLD analysis project Ga0131853, IMG submission 92764) | Labiotermes labralis P1 segment gut microbial communities from Petit-Saut dam, French Guiana - Lab288 P1 (version 2) (version 2) | ecosystem: Host-associated > Arthropoda: Insects >... | reverse complement strand
TCACACATTCTTCCGGGAACAAACCCAACAGCTGAAGCAACGCCCGGGCCTGCCAGCAGCGCTCCGTTACGGTCAAAAATTCGACCGCGCTCTGCCGATAGAGTACTCACACGCACCCTATCATTACTACGTAGCTCCGGAAAAATCATGTTTGAAGACCAATGCATACGATATTCGCCATATTCATTTAAATCAAAAAAAGCACGGTGTTCATGAGCTATTACCCCCGCTACAGTATCCATGCTCAGATGATACTCGACAATTTTTTGTCCTGTATCTGAGTCATTTTCTATTATCTCTTTAACGGTCAGCGTAATATTGCGGGCTTCAATCCCCTCGTAAATATTTCTGTTTCTTTCAATAAAGTCTTGTTGGGAAACAGTCATTTGACTGGATACAGTCAGCATCTCATACATGTCTTCAAATTGTCTTGCTTCAATGCGGGCAAAGTATTGCTTTAGCAGCTCATCCGGGGATTTTAACTGATTATCCGCTTCGCTTATTGTTTCTCTCCGCAGCCAAGAAAACATAGACCCATAGAGATATTGATCAAAAAAATCTATCTCAGCCAAAGGCACCTGTGATGAACGCAAAGAAAACAAAGCAAAACCTGATATGACAATAAATACGCCGCACACAACTGCAATAACCATGCTGATTTTCTTTTTATATATCCTCTTTTTTCGGATTGATTTCTTACTCATGTCTCCCCCACTTTCATTCCTTCTACCATTCCTGTTCCGGTAAATATACCATAGTACACTAACTATAGTGTACTATCGAGCAATAGCATTAACCGGCATAGGATATTCTACTGTAATCGGTCTCATTAAAAAAACCTCAATAACATCCCGGGCTATTTCTGTGGACGCTGCCGGCATCACTCTTGTATCCCCAAAAGGAATGGTCACATACACCGCAATTTGCGGATCATCAAAAGGAGCATAACCTCCAAAACTCGTGTGTGATAACCGAGTGCCCGTCTGCTCGGCAGTGCCTGTTTTACCTCCTACCCGGATGGGAAACCCTCTAAATTGGTTGGCGGCCGTACCCCGTTCTGTGGCTTGCAACATACCTTGTTGAATGACTGCCCAGGTATTTTCGGATATTTCCATACCTGTATCATCCGGCACAGGTATGGTTTGTTGTATGATATCTCCTCTATAATCTCTGACACTGCCAACCAAATGCAAAGGGAGACGCACTCCGTTATTCGCTATTTGGGCGATATATCTGGCCATCATAGCGGAGGAATAATTATTGTAAGACTGCCCGATTGCCGTCCGTATCGTGTCCCCATCAAACCAATCCCACTGACTTCTTGGCGCAAACTCATCCCGCCTCAGGTGAAGAAATTCTTTAAGGGATGGGGAAGCCATGATATTGGTGGTTCTTTCACGATTAAAAGTATCCGCAAGTTCTCCAACTTCGACCCCTGTCCGTTGATTCAGGCCAAAAAATTCCATAAATGCGTTAAGTGTATCAATCCGTTGATGTGGATTGCTTCCTAAGCGAAAAGCAGTTTCAAAAAAGAAATAGTTACAGGAAGTAGAAATTGCCTGTACTACATTAATACTACCATGACCTATTCTGGACATGCAATGCGCATAAGGCCTGCCTGCTCTGGTAAAAGCAACACCGTCACGTATAGTAGAAGAGGGTGTAATAACTCCCATCTCAAGACCGGCCGCCGCGGTAATCATCTTAAAAGTAGAGCCGGGCGCTCTGGCTTCTCTAAAAGGACGGTTATACATGGGTATGGTAGGGTCATCTACATTTATACGATAAAAATACTCCGCATCTATACGATTAGCTAACCGGTTATTATCATAAGACGGATAACTCACCGCTGCAAGCACGGCACCGGTGGGGATATCAACCACTATAACCGAACCTGTTGCCGGGTCTATATTGAGCATCTGAGGGGTAAGTTCCCCCATACGTAACTTTTCTACGATAAAGGAGTGAGGTGTACCCCTACCGGCCATAACACGGGCAGAAAAATTGTTGTAATCGGATAAAATCCCCATATCTACCATTGCTGTAAACAGCATAGCCGGGGTAATGCGTGCGGTCTCTATACCATCGACCAGCAGCTGAATGATTTGGCTCCTGTCTTCTCTTGAGGGTGTTGCTTCCGGGAAGTTTTCTAAAATATAATTTCGAAGATAGTAAACGGCGCTGTCTGTTTCAGATTCTAAAATATCCCTAATCGGTATCCAGCCTGCCCTCACTAAATTATTGAAAATTTGCTGATGGGTGATACGACCTTCGTTTAAGGGGCCTCTTTGTATTCTGCGTATGGCTATTTCGGTCAGATAATCTTTTAGGATGTAATATGTGCGGCGTTGCATTTCGATATCAATAGTCAGGAAAATGTTATAACCGGGGACAGGAGACGCTGTTTGGGGTAAAGAAGCTGTACGGCGCCCTGTCGAAGGATTAATTTCGATTACATGAGCACCTGCCTGACCTCGTAATAAATGTTCCTGAGAACTTTCCAACCCGGCTTTGCCTATGACGTCATCATGAGCATAGTCTGGATTTGCTTCCAGTTCCTCTGCATTGATGATACCTGTGTATCCCAGCATATGCGAAAAATATATCCCTTGAGGGTATTTCCGTAACGTTCTTATATCTATATTTACACCGGTAAAGAAAGTACTTCGTTCTTCTATGGCTGCTACGGTTGGCATTGATACATCGGTGGCTATTACAAAAATCTCTTCTGACCTAAAGCGTCGTTCAAATATCATACAACGAAAGTTTAAAATGCGTCTAGCGTTCTCGCTGGATAGCGTAGGATCTATGTTAAACTGCTCAAGCAAATGTGAAAAGGATTCCGCCGCAGTAGCGGTTACGGGATTAGGAACAGCCATATCGGCCTTCCAGCGGTATTCCCTCCGCTGGCGTATCTCCGGTGTATTGCCTCCAAAAGTAAACGCATAAGGCCATTCTGTTGTCATTGGAAACTCATTAATAAAATCCTCACCATTATGCTCAAATATCCTTGTCAATTCCAATAATGCTTCGTTTGATATAAGCTGGCTGGGATCCAATGTTACAACAAAAACCGGAATATTAACAGTTAAAGGCCGCCCAAAACGGTCATAGATATTTCCCCTGGTTGCGGGAATCGTCTGCACAATCGTTGTAGTATGTGGAGGTGCAGTTGTAAAAGAATCGGATATTACAATTTGTATATAAAACAATTCTGCAATCAAGATGAAAAAAAGCACCGCGGTTATAGCCATAAGCCATATAATACGGTTTGTTAAAAACCGGAATATGATTTTACCCGTATCTGATACAAACTCAAGTATCTCATCGTTTTTTATTATTCGGCTAATCATATATCATTCGATTCTGATTCTGAAAGTCTGTTCTGAGATCAATTTCGGATGCATTTTGTAAAATGCCCAAATATAAACCTGTGCCGGTGCCTGCCATCGCAAATCCCCCGATAAGGATCACCGCAAATACAACTCTAAATATCATGACGCCAATTGTATTTTTAAGTCTGGTGATATGTGGATGATGGCCACGTTTACGTCTTTTATTTGCCGGTTGAGAATAATCCATAAAACCTCCGTACATCAGTACTATACTTTACGCAGAGTCAAATTTATAAAATTAAACCCTTGTTCTTACATGTGTAGTATTTATATCTTACATGCGTAAGATATAAAAGTCAAGGCTCCGGATTTCTCAAAAATAATTGTCCAAAAAAAGCGGCTTGCGCCGCGTTAATAAATCCCTTTATTTTCTAAAATCGAAAGTGTAATTTGCGCTGCGGCACTACCTCCTGCATTATCATCACCTTTGATATAGGTTGCAAATATATATGTATTGCTATCATTTTCAACATATCCAATAAACCAACCGGTGGTGATACTGCCATTTACAAAGCCGTTTGCGAATCCTGTTCCTGTTTTTCCAGATAAAACAGCCCCATTTCTTTCAGCCAGACGTAATGCATCTTTTAGCGTCTCAATGTGTCTGGTTGCAAATATACTATCCTCTTGAAAAACATCCTTTAATACCATAACATGCTCTACCGGTGATATACGCAATGAGGAATCTATCCAGAAGTCAGTAATACCGCCGGAAATATTGTAATTTCCATAAGATAGTCGTGATAGGTAATTTTGCAGAGCTTCCTTGCCAACCTGTATATCCATATCTTGAAAATACCAGCTGGTAGAATTTTGCATGGCTGACGCCAAATTTTGATCTTGATTCCACGTTTCAAAAGGTTGTATAGTTCCATCCCATTCCCGTAATGTATCATCTGCTTCTAATACACCTGTTTCCAAAGCAATGAGAGCGCTAACTATTTTATAAGTCGATAAAGGCGACACCCTCGTTACACTCATTTCTCTGTTATGAACGGTATAGAGACCGCTCTCTAAATCATAGAGTACAAAACTCCCTTCCAATTCACCAAAAAATGATGACAGGTCTTTGTATATAACATTGCCAGCCCGAAAATAAAATATATTATCATCAGTACCAGCCAAAGCGCTAATAAGAGGCAACTGACAAAAAGCGAGAATCCCTATGAAGGCAAATACACAAATACTTTTGACTTTCAACAAAGCCGATTCACTTGTGTAAGAAGCGATATGTGCAATACGTTTTATGATTTGCGGTTTTGACCCGCCTACACCCGCTGTTAAAAAAAGTTCGGCAGGACATGATATGGCTTTTACAAAATTTAATAATGTCGTACCATAGTCAACGCGATGTTTTTTGGGGAGCATCTTTAACACAGCAGTATCGCAAGCCAGTTCCCTATCCAAACGCATTTGCTTAAATGCGATGTATATCAGTGGATTAAACCAGTATAAAATCTGAAACAGACACATGATGTTATTGACTTGGATGTCTTTGTTTTTACAATGGGTTAATTCATGTAGTAAGACATAACGTACATCATTTAATGATATTTTTGGCTCGGGTAATATGATGAATATTTTGAAAAACCCTATTGTCATAGGCACTTTTACCAGAATGGATGTACCAAGAAAGATATGACTTTTAACACCGGTTATACCCTTGCAATGAGAAAACAAAGCAAGCAATTGTTGATCTTTTATAGGTTTTACAGATTCTTTGATGAGCCGTAAGTTTTTGCCACAAAGGTACATAACTACTATAAAAGCTATAATACCGATAAGCCATACTCCCATCGCAATAAGTAATAGATAATCTGACACCGCGGAAGCTGTCTGTATCCCAAAATCCTGCAGCCAACCCAAACCATCTGCAAGTCCGACCTCTGCACCGACAGTGATGGCCGAAGATGTATTTGCTGCTTGTCCATTTTCATGACTTATATTTAACCAATTGTCTAGATTAAAAGGCAGAATCAAAGACGGCAAAAAGCCCCTTGGAACAAAAGGTATGGCTAGCAGTACAAGAAAAAAGTAATCTATATTATAGTGCCATCTGGCCGATATATGCTTTTTCAACCCTTTTTTTACCAACAGAATAAGCAGTATGACAAAAGAAGAGACGATAGAGGCCGTAAGAAAATATATAAAAAGTGAATTCACAGGGTCACCGCTCTTCCGATAATTTTTCTCCAAAGGTTTTTAAAGTACGTCTGAGAGCAGCAATATCATCATCAGAAAGCCTATCTTGTTCCAATAAATTGACGATCATCGGATTTAATGCGCCATCATAAAACCGATTAAGAAAGCTATCATTTTCATGAGATAATATTTCCGATTCTTTTACCAGTGGGGTGTAAACAAATACCCGGCTTTCTTTTTCATATTGCAGGGCACCTTTTTTTACCAGTCGCGAAAGCAATGTATGTATCGTTTTTGGCTTCCATGCTGTGGATTGTGCAAGTTTTTCGACTACTTCATTTGTACTGATAGGAGCTCCCGCCGACCAAATAACTTTCATTACCTGGTATTCGGCATCTGAAATTTCGGGAATCTCTTTCACAGGATACCCTCCTTTATTCTGATTACTAACCCATTGTTTGAAATTTCCTGTAAACACCTTCTACTACTACATGCGTAATATTATTATAGAATCTTCTCTTTATTTGTCAAATTTGAATATGACCGATCTAGAGGGTGTTTAAAGGACCCCGTTATTCTTGTGAAACCATTGCCTCATATGTTCCAATAACATTTTCTATGATATAATTTAGGGAGCAAGTCAGATTTTAACCCAAATTATTGTCAATATCGACTAAGGTTGTACAAATGCCACTTACACAAATCTTAGTCATCTGAAAGGATACCCTCATGCATCGCGATTACTCCCCTATGAACGCCGCAGGCCTCATGGACCGGGTCTTTGATTTATACAAGGATACTTTTAAATTTCAAATCGCTTTCTCTTTAATTATTGGGATCATCTCAACTATACTCATAATGGTTTTGGGTATTGCTTTGGCTCTTGGGATCGCAAGTATTGTATACGGAATGATTGCTACAGGTGCGTACAGCGAGTTTTATGATCGCTATATTATCGCAGCTGTTATTTTTACGCTACTCGCCATTTTACCTCTGTACTTAGGTTGGCTATATCTATCGGCCTCCGGACATATTTTAATATCCAAACAAGCATTTTATGGTGAACGTATCGAACTGCCCATTTTTGACACTTTTAGGGCATTTTTTCGGGTGATGAGTGCTGCCATGGCTCAGCTGCTGCTGTCCGTACCTTGGTTTATCCTTTTGGCTATTGTTATTTATAACGCTGTGGCAGGTTATACTGATATTTTTGAGTTTATTGTGGGTATACATCCACTGGTACTTGCCTTATCAACACTTGCGTATGTGTTGATATATGTCATCTATTCCAATATATTTGCTTTGTCGGTACCTGTGGCAATATTTGAAAAGCGGCTTTTTTTTGCAACAGTTGCCCGGTCCTTTCAACTCATTAAAGAGGATTTTTGGAAAGTTTTGGGCATTCGGATATTGTGGGTAGTACTCGTTTATTTGATTTCTTACAGTGCTCAGGGATTGTTACTGGCAATTATAGCAGCAATAGCTTTTTTGGCCGGAAATGTCGCTGACATTGGTGCGCTTTGGTTTGCCGCAGAAATCCTGCAGTTTTATATATCTCTGTTTTCTTTGTTCATAGGTATCATTATCGGTCCTATGGAAGGGATCATGACGGCTTTGATTTATTTTAACCAAAAAATTAAAAAAGACGGACTTGATATCGAAGTCGGCATACAGCGTTTAATAAGGGGAAGTAATCCATGACCTCTTTTTATGAAGCGATGCATGAAGTACTTCAAAGACCTCAATACGACATCTTAACCGGTCGTGCCATAGATTATCGGCAGATTATAATCGATGCTTTAAACCGCACGCTTATAAATCTTTTGGAACAGCTATTTTCAAATATGCCCGATTATTCTCCGGAATATAATTTAGGGGCCATTACTAATATCTTTATTATTATAACGGCTCTGCTGCTGCTTGGTGCGGTTATAGGCATTGTTTATTTTATACTTAAACGCACAGGTAAAAATGCCGCCAAGGAAATATCCCTTGCCTCAGTTTTTGACGATATTTCAAACAAGCGATTTACTTTAGGAGATCTGCTTAAACTTTCCCGGGAATACGCCGAAAAAAATCAGTTTAGAGATGCAGTGCGGCATCATTATATTGCCGTTTTAGTTGCCTTACATGATAAACAAACCATACAAGTGGATAAATCAAAAACAAATGCCCAATTAACACGAGAGTTGGCTTTGGCCGCCCCCACTTTATCCGATCCTTTTATATCAATAGTAGATGTATTTCAAGAGACATGGTTTGGCAGAAGAAATGTAGACGCAAATCAATATCATCATTTTACAGTTAATGCGGAGGAAATTCTGCATGAGAAATAAAAGGTTTAATATTATAGTCATTTTACTGCTGGCTTTGTTTGTCGGCGTGGTTTGGATTGCTAATCGTCATGTAAATGATTTACAGCATCCGGACTATACCTCCTTTTCCACCAGGAATTATGGCATCAGTCTATTACATGATACATTGCGTCATATGCAATATCCGGTTGGTATTTTATACCGACCCGTTGGGGAAACCGTTAGTATCAATCATGCGGTATTTATCATCCAACCTACAAATCCCCGTATAAACACCGAAAATACCGAAAGTATTTTGAATTGGGTACGTGGAGGCGGACGATTGATTTACTTAGAAAATCGCCAGCCTACGGTTATAGACCGAGCCCTTGACAATGAATATCATACTGCCTTTGGCAGTATGCGGATATATCGGCTGGGTATGGGAGAAATAGTAACCGGCCGGGCCGACACCGTTATCAATGCCAATTTAATGGAAGATTCCGCTTACGGGCAAGGTATCGCGTATATTCTTGCCGGTTGGAACCCGGAATATATCTATTTTGCCGAGTATTATCATGGATATCGCGAAATGACGGGAGCTTTCAGACTATTGCCTTTGTGGCTGCAATTGGTAGTTGTCCAAATGATCATTGGCATAGTAGCCTTAGTATGGCATTTTGGAAAGCGATTTGGTGTCCCCACCCCCTTTTACGAGGAAATTGAACGGGAAGAAAACGAGCAGGTATTTGTGCTTGCGCGATTATACAAACAGGCGAAAAAATAAATAGATAAATTGAATGCTAATTACGGATTAGCATAGATTCATTATAGGAGGCAGTAAAAACCCATGGATACAAAAACGCTAACTACCCAGTTGAAAGCAGAAATCAATTCCGTTGTTCAGCAGCAAGAATCCCTTACCGATCTGGCCATAACCGCCTTATTAGCCGGAGGACATGTATTAGTAGAGGGAGTACCCGGTTTGGCTAAAACATTGTGGGCCAGAACCGTAGCTCAAGTCATGTCCATGGATTTTAAACGTGTTCAATTTACCTCTGATCTCATGCCTTCGGATATTTTGGGTACGAAGATATTTAATCAGAGATCCGGGGATTTTGAATTGCGTAAAGGTCCTCTTTTTACACAGCTGTTTTTGGCAGACGAAATCAACCGCACACCTCCAAAAACCCAATCGGCCCTGTTAGAAGTTATGGAAGAACGGGCAATTACCATCGATGGTACCCGCTATGTATTAGACGAGCCATTCTTTGTAATGGCCACTCAAAATCCCATAGAGTACGAAGGTACCTATCCCTTACCCGAAGCCTTACTTGATCGTTTTATGATGAAAATTTCCCTGACCTATCCGGGAGTCGCGGCAGAAAAGCAGGTGTTGCAAATGCATCACAGCGGCTTTGATACCGTTCATTTATCCGGTCGGCCTGTGTGCAGTGCAGCGGATATCGCCCTGTGCCGTGAAGAAATCGCTCAAGTCACCGCAGAAGACAGTATAATGAATTATATTGTCAGTATCGTAGAAACCACCCGCCGCGTTGGTGCCGTTATGTTTGGAGCAAGCCCCAGGGGATCAGTGGCCTTATTGCGGGCATCTAAAGCCTATGCCGCCATGGAAGGCCGGGATTTTATCATACCCGACGATGTACGGCTGCTGTGTGTGCCTATCCTCCAACATCGCATTATCCTTAAGCCCGAAGCGGAAATAGACGGAATAAAGCCTGATGTAGTTATTGAAAATATTTTATCTCAAATCAAGGTTCCGAGATGAGTGTAACCAGGCGTTTTGTTGTTTTGGCAGCCATCGGTATACCCTTATTGTTTGTTGCCGCCCTATTTCCCTCACCATTATCGGCTTTTGTTTTTTGGCTGTACAATCTCACAATATTTGGCTTGTTGATTATAGACTTTATACTGTCACCCTCTGCTTCCGTGTTTACAGTACAGCGGATAGATTCAGATAAATTGTCTCATCAGGCCCTTAATCAGATTTCCTTTACTATATATAATCCCTCCCCTTACCTGTTGCAGGTTCAAGCATTGGATACGGTGGATGCTCGTCATTTCCGGGTATCTGGAGAGAATCTAAAATATACCATAGCTCCGTCCGATACCAGGATTTTTTCTTACAGTGTTACTCCATCTAAACGGGGAGCATTCACTTTTCCCCATATCCACCTGCGTGTGCGGGGAGTATTGGGGTTATGCAGTAAATATTTTTCCCATCACTGTCCTATGGAGTTTAAGGTTTATCCTAATTTAAAGGATCTGGGGCGTTTTCGGATTATGACACAAAAAAACCGCCTGCTGCCCAAGGGAGAGAAAGCGGTACGATTATTTGGCTCCGGTACAGAGTTTGAAAGTCTGCGAACCTATGTAGAAGGTGATGATTATCGTAAAATCAACTGGCCCGTTACCGCCCGGGAGATGCGTTTGATTGTCAACGATTATCAAATAGAAAAAAATCAACCGATTTTTATGATGATAGACGCTGGTCGGCCTATGAGCTACAATATCAAAGGGTATCAAAAATTAGACTACGCCATTAACGCGGCTCTGGTATTATCGGATATAGTCAATCAAAAAGGGGATCAAAGCGGGTTATTAGTTTTTGATAAAGAAGTACACAGCTTAATCATGCCCGGCAAAGGCGATGTTCATAGAAACAATCTGATGGAGGCCTTATATCATATCCAAGGCACCCGAGATACTTCTGATTATCAAACGGCTTTTTTAACCCTGTGTCAACGGCAAAAACGCCGAAGCCTGGTTTTTATCTTTACAGATTGCGAAACATTGGAGGAGGCTCGTGCGTTGACCACCGGTATGGCGCAACTCAAACGGCGCCATGTTCCGATTATTGTATTTATGAAAAATGATGGATTGATTGCACTAACCGATCATACTGACAGGCATGTACAAGAAGTGGCACAGTCGTTTTTAACAGAACGTCGGCAATTATTTCGCACATTAAATGCTATGTCTGTTGCAAATATAGAAACAGCCGCAGAGAAATTTTCCACAGCAGCAGTTAATCAATACCTAAGCCTTCGCAAAGTATAGGGACAGACCAACAAAAACTAAAAAAGAAAAGCCCAGCTTAAAATAAGGGGGAACGCCCATTGGTGTAAAAAAGCCTTCGATCAAACCGGCAATTATCAGCATAAACACAATACCCGGCACCAGTTCCACAGCTTGACGGGCGCTTTTTATCACTGCATCGCGACGGGTATATTGACCGGGTATCAGCATCGCACGCCCTATCATTAGCCCACATGCCCCGCTTATGAAAATAGCAGCCAGTTCCGGTACGCCATGGGGCAGGATCAGAGACCAAAAAATGAGTACATCTCGAGGGCTTCCGGTCATGGCAATAAAAGCCGCCAGGGCACCGAGTATCATCCCGTTATAAAAGAGTATCCATACCGTAAATATTCCGGCGGTTATTCCAAAGGCAAATGCCATAATGGCTACTCGGATATTATTGGTCATAATCACGGCACTCATAAGGGGATAATCCCATACAACCTCGCCATCACCCATATCACCCCCAACAAATTCCCAAGGAAATATTTGGTTGAATCGGCTTATGTCTGTAGCTACATAGATATAAGCAAAGAGTGTGCCTGCCATAAATATAGTGGTTGCCAGCACCACATACCACCAAGCCTGTCTTGACGCTGACGGAAAACGATGTAAAAAATAATTTTTAACCGCTAAAAGGCTACCACGTTCCCTTACATAATAGTAATTATGAGCAACTCCCACAATATGAGTAAGATACGGCAAACTGTTTCCACTGGGAAAGTGAGTTTTAGCATAAGCCAAATGATATCCTGCTACCATAAAAACTTCTGCAAAGGCCCGTATTTCTATTTGAGACAATGAGCGTATACCTTTGCGCTGTAATGTTTGATTAAAGGCTTCAAGTTGTTTCCATTTAACTTCGTTTTCTGCAATAAATTGTGTTTCGGTCATAAATTTCTCCTAAGGATGTGAAAGATGAAAACTCATGTTGTTTTAACACCTGCTAATATCGAAATAGAATACCGTTTGGCCGGAGCAGGCTCACGATTGGCGGCTTTTACTATTGATTTTACTTTGCAGATTATCGCCTGCCTGTTACTTGGTGTAATCATTTTATTTGGTATTTACAATTATCAATTTGCCACCTTGGAAGGCTTGGAAGGGTCAGCCCTGGCACTTCTGATTATATCATGGTTTTCAATTTATTTCTGTTATTTTATTGTCTGTGAAATGGCAATGAACGGTCAGTCCATAGGCAAAAAAATTTTTGGACTTCGGGTTATTCGTGATAATGGTCAACCTGTAAGACTACAGGATTCTTTGATACGTAACTTATTTAAATCAGTGCTGGATATATTATATATCGGTCTCTTTTTTATCTTATTTTCCCCTAAGCACAAACGAATTGGAGACATGGTAGCCGGTACTGTCGTTGTAGCCGAACATTATGGTCATATAGGACCGTCTCTACAGTCAACGCATTTACTGGATTCCAATTACAGGGCAAGAGCCGGTGTAGAACAGCTGCCCCATCTTCGGCTAAATCCCGAGGAGCGAGATTTGCTTAATGCGTATATGGCTCGTAAATTATATTTGCCTGAGGCCAGCAAGCAACATTTGCAGCGGCAATGGGCCACATATTTTTCACAAAAATGGCAGGTGGATGCGCATTTGATAGATGATGCTTTACTTGTTGGACTGCTTCAATTAAATGAAGCGGATTATTAAAAGTTAAAGAAGGTGAAATCATGTCAGCAGATATCGAAAACCCGGAAAATAAGCTGTTGCTTTTGTACCTGATCGACAAAATGGACCTGCCTCTATCCCGAAGCCATATTTCAGATTATATCACCCAGGCAGAGTTTATGAATTACTATACCGTGCAGCAGACTCTTGCAGAAATGGTGGATAACGGATATTTAGACGCGACCAAAGACAATAATACCACCCGTTATACCGTTACTGAGGAAGGGTTGCAAACTTTAGAGTATTTTGAGAAGCATATTACTGCTTATAAGCGCAATAAAATAAATCAATATATTAAGGATAACCGTAAAGAGATTCAACGGGATTTTGAAAAGACCGCTATATTTTTTCCTAATGGAGAGAATGATGAATTTTTGGTAAAATGCGGGGTTTACGAAGAAGGACGGGTACTCATGGAGTTGTCTGTCTCGGTGGATACCCGAGAGCAAGCCCGGCAGATACAGGATAATTGGAAAGAGAATGCTAAAACCCTTTATGGCGATATTATACGGACCTTGGCAAGAAGAGTAGTTGAAGTCAAAAATGAGGAATAAAACTATATCACAAAGGGTAGATGTCCGATGTTTGGAAATCTACCCTTTATTTAATTTGAACCTAAAAATCCTGTCAATAATCCTTCACTTAACTTTGTCAGAAATCCGAGGTCACTCCACTTACTGTTCATAATTTGATCATGAACTTTATAAGCATGCTGATAATCTTCTGTCGATATCTCATGATTATCAAGGGCGTCCTGCAATTCGTCAGCATCAAGAGTCATTGCCTGCCCGTCGGCTGAAATCGCCAAATCCAAAAAAATATCATCCGTACAGGGTATACCCTCTTCATCTAAAAAATTACCCTTGCTAATATCAAAATACCATCCAATCAGCTCAGCATCCGAAGTATAATACGCAGACAAACACCAACATTCATCTAAAGGAAGATGCATCAGCCATTTATATCCAGCACTCGCCAGACAAATATCACGGCCAGAATCCTGTTCGTATAGTTCCCGGGTTTCGGGCAAAAAAGTGATTAACGCAGCATACGCGCCCTCTTCCAACTTTTTTATCCGATGAGTATATTTAACATCCGGATGTATGACATAATTGCCTAAAATACTCTTTTTTCTCATTACACATCAATCAGCACTTTAAGGGCAGTGTCCTTATTTTGCTCAATATATTTAAAAGCCGCCCCCAACTCTGCCAATGGAAAATGTTTGCTCATCAATGGCTCTACAGCAATTGTGCCTTCATTGACAAACTTGATGGCATCCAGCCAATCCTCTTTTACATACATCAAGGTACCGATCAAGCTCAATTCTTTATCCTGAACTAATCCCATATTGACAGTAGCCATGTCGCCAAACACTCCAGCCACCACAATATCAGAACCTTTACGCCCTATCTGGATAGCCTGTTCTATCGCGGCACCTACGCCAACACATTCGATAATCACATCGGCTCCGTCTACACCCCATACTTTATTTATTTCTGTGGCTAAATCGGTACTGCCGATATTTACGGTATAGTCAATACCACATTTTTTAGCCAGCTCAAGACGGGGATTACTCATATCCGTAATCATAACAGCTTCGGCTCCCATAGCCTTGGCTGCCTGTGCAGTCAAATTACCGATGGTGCCGGCGCCTAATACCAGCACTCTCTTATTTTTAACCCCACCGACTCGTTGGCAGGCATGAACCCCTACGGCCACCGGTTCCAGCATTGCGCCTCGGTCAAAATCCATGTTATCGGGTAATTTAAGAACTAAACTGGCATCCACAGCTAATTTTTCTTGAGAAGCTCCCGGATCCTGACAGCCGATTACTTTAAGAACCGAACAGATATTGTAGCGTCCGGTTTTACAATTGCGACATGTTCCGCAAAACAGTTGAGGCATAACCGTCACGCGGTCGCCCACGGTTAGATTTGCTACACCTTCCCCTACTTCCGCTATAGTACCGGCAAATTCGTGACCTGGAACTACGGGTAAAGAGATAAAGGGATGTTTGCCATAATAAGCATGGATATCGGATCCACAGATACCACTGCGGATAATTTTAATAACCACTTGACCTTTTGCCGCCTTTGGCTCCGGTACATTGGACTGGGTGATGGTTTCAGGGGATACTAATGTCATTTGTAACATGAATACTACCTCCTTAAAAAAAGTGCCTGCCGTAGCCGACAGGCACAATATAAATTCAATGTCCTTTGAAAATATAGTTGAAAATTTTATTTCCTAGTCTTCCTTCTTTTGATCCATAGCCGCTTGGGCAGCAGCCAATCTCGCAATAGGAAGACGGAATGGTGAACAAGAAACATAGTCTAAACCAATCTCATGACAGAACATTACGCTGGAAGGTTCTCCGCCGTGCTCACCGCAGATACCAAGCTTAATGCCAGGACGAGCTTTACGTCCGCCGGCAACAGCCATCTTCATAAGCATACCAACACCTGTTTGGTCAAGTCTTGCTGTAGGATCACCTTCGTAGATGTTCCTTTCAGTATAGTCTGCTAAAATACGTCCGGCGTCATCACGAGACAGACCGTAAGTCATCTGAGTCAAGTCATTGGTACCAAATGAGAAGAACTCTGCTTCGGCAGCAATCTTGTCGGCGATTAAGCAAGCACGTGGGATTTCGATCATTGTACCAACCATGTACTTAATTTTAACACCGGAAGCCTCGATGATTTTATCGGCTGTGGTTACACAAATGTCTTTAACAAATTGCAGCTCTTTTTCGTCGCCGATCAAAGGAATCATGATCTCAGGCACAATTTCAAAGCCTTTGCTCTTTTTCACTTCAATAGCGGCTTCGATAATCGCTCTGGTTTGCATTTCAGCAATCTCAGGATAGCTGACAGCCAGACGGCAACCGCGGTGACCCATCATAGGGTTAAGCTCATGTAAAGATACCGCAATTGCTTTCAGCTGTGCAACGGTTTTGCCCATCAGTTTTGCCAGATGCTCATAATCTTTATCTTCATGAGGCATAAACTCATGCAATGGCGGGTCAAGCAAACGGATAGTGACAGGACGCTCGCCCATGACTTCGTAAATACCAACGAAATCTTTTCTTTGCAGCGGAAGCAGCTCATCAAGTGCGGCGCGACGCTCTGCCTCTGTATCAGACATGATCATCATACGCATTTTTGGAATACGATCCGCTTCGAAGAACATATGCTCTGTACGTGTCAGACCAATACCTTCTGCGCCAAATTCGAGGGCAACTTTTGCATCGTGAGGGGAATCGGCGTTAGCGCGAACACCCATTGTACGTACACAGTCGGCCCAGCTCATAAACTCGGCAAAGTCGCCGCTCATTTCCGGAGCAACAGTCTTAATTTCACCAAGGTAAATTGTACCGGCAGTACCATCTAAGGAAATGAAATCCCCTTCTTTGATAGTGTTTCCGGCCAATTCGAAAGATTTGTTGGCATTGTTTAATTTAATTTCTTCACAACCGGAGATACAGCAGACACCCATACCGCGAGCAACAACCGCCGCATGGGAAGTCATACCACCGCGTACGGTTAAGATACCTTGAGATACATTCATACCTTCGATATCTTCCGGTGATGTTTCCATACGTACCAAAATAACCGGTTCGCCACGTTCGGAAGCTTCTACAGCGTCTTCGGCGGAGAAGTATACTCTACCTGCAGCAGCACCTGGAGAAGCCGCAAGACCTTTACCAATCTCTTTGCCAGCCTTTAAAGCGGCTGTATCAAAGTTAGGATGAAGCAGTTGATCCAATTGCTTAGGATCTACTTTCATAAGGGCCTCTCTGCGAGTGATCAAGCCTTCTTTAACCATATCGATAGCGATTTTAAGGGCAGCCGGAGCAGTCCGTTTACCGTTACGTGTTTGCAGAATATAGAGTTTGCCTTTTTCTACGGTCATTTCCATATCTTGCATGTCTTGATAATGACGCTCAAGTTTTTTGGCTATGCCAACAAACTCGTCGTAAATGCCAGGCATGGTTTTAGAATTTTTAAGTTCGCCAAAAGGTTGAGGTGTGCGCACACCGGCCACAACGTCTTCACCTTGGGCATTGACCAAAAATTCGGCATACAATCTGTCTTCGCCTGTGGCAGGGTCACGGGAGAATGCAACACCACTACCGGAGTCGTCGCCCATATTACCAAATACCATCATCTGTACATTAACGGCGGTACCCCATTCGTAAGGGATGTCATGCATACGTCTGTAAACAAACGCACGTGGATTGTCCCAAGATTCGAATACGGAAGTGATGGAAGCATAAAGCTGTTCCATAGCGCTGGCCGGGAAATCTGAATTATGATTCTTCTTATATACATCCTTGAAGATATCACAGATTTTTTTAAGATCATCGGCATCTAAGTCCAGATCATCCGCAACGCCTTTTTTTGCCTTGTATTCGCCCATGGCTGTTTCAAATTTGTGTTTAGAAACGCCCATAACAACGTCGGCAAACATCATGATAAAACGACGATAGGAGTCGTATGCAAAACGAGGATTATTCGTCAGTTTGGCCAAAGCTTCTGTCGCTTTGTCGTTAAGACCCAAATTTAAAACTGTGTCCATCATACCAGGCATGGAAGCCCGGGCACCGGAACGAACAGACATCAAAAGAGGATTTTTCTCGTCACCAAACTTCTTACCAGTTTCCTTTTCCAGGTTAGCCATACATTGTGCTACTTGATCTTTTACTTCTTGAGCAAGCACTTTACCACCGGCGTTGTACGCAGTACAAGCTTCGGTAGTTACAATAAAGCCATTTGGAACAGGAAGACCTAAATTGGTCATTTCGCAAAGGTTAGATCCCTTACCGCCCAACAGTGAGCGCATGGAACCGTCTCCTTCTTCAAACATGTACACCCATTTCCTACTCATGTACAAAAAACCCCTTTCTCACTAGCCTATATATTATTTTACTTCATGTTACTTCAATGTAACGACAGCGCCAACTTCTGCAAATTTCTCTTTAAGAGCATCTGCATCCGCTTTAGCAATACCTTCTTTAAGCATTTTAGGTGCGCCGTCTACCAATTCTTTAGCTTCTTTCAGGCCGAGACCGGTCACTTCACGCACTACTTTGATGACTTTGATTTTCTCTTTACCTACATCGGTAAGTTCTACATCAAATTCGGTTTTTTCTTCTGCGGCTTCGCCACCACCGGCAGCTGGGCCGGCCATTACTACGCCTGCAGCGGCAGATACGCCATATTTTTCTTCAACGGCCTTAACCAGGTCGTTAAGTTCAAGCACTGACAATTCGTCTAGGGCTGCTAAAAATTCTTCAATAGTTAATTTTGCCATGGGTTTTAAAACCTCCATTTTTAGTTAACGCAAATCAGTTTTTGATTTGCTTTAGTTACGTTATTTATTCAGCTTCTGGTGTTTCGGCTGCTTCAGGTGCTGCTGATTCAGCATCTCCTGTAGCTTCAGGTGTTTCTGGCACTTCTACAGTTTCAGCAGCTTCAGGTGCTTCCGCAGTTTCAGCAACCTCTGTCGCTTCAGGTGTTTCCGCTACTTCAACTGTTTCTGCTGGAGCTTCCGCTGCTGCTGCAGTTTCCGTACCTCCGCCTGGATTTTTGTCCATTTCTTCTGCCAATGCATTAAGCACACGCGCAAAAGAAGAGACCGGCGACTTCAAGGAACCTAACAAGCGAGACAGAAGTACTTCTCTTGATGGAATATCCGCAATCGCGATCATCCCTTCAGCGTCATACAAGACTCCTTCAACCACACCCGCTTTAAACTCCAAGTTAGGCATGTCTTTTAACTGCTTGTTGATAAGGCTTGCAGCTTTGGTTGCTTCATCGTAGCTGAAAGCAACTGCAGTAGGTCCTTCTAAATACGGAGCAAGTCCTTCGGAATCTGTATCTTTGATCGCAAAGTTGATCATGGTATTTTTATATACCTTATAATCCACTCCGGCTTCACGCAAAACCTTACGCAGCTTGGTATCTTCCAATACAGTCAAACCGCGTGCGTCTACTAAAACCATGGATGCGGATTGAGTGACTTTTTCACGGATTTCTTGGATCACTTCCTGCTTTTTTTCAAAATTCGGCATCTATTCACCTCCTCTTAAGCTCAACATTTCGACCGTACTAAGGAGAAAAAGTTGAGGGATTTTGGGTAAACCTTTTTTAGGGCATATAAAAGCCCTGAAAATAGGACAATACCATAATCAGGGCGCGTAATCACACATGTAAGAACGGCCTCGGCAGGATTTACGACATAAAAATAATGACACCTGCTGTCTATGGCTGTAAGGAGTATAATGAAAATTTCTTAAGATGTCAACCTTGGTAAACTGCCTCGTATGTAGTAGAATGATGCAGAGAAGTTTTACGCACAAAAAATCAAGCAAAAAATAAAACAGACAGTGTCTGAATAAAGGATGATTCAATTTTGAAAAAAAGAACCGTTATGATAGGCGCGGCTATTATTATAGTCCTTATTTTGTTTGGCACAATACTATTCTTCATCAACCAATCGGTTTCAAACGGCACTCCCATCGACTCTGTTTCCCAGCACCAAAAAACCCCGCTACATACAAACAATCTCTCTGCCCCATCAGCTATAACTGACACAGATATCTCCATAGCCCCCACAGCGTTAGGAGAGATAGCCATTACACCTTTAAGTACCACTACATTAGGGGTTGCGACTGACTCCGCCTTTTTAATCAGCTCCGATGTCATAACCCTTACGGAAGATCATCTCCGTTCTTATTTGTCTGTCAGAAGTGGAGAAGCCTTTTTGCTGGAACCCCAATCGGACAATGATTTTTTACTGCATTTTCAAGAAGATCTTTCCAATAACCAGGTCTTTAATTTCATTTATCACCCACCGGAAAGACAAGCCGCATCCTATGCCTTTCAAACTGTAGATACTTTTCGTGTGACAGCAACGACCCCGGCCGATAATACCCATGGCATCCCACACGACACCGGTATAGAAGTAACATTCAGCCAAGCATTAATCGATCAAAACGATTTCATCCAAGCATTTACTATCGATCCTCATGTAAACGGCCGCTTCGAACTTCGGGATCAAACCCATATCTTTATCCCGGAAAGCTTAGAGTTTAATACGGTGTATACAGTAACAATCCAACGCGGATTAACAAGCGCAACCGGAGATGTCTTAGAAGAAAGTTATATGTTTTCCTTTACAACCCAATGGGGTACAGCAATCGCTTCGGCTATCTCCATCGCCGGAAACCCTTACGAAACTTTTTTGCCATGGGACGAAGTTCTCATAGCCATAAATCTAAGGCTGGATCCCACCACCAGAGAATTTCAATATCTTACGAACAGAGAATTTAATGTAAATGTCTACGACTTGCAAAATCCGGAAAGTTTCGTCGGATTTGACCCTGCTACCGATAATCCCACTAATCTTGTTACATCTATGGATATAGAACTGTATACCATTGAGACAGAGCACCATAGTTTTCATTATTTGTTTTTAGAACAGACCCTGCCTATTGGATATTATGTGGCAATCATCCGGGGAACTCTAGACCATGAGGAGATTGTTTTACATAAATTTATTCAAGTATCACCCTTATCCGTATACTCTCTTTCTATAGAAGGAGAGACAATCTTTTGGCTACACGATGCCGTAACAGGAACCCCTGCTTCCGGCGCCGGGATAATAATCGATGAAGACAGTACGGCAATGACCGACAGCCAAGGTATCGCCATAGTGGAGACAGGCCAAAACAGCCGGGCAATAATCACTATTGAATATGGTGATTATCTTCCGTTTGCTTATACCAAGCCCATCTTTAGCCGCAGACCGCTACTCCCAACCGGAAGATTTCTCTCATATATATATACAGACCGCCCCACTTACCGCCCGGATGACACAGTAGATATATTTGGTGTGATAAAACCCCGTTATGGGCAAGCCCATTTACCGGAAGATATTTTCATACTACGTTTTGGCAGTATATTAGAGTTTCCTATTACTTTAGATGATCACAACAGTTTTAATATGCGCGTACCCGTAAATGATATGTTCGGCTTTATGGATATTATGGTTGAAGTCAACGGAGAAAGGCTTATGTCCACTTGGGTTGACTTTAGGGATTACACGAACTTAAGCTATATACTGGAAGGATCCTTTGACAAAACCGCATATTTCCTGCACGAACAAGCTCAGGCAGAAATATTGGTTACCACTTTTGCAGGACTGCCCATAGAGGGAGTCACCTTGCTAAGCGACGACTTATCCCTCACAACAGACAGCTTTGGAAGCGCTACGGGAGATATCCCGTTGTCACGCCCTCATTGGGATCATGATAACACCCATTGGGAACCCCATTGGACCAGTTTTTGGTTTGCTGTAGTGAGTGGCATACAGGCATCTCAAGGTATCAGCATGCCGCTCATTATAGCGCCCCGAGATATTATGATGGAATTTGAATATACCGGTGGCGATACAGCTGTCATAACTACCAACACCATTGTTATAGATGCATTAAATAGTCCTGATCCCGCACTGTCTCCGTGGTCCACTATCGATGCCGACCTCTATCGCGGAGCGGCAGTAGATGTAGATTTTATTGTTTCTATCACTCAGCATGTGACTACTCGCACAATCAGAAGCCAGCATTATGACCGCATAAACCGACGTACAGTAACCACCTACGATTTCTATACAACCAGTACTACTTACAGGATGATGAGCGGACGTACAGAAAATGGACGCGCCGTAATCACCGACCTACCCTACTCTCAAGATCCTTTCATCCGCTATACGATAGAAGTTCAATACAATGATTCTCGAGGCCGAGGTACTGTCATAAGATTAATTGATCAAACCTGGCGCAATTTCTGGCAAGAATCCGCTATCAGACATTTTGGCTTGATTTTGGAAAACAGAAATTTAAAAGTAAACCAATCCACCAATGTATCCTTAGTTGAAAGCCCCAACCCCTGGGTAGACGGCTGGTGGGATCCTGACCTGACATACACACCTTTGACTGAGGGGCGTATGTTAGCCATTTTAGTAAGAGACGGCGTACTATCCGCCACAGCAGGCAGCCCCCAGGGTGTTTCTGTTACTTTTCCGGAAGAAGCGATTAGCAGTGTCCTGATATTTGGTGCTTACTTTGACGGACAATATATTTTCTCTGTTTCCAATCCCGTTTCTGTTATTTATGATTTTAGCGAAAGAGAATTACAAATCGATTTGGATTTTGATAAAGATGACTATACCCCCGGAGAAGAAGTGACGATAACTATCCAAACCACAGATGCATCGGGCCTTCCAACACCTGCCCAAGTGATGATCAGTGTTGTAGATGAGTCAAGTATGCTCCATCCATGGCATCAAGCTGATTTTTTACGCAGGCTGTACTTAAGCTCGATGCTGGAAATTTGGACATTTCGCTATTTTCAGTTTACTTCCCATATCCAGCATAATTTTGGAGGCAGCGGTTTTGGTGCAGAGGGAGGCGGCAATGGCGACGCAGGCTTTGATGGGACTTTTCGTCAATTTTTTGTAGATAATCCCACATTTGAATTGGTTCAAACCGATTCGAGTGGTGTGGGTACTCTTACTTTGACCCTACCGGATCAAATTACTTCTTGGCGGGTGACAGCGTTAGGGCTTACCGAGGATGGGCTGGCAGGTGACAGTCGCAGTAATATTACTTCCTCTTTGCCTTTTTATGTGGATCTGCTGCTGACAAATGAATACATTGTAGGGGATGATGTTGCCGCTTTAGTAAGGGTTTTTGGAGTGGATAGACGAAACACGGCAAATATCAATTTCACCTTCGAAGTCCTGCAAAATGGCAGTGTCATTTTTACCGATACAATCACTTCTACAAGCAATGTGACGTTTAACGCCGGAAAATTGGATGCGGGTTCTTATATTATGCGAGTATCCGCAACTATGGATACTTCGTCGGGTACTTACAGTGATGGTGTAGAGCTTCCCTTTGATGTGGTGGAATCGGGGATGATTTTGCCCGTTCGGGTTGCCCGGCAGATATCTGAAGAAAGCCCCGCCTTTGGGGAATTTAGTATGCGTTCATTACCCGTTCATGTCACCTTAACCAATGGAAATATACGCCCGTTGATGAACATCTTAAATGACGCTTGGGATAGCCGTTCTTATCGTACGGATTATATTGCGGCTGGGGCTTATATCAGCCACTTTTACAATACTATTTTTGGGCATACGGATCCCGACTATGATTTTACAGCCCGGGTACGTTCTCGTATTCATGGCGAGTCCGGCGGGATCCCACAACTGACTTACGAGTTGGAAGATTTTTATTACACGGCACGGTTTGCCGCTTCATTTCCGGAATTTGTCAATCGTCAAAGGCTGATCCGTTATATTCAATGGGAAATGGAAGATGCTTATCCCAAAAAACAAGCCGCCGGGTTATTGGCACTGGCGGGTATTGGGGAGCCGGTATTGCTGCAAACACATGATAAGCTCCATAATTTTAGCTTTGACAATCATTATGACCGCCTTGCCACATTACTTTATTTAACTGCGGCTCTTGTTGCTTTAGGAGACTATACCGGCGCTTCAAATATGGTGGAGCAATATTCTATCAACACATGGGATATTAGCCAATTTACTGTTACCCAAAGAGAAACTCTCAGCACTTTATTATTGTTTATCAATACCGCTTTAAACCCTCGGTTGGCGTGGGAATATATAAACCGTCCAACCCCTAATATACATGTAAGCAATGTGGCAGAACGTATTAATTTTGTCAGAAGGGCATATATCCTGGGAGAAACATATTCCGAAGTGCAGTACTTTTTAAACGGTACTACGCATACGGTACGGTTGGAGAATCTCGACAGATTAGTCCTGCAGCTATCTCAAGACCAATTTGACAGTTTAAACTTAATACCTACTAACGGAGTCACCGATCTTCATATTGAATTTTATGATTATGGCGCGGATAATTGGGATTTAGCCGGAAATCGTGTTCAAATAGAGCGAAGTCTGGTAAGAGATGGGGATTTAATCAGAGTTGATTTACGGGTGACGCTTCCTCCAGGTGATGGCTTTTACACCATATATGATCGATTACCCAGCAATTTGCGCTTTGTGCCCTCTCATCGTACAAGACAAGACGGCCCATGGTTTTTTGTACACAACACCCAACGGCAATTGGTGGAAATAAGTTTTAGCTCCCGTGACGAACTTGGTTTAAACCGTAGGTTCAGTTATTATGCGGTAGAGTTATTTGAAGCAGATATGGCTATGGGTACAACATATATTAGTAACGGTCATATGCAAGAGCATGTTTGGGGTACAACGCGGTGAGACGCTGTGAGAAAATGAGAAAAATAATAACAATCAACTTTCTGTTAATGGTTTTAATGTTAGCGGGATGCAATGACATATACAGTCATGACGAAGCAGCACCCGAAAGCGCACAGCAAGCGCTATCGGGTGCTTTTGCTGCAACAGACAGTGCAGAATCAATATCAGCTACTTCAAGGTTAGCCATACGTCATATCACTCACGAAACATTCAGCCATTCCATTGCCAACCCGCGTCAATATGACATTGAAGGTCGCATTATGGCTGGAGTTGTGCCTCATCACGGGGTGGCAGCTCCTTTAATCAGCGGATTTTTTTCTCAAGCCGCGGCACAGGCTTACGGCTATGACCTCGTCATCATCCTTGCCCCAAATCACTCGGGAGAGCTGGGGGATGTTGTTTTGTCTTATAAGGATTGGGATATAGGCCAAGGATTATTTACCCATCGGGACTTTATAGACAGCTTGATAGCCTCAAAAAACATCCACACGGTTATAAGCCATAGACTTTTGGAAGAAGATCATTCGGCCTCTATTTTAATTCCCTACATTTATCACTATTTACCCAATACAAAGGTCGCCCCTATTTTGCTAAATCGTTCGTTAAGTTTTGGCAACACAGTTAATCTTTTTGAATGGCTAAATGACTGGATTAACCATTGGACTCAGGAATCCGGTAAAAATGTACTGCTGGTGGCCTCTATAGATTTTTCACATTTTCTTACCATCCCCGAAGCGATGGACAAAGATAGAATAACCGCAACCGCCATTTTAAATAGAGATTACCAGTTTATCCATTCTCTCAACTACCATTATTTGGACTCTGCGGCCGCCATGATTATTTTTCTTATGTATTTAGAAGCATTAGACATAACCCCGCAAATTATAGATCATACCGACGCTTCAGAATTTTTGGGGTTTGGCTTGGACGAAACCACTTCTTACAAGGTGATTGTTGGTATTGATCAAAATCCAAGCGAAAATGATCCGGATTACGGTATATCAGCAACTGCTTATGAATACAGCAATTACATTCGGCAAGTCAGGCTTACTTTTACCGGGGATTTAATGCTGCATGAAGCCCAGGCAACTGCAGGACACTTTGACCACAGCTTCTCGGCAGTACAATCCCTTTTGCAAAGTGCCGATTTAACCATTGGCAATCTGGAAACCGTGCTTGCGGGAAATCACATCGGCAACGGAGGCTTTCGGGATTTCCCCTTATTTGCCGCACCGGACGAATTTGGCTACGCGCTAAAAAACGCAGGTTTTGATATTTTGTCTACCGCCAATAATCATTCCCTTGATCAAGGGGTGGATGGACTCATACGCACCTTATATTTTTTAGAGGAATTGGGTATTGATGCCGTTGGTACACATAGAAACCAAGCAGACAGAGATTCTATATTGATACGAGAAGTTGAAGGTATTCGCTTTGCTTTTCTTGCCTATACATATGGGACAAATGGATTGCCTATCCCTCAGGGCAGAGATTATTTAATCAATATGCTAAACGAAAGTCTGATAAGGGCAGACATTGCCCGAGCAAGAGAACTTGCGGATTTTGTAATCGTGCTGCCGCATATGGGTAATGAATACGAGTTGTTTGTGCGACAAAAGTTTAAGGACTGGGCCATAATGATGTTGGAAGCGGGAGCGGATATCGTTATAGCGGGACCCCCACATGTTGTTCAGCCCATGGGCTTTGTGGATATTATAGAATCGGGACAGGTCCGCCGGGGTTTTGTGGCTTATTGTTTGGGTAATTTTATTTCTTCGCAGCGTACACTGCCTCGTGAAGCCGGAGTGATGCTTAATCTTTATTTTGAAAGGGTTGGAGATTATAGGCCGACCTTAACAGCTGCTTCTTATGTGCCCACATGGGTAAAATTTACGGATGCTTCCGGCAATCGGGATATTATTGTGCTTCCGGTGGTGGATACCTTACGTAGGGTAGCCGCAGGAGAAAATTTAAATATGCGGCAAGCCGATATACTTCGTATGAAAGATGTGCATCGGGAAATATCATTGCAGATTTTGGGTAATGTCGCTTGCCTTTTGGATATGCAGGATGAGTATTTTATTCCTTAATCGAATTTTTAGCCAACAGTCCTTGTTGTGAGCTTACTGTTCAGGCTTTCTTTTTTTAATATTATGCCGTAAAATGGAAAATATCCAACTGAATCTTCAATGGTTTGATTCATTTGGATTTTGCACTGGAAAAGGGCAGATAGAGAGAAGGTAGTGTGTGGTTACATCATTTGCATATTTTGGATACGAGCTACCAATAAATGAAAGACTTCACCTTATAAAGCAGGCAGGCTTTGACGGCGCTATGCTGTGGTGGAGCGATGATTTTGAAAATACTAATTATCGTGGTGTCCCGGCATTGGCCCGTAAAATCGGGTTATATGTTGAAAACATACACACACCATTTGAGCGTATCAATAATCTTTGGCTTGATAATCTTGAGGGCAGTACACTAACCGATAATTTTTTACGCATGGTTGATGAGTGTGCCCAATACGATATTCCTACAATGGTGGTTCACCTTTCTTCGGGAGATAAACCACCGGCCTTTAATGAACTTGGTTTGAATAGAATCAAGAGCGTAGTAGAAAAAGCGGAAGCATGTGATATAAACATAGCCTTTGAAAATTTGCGAAGAATCGAGCATTTAGAATACATATTAGACAATGTTGATTCCCCTCATGCAGGATTCTGTTATGATAGCGGACATCAGCACTGCCATACATTTCATGTAGATTTGCTATCTAAGTATGGCTCTCGCTTGATGGCACTTCATTTGCATGATAACGCCGGGTATATATCCGGCGCAAATGATGAGGATCAGCATCTTTTGCCCTATGACGGTACAATTGATTGGGCGATAGTTATGAAAAAAATTGCACAATCCGGTTACACAGGTCCCGTTGCCTTGGAATCTCTAAACAGAGGATATAATAATTTGCCACCCGAAGAATTTTTGGGTTTGGCATTTGAACGGGCAAAAAGATTGGAAAGTTTGCTGTAAAAGATAATACAAACCGAAAGGACTGATCAAATGTCTTACAAAAGCGACATAGAAATCGCACAGGAAACCCCTATGAAAAATATTCGCGACATCGCAAAAATCGCAGGGGTAGACGAAAAGTATCTGGAACAATACGGCAACTACAAAGCCAAAATTGACTACAATCTACTCAATGACCTGGCCAACACACCCAACGGCAAACTGGTGCTGGTCACTGCCATCTCCCCTACTCCTGCCGGTGAAGGTAAAACCACCACCACAGTGGGCCTTGGAGATGGATTGCGCAAAATCGGCAAAAAAAGTGTTATTGCCCTGCGTGAACCCTCTTTAGGCCCGGTTTTTGGCGTTAAAGGCGGTGCCGCCGGCGGCGGATACGCCCAAGTTGTCCCTATGGAAGACATCAACCTGCATTTTACCGGGGATTTTCACGCCATAAGTGCCGCAAACAATCTTTTGGCTGCGATGCTTGACAACCATATTTTTCAGGGTAACGAGCTGGGTATCGATAATCGCCGTATTACATGGAAACGCTGTGTAGATATGAACGATCGCCAGCTTCGTCACATAACCGACGGCCTTGGCGGCAGAATCAACGGCGTTCCCCGAGAAGACGGCTATGACATTACAGTTGCCTCAGAAGTGATGGCGGTATTATGCCTTTCCAAAAACATTGACGATCTCAAAAATAGACTTTCTCGTATGATTGTTGGATACACTCGCGACGAGCAGCCGGTTACGGCCGGTATGCTTAAGGCCGAAGGTGCCATGGCCGCTCTTTTAAAAGATGCCCTTAAGCCTAATCTCGTGCAAACATTGGAAGGGACACCTACATTTATCCACGGTGGGCCCTTTGCAAACATCGCCCATGGCTGCAACTCTGTTATGGCGACAAAAATGGCCCTTAAACTTGGGGATTATGTGGTAACGGAAGCCGGATTTGGTGCCGACCTCGGTGCAGAAAAATTTGTTGATATCAAATGCCGGATTGGAGAACTGGCCCCTTCCGCTGTGGTTGTTGTTGCCACCGTTCGCGCGCTTAAACACCATGGAGGCGCGGCAAAGGCTGATTTAGGCAACGAAGATTTACCGGCTCTGGAAAAAGGCCTGCCCAATTTGCTTCAGCATGTAGAAAATGTCACCGGTGTTTTTGGGCTTCCGGTCGTTGTGGCAATTAACCGATTCCCCACAGATACCGAAGCTGAACTAAAACTGATTGAAGATAAATGCAAGGCCCTTGGTGTCAATGTGGCCTTATCAGAAGTGTGGGGCAAAGGTGGCGAAGGCGGCCGCGCCCTTGCACAAGAAGTGGTGCGTCTTTGCGAAGAGCCCAACACATTTTCTCAGGTATATCCGTCCAATGCTTCCATTGAAGATAAACTTAATGCGGTTGCACAGAAGATATACCATGCCGATGGAGTCGATTTAATGCCTGCCGCTAAAAAGCAGGCAAAGCAGCTGACCGCACTTGGATTTGGCGAATTGCCTATCTGTATGGCTAAAACTCAATACAGTTTTTCGGATAATGCCAATCTTTTAGGTGCGCCAAAGGGATTTCGTATCACCGTACGCCATCTCAAGGTATCGGCGGGGGCCGGCTTTATTGTTGCTTTAACCGGAGATATTATGACTATGCCGGGACTCCCAAAAGTGCCTGCTGCAGAAAAGATTGATGTGGATAGCAGTGGTAAAATTTCCGGTTTATTTTAAATTAGGGGGGATAAAATGGATTTTATGACGCAAAGTTGCGAGGATTTTGTTAAAGTTCTTGCCTCAAAAGAACCCATACCCGGCGGAGGTGGTGCTGCCGCTTATGTGGGAGCCATCGGTGTGGCTCTGGGAAATATGGTTGGGAGCCTAACTGTCGGCAAAAAAAAATACGCGGATGTACAAGATGATATTATTGCTTTAAAGGCAAAAGCAGATGCGCTGCAAGATGATTTATTGGCACTTGTGCGCCGGGATGCCGAGGTTTTTGAGCCTTTGTCAAAAGCGTATGGCTTGCCCCGAGATACGGAAGAACAAAAGACTGAAAAGGCCCGAGTCATGGAAGACGCACTTAAAGAGGCTGCCGGTGCGCCTTTGGAAATTATGCAAAAGTGCTGCGTAGCCATTGACTTACATCAATCCTTTGCCGATAAAGGCACAGCCATTGCCATCAGTGATGTGGGTTGTGGAGTTATTTGTTGCAAAGCTGCGCTTATGGCAGCAAGTCTTAATGTGTTTATTAACACTAAAGCCATGACTGACAGAGCTTATGCCGAGGAAATAAACGCTCAGGCAAATAAGATGCTGGAAAGTTATACGGTAAAAGCGGATCAAATCTACGATCAAGTATTGATACGGTTTAAACCGGCGTAGAACAATAAATCAAATACACTTCTTAAGAAAAGAGATGAAACATGGCCAAACTACTGGAAGGCAAGCAAGTGGTAGCGACACTAAATGAGAAGCTTCGCATAGACATTGAAAAACTCAAATCCAAAGACATTACGCCAACCCTGGCAATCCTGCGTGTTGGTGAACGCGATGACGATATTTCATACGAACGGGGTGCTACAAAGCGCTGCGAAACCATTGGCGTTGCGGTTAAAAACTTTATTTTGGGGTCCGATGCAACCCAGGACGAGCTTTTAGCCACTATTGACCAAATCAACAGGGATCCGGATATTCACGGCTGCTTACTATTTCGTCCATTACCTAAGCACATGGACGATAACACGGTAAGAAACAGATTATCTCCGGCAAAAGATGTGGACGGCATCACTGATATTTCCCTGGCGGGAGTGTTTGCAGGAGTCGATACGGGATTCCCACCCTGCACACCTCAAGCATGTATGGAAATACTGGACCATTTTAATATTGAAACCACAGGGAAAAACGCGGTGATTATCGGACGCAGCCTAGTGGTGGGTAAACCTGCTGCCATGATGCTGATCCAAAAAAATGCCACACCAACAATTTGCCACACGAAAACGATTGATATGCCTGCCATATGCAGAGAAGCAGATATTTTGATCGTGGCTGCAGGCCGGGCTAAAATCATAGGTAAGGATTATTTCCGTAAGGGTCAAATAATAATAGATGTGGGTATCAATGTTGATGAAAGCGGAAAGCTCTGCGGTGATGTAAACTTTGAAGAGGCAGAGCCTATTGTTGAAGCCATTACGCCTGTCCCGGGGGGTGTGGGGACTGTTACTACATCTGTATTGGTCAAGCATGTCATAGAAGCCGCAAAGTTGAAAGCAAATTAAGAACTCAGAGAGGAGTTAGACGCTATGAAAATATGCTTTATTGGAGCCGGAAGCCTGGGCTTTACCCGCCAGTTATTGGCGGATTGTATGACTGTACCCGAGCTGCGAAACGCACAAATTGCCTTCACAGACATAAACCAACATAATTTGGATATGGTCACGCAGTTGTGTCAACGGGATTTAGATGCCAATGACATTCATATCAAAATTCAGTCCACAACGGATCGGCGAGAGGCCTTCAAAGACGCTAATTATGTAATCAACGCCGTACGTATCGGCCTTTTAGAAGCCTTTGAAACCGATATAGAAATTCCGCTAAAATACGGTGTAGATCAATGTGTCGGCGATACCCTATGTATAGGCGGTATTATGTACGGTCAGCGGGTTGTAGCCGCTATGTTGGATTTTTGTAAAGATATGCGAGAAGTCAGCGCCCCTAATGTTTTGCATTTAAACTACTCTAACCCTAACGCAATGGCCACTTGGGCCTGCAATACTTACGGCGGGGTACCTACCATCGGCCTATGCCACGGAGAAATCCACGGCGAAAGTCAAATTGCAGAAGTGTTGGGATATAAGCGTGAAGAGCTGGACTTCATTTGTGCCGGTCTCAATCATCAAACGTGGTACATTTCCGTAAAAAAAGATGGCAAAGAGCTAACCGATCAACTGCTTGATGCTTTTGAAAAACATCCGGTTTATAAAGAGCAGGAAAAGGTGCGTATTGATATTTTGCGCCGTTTCGGATACTACTCTACAGAGTCTAATGGTCATCTGTCCGAATATCTGGCCTGGTATCGGAAACGTCCGGAAGAAATCAACGCCTGGATAGACTTAACAAAGTGGATCCATGGAGAAACAGCCGGATACCTTCGTGTATGCCGGGAAGGCCGCAATTGGTTTGAGGCAGATTTCCCCAGTTTTATGGCTGCGCCACCTAAAAAATTTGACGGTACAGAACGGGGGCAAGAACATGCGTCATACATCATAGAAGCCTTAGAAACCCGTAAAAATTACCGCGGTCATTTTAATGTGATCAATATGGGAACCATTACCAATTTGCCTGAGGATTGTGTTGTGGAAGTGCCTTGCTATATCGACGGCAACGGTCTTTCTGTACCACAGGTCGGAGATTTGCCCGACGGATGCGCCGCTATATGCAATCAAAGCGTCAGCGTCCAGCGCATGGCGGTCAAAGCTGCGGTAGCAGGCGATGTCCAATTATTGAAACAAGCCGCTTTGCTGGATCCGCTGACCGGTGCAGTATGTAATCCGCCGGAAGTGTGGCAGATGGTGGACGAGATGCTTATCGCGCAGGCTGAGTGGCTTCCCCAATACCGGTCTGCCATTAAGCAAATTAAAGCGGATTGGGACAAAGCCTCCGCCCAGGGAACATTAATACCACCAAGAAACTACACCGGTGCCGCCAAGTTGAAAGAGCGAACCCTTGGAGAAATGGCAGAATCTGCAGAAACTATGCGTAAACTTGCAACCGCCGCCGCTAAAGAAAATGTAGAAGAATAAGCCCTATCTCAAAACTGCCCGATTTAAAGCACTCACCACCGCTTTAATAGATGAGGTGGTAATATTCCGGCTGACTCCTGCCCCAAAAGCAACACCGCTACCATTTACAGAGATGCCTACATAAGTAATCGCCCGAGCCTCTCGACCAGACTCCAAGGCATGCTGACTATAATGTTTTATATCAAATTGAATACCTGTAGCCTCCATTAACCCGCGGCAAAAGGCTTCTACAACACCATCTCCTTGACTGTCCACGGGGTTCTCTTGCCCATGCCACTTAATCTCCCCAGCCACATGGCTGGAGTCACCGTCACGGGTTTCTTTCCAGTTTAACAGCTCTGCCGGGGATTCCAGATTAATATAGGTTTTCTTAAATAATTCGTAAATATCAGCCGCCGAAAGCTCCGCACTCCTGATATCGGACTCATTGATGACGATAGGGCCAAAATCCCGCTGCATGGGTTTAGGTATCTGGATACCGTAATAGGTTTCCAACATATAGGCTACACTACTGCTTCCGGATTGGCTGTTAAAACGAATAACAGGATCATAATTGCGTCCAACATCCATTGGATCAATAGGCAAGTAGGGTATAGCCCACAGTCCATTATCATTTTCTTTGCGGCGTGTCATACCCTTACGAATGGCGTCCTGATGAGAGCCGGAAAAAGCCGTGTATACCAGTTCCCCAGCATAAGGATGCCGCGGATGTACCGGTAAAGCGGTAGATTTTTCGTAGATCTCGATCGCCTTGTCTATATTTGAAAAATCCAAACCGGGGTCAATACCCTGAGAATATAAATTCATAGCCAAAGTGATGATATCCACATTGCCGGTACGCTCTCCATTGCCAAATAAAGTGCCTTCTACCCGGTCGGCACCTGCAAGCAGGCACAGCTCGGTGGCAGCCACCGCAGTGCCTCGGTCATTGTGAGCATGCAGGCTAACGATAATCTCTTCACGGTTGTGCAGGTTATTGCACATATACTCGATCATATCCGCATGTACATTGGGCGTTGCGGTTTCCACCGTAAAAGGCAGGTTAATAATGACAGGCCAGCCCTTCCAAGAATCCAGTACGGCATTACATACTTCTACGGCATAATCCGGCTCGGTTTGGGAATAGCTCTCCGGCGAGTATTCGAAAATGAAACGCTCTTTACCGTACTCGTTTGCAAGCTCTTTCAATAATTCCGCACCAAAGACAGCCAAATCTTTAATTTCTTTTTGGGATTTTTGAAACACAATATCCCGCTGTAACGGAGAAGTAGAGTTATATAGGTGAACAACCGCTTTACGTACGCCTTTTAAGGCTTCAAAACTGCGGCGGATAATCGGTTCCCTAGACTGGGTCAATACCTGAATGACCACATCATCGGGGATTAAATCCCCTTCGATCAATGTCCGTATAAACTGAAATTCGGACTCTGAAGCGGCCGGAAAGCCCACTTCAATTTCTTTAAAGCCGGTGGCCACTAAAAACTGAAAAAATTCTAATTTTTGCTCTAATGTCATTGGTATTTCCAATGACTGGTTACCATCCCGCAAATCCACACTGCACCAGGTTGGGGCTTTTGTGATTTTTTGACTGGGCCAGGTACGTTGTGGAAAGTCCAGTGTTGGTTGTGGTTGATACTTTTTGTGATCCATTATAAAACCTCTCCTCCTCATGTTTATCTGCATTAATATATGAATGCAAATAAAAAACCTTCCGTCTCATTATAAAGAGACGGAAGGTTAATCCGCGGTACCACTCTCATTCATCCCTATAGGAATGCACTCAATGGATGCATTATCAATGAAATATACATCCTGCCCCAATAACGGTCGGCATCCGTCTGCGCTTAATGGTTAAATTGACAAATAGTCAATAACTTTCGGGCAGCCGCTCAAAGGCCAGTTCTGCAAATACTATTAGTATAACCTAGGATACCGTCTTGCACCTATGAGAATCCTCAAACGACGGCTCTCTGTATTCCTTCAGTTGCATACTATTCCTTTTCTCAGCGTTCTTGCAAAAGAGTGTACCAAATCGTTATAATAGTGTCAATGGAAATTTCATAAGAATCATTCTATAGGGAGGAGAATTTTTAAAATGGTATACGAAAAGGACACCCAAATCAACTTTTACGACATTGACGGACGCGGAGATGTAAAACTGACAGCACTGCTTAAACATATCAACTTAGCAGCAGGGGCAAACGCGGAAGATATAGGTGTAGGCCTGGACGCTACCATACCTTTAGGGTTGGCTTTTGTGTTACAGCGATTTGCCCTTCGTATTTTTAAGTGGCCGGTATACCGGCAAACGGTTACTATCCGCACCTGGCCGGCAGAAATCGCCAAAGGAACGTTTAGGCGTAACGGAGATATGTGGGATAAAGAAGGAAATAAACTGGCTGAGTGGACAGGCTTGTGGGTATTGATAGATATAGAAGAACGAAAAGTCAAACGCCCTAAAGCTTTGCCTATCGAGTTGCCTGCTTATGGAATCATGGACGTGGCTATTCAGGCAATTAAAATTGAAAATCCAAAAGACGGGCAATTTATTGCATCTTATCCACATGTAATGCGTTTTAGCGAAGCAGATATTAATGAACATATGAATAACGCGATCTATGGAGATCTTATCTCCAATGTATTGGAAATAAGCGAGAACTCCCCATCTCACACCCCTAAATGGAAAGAAATACAATTTAATTATTTAGCTGAAATCAAGATTGGAGATGAAGTCGATGTACAATGCAAACAGGCAGGTAATAATATGTACATCACAGGCATAGTCAAGGAACAGCCAATGTTTACGGCAACTGTAGCATGCGAATAAATATATAATAAAGCTAAGGCACCGAGAGGAGATTACCTAATGAAAAAAATATCCAGAGACCACTGCATATATGCCATGGATCCGAAAAACACCCCTGTTTTACACAGTTCCCCGGGAGAGCAGATTTTATTTGAAACCTGGGATGCATTGGAAGGGCAAATCAAAAATGCTGATGAAGGCTTTGGCAAACTGGATTGGTCTCGTGTCAATCCGGCTACAGGACCGGTTTATATTGATGGAGCAGAGCCGGGAGATATCCTGTCTGTTCATATTGATAAAATAGAGGTAGAATCCCAAGGCGTAGTCATTTGCGGCCAAGGTATGGGCGTATTGGGTCATGTTTTAGATGGCAATGCAACCAGAGTGGTTCCTATTGTAGGAGACATGGCTCATTTTAGCGATACAATCCACCTGCCACTTAACAAGATGATAGGAGTTATTGGCACAGCGCCCGCAAAGGAGGCAATCCCCTGTGGTGCACCGGATGACCACGGCGGAAATATGGATTGTAAAGAAGTGAGAGAAGGCGCGACTATACTTTTGCCGGTTAATGTTCCCGGCGCTCTTTTAGCATTGGGAGACCTTCATGCGGTGATGGCAGACGGAGAAATCGGTGTAAGTGGGCTTGAAGTATCGGGCAGCGCTACCGTTACCATAGATATCATTAAGGGAAAGAACTGGCCTTTGCCCATGATTATCAATGAGGATCATGTTATGGCTTTAGCTTCTCATGAAGATTTAGATATCGCTGTAGAAATGGCCGTGGCTAATATGGTCAAGTATCTGCAAGATGCAGGATTTAGCCCATGCGATGCGACAATGCTCATTTCGCTCGCAGGCGACGTCCAAATTTGCCAGGTGGTGGATCCTAAAAAGACTGTGAGAGTGGTTTTTCCAAAGAAATATTTGTAAATGGCATCTCTTGATGTCTCTATTAAAGCATCTACTGCAAGTATCTATAGATATACTTAATATTGTCTATAGATGGAGCTATTTATTAAGGGGTGTTTGCTGTAAAGAAAAATACGTGGGCATGTATTTTTCTTACAGCAAACACCCCTTTCGCTTAACAATGTAAATCTTGTTCATTTTAATCAATCAACCATTGCTCGGCATATTCCACAAACGACAGCATTCCGCCGGTTATTGCATCGGCAAAGGCTTCGCTCATGATAATCTTCCATTGATTTTCATACACTTCCAATGTGACAACCACTTCATTGTTAATCCTGGGTGCATCAACTGCGGTCATCTTATCCATCAGCATATTATCAATTTCTTCCATCAATTCTTCTTCGGTAATTTCTGTAAAAATCAAATTAAAAGTTTCGATCATAATATCTTCCATAACGGCAGCAAAGTCTACTGCATTGATAGTTAGGGTTACAGAGGCTTTATCCTCATATGTTGTTTGGGCCATATTACTGAAGGACAGGTTTTTAAAAATCCCGCTATACTCTTCTTCAATATCATAAAAAAATATGGGTGATTCGCCTAAAATAAGTCTATGAGCTTCCCCATACTCCCCTGTTTGGATATGGGTTAAAAAAGCTGTAACCGTTTCGGAAGGTGATATCGCATTGGCCGCAAGCCCATCATCATTGCCTACAATACTGATTACCTGCCTGACAATATCTGCTTCTGATATCATTGGCCAGGCCAAAATCCCACCAACACCAATACCGAGGACCAGCATCGTAATAATAACGATTAGCACAATCTTAGGTTTTTTAGAAGAACCAACAGATGTATCCGTTATATTTGATCTGGACTGTCTTACAAGTTCTCCGCAGTTATCACAGAGTATACTACCCTCTTCTAGTTGCTCATCACATTGTTTACAAAACATAGTACACCCTCCTGCTTTATGACGTTATAAGAGCCACTTGCCGCCCTTTAATGGCTTTAATAATATCGTGAATATCCTCTGCCCGATGATCCATCTTTATCCCGCTGGAAAAACCAATACGTGTACCATGGGAATCGCTTCCAGCCTGAAAAGGCAAATTATGTTTTGTAGCAAAAGCCAAAGCCTTTGCATTTACATAATCTGTATCCGACGCATTGTATACCTCGATGGCATCCACATACTGAGGCTCTACAGGTAATTTATACTGAATATATGCCGCGTCTCTATATGGATGGGCTTGAGCTAAAAACCCTTTGTTTTTTCGCACCACGTCGCTGTATTCCGGTACATCCAATTTATGGAGATCCGGGTGAGCCATTAAAAAATTCCAGTCCAAGCCGTAGGTTAAAAAATCAGAGCCTCGGATAGTGAATTCCCAGCCTAAAAATACATCTAGGCCAATACGGTCGCCTTCTTTTTTTGCGGCTAGGTAGCCGGAGACTACATATTTCATTTTATCTTCCCAGGATATGGAGCGATGTCTCGGGCAGGTAGAGTAGCCGTTGATAAAGTGATCGGTAATGATAATGCCTTGATATCCGCGGTTTTTATAGGCTCTTACTTGATCTTTGGCTGTATTTCTTCCGCATCCGCTGCCTTCCGATGTATGCATATGAGTTTCATACCAATACTCCATACTTTCCTCCAATTCTTCATGAGAAATATTCTACGGCATACGTCAGAGTAAGTCAAATTATAGCAAAATAGCTTTAACTTACATCTTAAATTATTGGCAGCACTTATCCCTCATGTTATACTAATCCGTGTTATAATCCCATCACAAAGAGGTAGACAAATGTTTTCAATCCAAGACGAACTTAAAAAACTGCCCCCAAAACCCGGGGTGTATATAATGAAAAACGAAAATAATCAAGTCATTTACGTAGGCAAAGCCGTTAATCTGCGAAGCCGGGTACGCAGTTATTTTCGCGCCAGTGGTACGATGGATCCTAAAGTCTACAGCATGGTATCTAAAATTACTCATTTCGAATATATCGTTACCGATAATGAAGTAGAAGCCATTATTTTGGAATGTAATCTCATCAAACAACATACGCCCAAATATAATATCCGTCTGAAAGACAATAAAGCATATCCATATATCAAGCTCATCGATTACGAACGCCTTCCCCGCATCATCTTCGCTCATCAGCGGGAGCAAAAAAAAGGCAAATACTTTGGCCCCTACCCCAGCAGTGACAGAGTACGAGAAGTTTTGCGGCTCATCCACGACATATGGCCTTTGCGCCGCTGTCATAGGCGCTTTCCCAGAGATTTTGACAAGGGACGCCCTTGTTTACAGTACCACATAGGCCACTGCAAAGCGCCATGTCATCATCTCATTAGCGAAGAGGCGTACCAACAGATGGTGGATGAGGCCGTAACTTTTATCCAAGGAAAAGTAGCACCTATCGTTGAGCGGCTTAACAAAGAAATGATTGACTGTGCCGAAGCATTAGAATTTGAAAAAGCAGCGGAATTACGCAATTTGTTAAATGCCATCACCATGATGACCGAAAAACAAAAGGCAGAAAATACAAATGTCGATGACCGGGATGTTATAGCCATGGCCCGCAGAGAAAACGAGGCTTTAATGCAGGTCTTTTTTGTACGCGACGGAAAAATGACCGGACGGGAGCATTTTATGATGCAGGGCATAGAAGCAGACCTGCCGGGGGGAGATATCTTTGCGGCTTTTATCAAACAATTTTATGGAGAGGCCGCTTTCATTCCCAAAGAACTGGTTTTGGCTCAACAACCAACTGACCAAGAAGCCATCGCCACTTGGCTGTCTCAGCTTAAAGAGCAAAAAGTTCATATTATCGTTCCACAAAAAGGTGAAAAACATCAGCTCATTGGATTGGCTGCCCGTAATGCTGCCCTTACGCTGGAGCAATTTGGTACACATCTCAAACGTGAAACCACCCGAAATCAACGAGCCCTGCAAGAAATTGCGGAAGCCCTGCAATTAAGTGAATCTCCCGCCAGGATAGAAGCCTATGATATTTCTAACATCCAAGGCTTTGAGTCTGTGGGATCTATGGTGGTATTTGAGGAAGGGAAATCTAAAAATAGTGATTATCGTAAGTTTAAAATCAAAGGGGTTCACGGACCGGATGATTATGCGAGTATGGAGGAAGTGATCACACGCCGTTTTAAACGTTATTTAAGTGAGCAGCAGGAAATTAACGATGCCCAAGAAAATGGGGAGTTTGAGGAGCTAAAAGAAGGGAAATTTTCTAAACTGCCGGATTTACTGATGATAGACGGTGGTAAGGGACAAGTAAATGCCGCAGAGGAAGTTTTAGTACAAATGGGCTTATCTATCCCTGTTTGCGGCATGGTCAAAGATGATCGCCACCGTACAAGGGGGCTGATGTACCAAAATACGGAGATTTCTATGCCTCGTAACAGTGAGGGATTCCGGTTAATTACCCGTGTGCAAGACGAAGTGCATCGCTTTGCGTTAGAATATCATCGTAAATTGCGGGCAGATTCTCAAGTG
>Ga0131853_10001725_pt1 | contig 38998 bp, 41 predicted proteins | sample TergutLab28metaG_FD_92764 | JGI IMG/M metagenome (GOLD analysis project Ga0131853, IMG submission 92764) | Labiotermes labralis P1 segment gut microbial communities from Petit-Saut dam, French Guiana - Lab288 P1 (version 2) (version 2) | ecosystem: Host-associated > Arthropoda: Insects >... | reverse complement strand
CGCCAGAAGACGACAGCAACGGCAACCGCCGTCGTCCAGAGCGTGACCGCGACCGTGACCGCTTGCCAGTAAACCCACCAAACCCAAGCATCACCAAAACAGCAAACCGCGCAACTGCCCAAGTGGGTGACATCATCAACTACACCATCACAGTCACTAACGCGGATGAAGACAATGCGGTATACGACTTTGTAGTCGTTGACATGATAGACTTACGTTTTGTGCAGTTTATGCCAGCAAACTTTACGATAAGTGCCGCCAATGCCACACACACATTTAGCACATCCACAGGTGAGTTACGTGTCTATCTCCCCGAAATAGGCGCAGGTGAAACGATAACAATCACAGTCAGTGTAATGGTACTACAAGCCGCACTGGGCGGCAATGTAGTCAACATTGCGGTGCTTTATGGCCCTCCAACAGACGATGGAGAGAACGGCGGCCGCCGTCCAGAAATAGACCGTGACAGAGAAACAGTAGGTATCCCAGACCCAACGATACCAACTCAACCAACCGAGCCGACCTCACCAGAAGCCCCCACGACACCAACACCACCCCCAACCACTTCAACCACTCCAACCGACCCGACAGGTTCAACCGAGCCAGACGAAGACCCATCCACAGACGACAGCACACCTCCCACCACAGTAGACCCAGTCGAACCAGACACCCCGCCAACCAATACCCCACAACCAACCGACCCCGCGCCGTCCACTCCGCCACAAACCCCAAGTGAAGACCCCGACTTGCGCGAGCAATTCCCCGACGGCGGCGGCGATAACCCCGACATCCCACCACTACCCACAGTACCAGGCAATGAACTGATACTATCCGAGGACGGTCTATTCTGGATAGAACTAGACGAAAACGGCGTCCCCCTAGGCGCATGGCATTGGGATGACGACGAAGGCATCTGGATTTTCGACCCAGAAATACCACTAGGCGCGTTTGCCCCCATCGCGGCAGCAGGCATGTTGCCACAGACAGGACTAATAAACTTAGGTGAATGTCTGCCGTTAATGGTAGGACTCACACTAGTTATAGCCCTCGCCTCACTGATACTAATCAAGCGCGAGACAATGGCGGACACAAAGCGTAAAGAGGAGATTTGATATGTTGCCGAAAGATAGTTCAGAAGTTGCAAAAGCTCACTCGCTATTTGCGCTGCGCAAAGCGTCAGGTCTGACCCAAGTCCAGCTTAGCAACAAAACAGGGATAGCACAATGCGATATCAGCCGAATAGAATCTGGAAAAGCAAACCCTTCTATTAAAACGCTGATGCGGCTTGCTGCTGGCATGGGTATGAGGATTAAAATTGAATACTTGCCTGAGATGTAAAAAAAGGCTGCCTCATTAAACCCTTCCCAATAAAAAACGAGAGAAATTTCACGCTTCTCTCGTTTTTTTAGTGAGTCTTAATAAGACAGCCCTCTTTTGATAATTTACATCGTTTCTAATCTGTCAAAGCTTTTTAAAAAACGTATTTTCCATATGGCATGAAAGCTTCTCCACCAGTTTTCACTGATGGTAAACGCTTTTTCATATTTTTCCATATTATCAAACCAAGTCCATGTAATGCCCCAAACGGCTTGACTGGGGCGCGTTTTAATCAGGTAATCTAGTTCTTGCTGAACAGCATCTTTATAGTCGCTGTAGTATACACTGTCAGGGTCTTGAACATATTCGTGAGGATATCCACCATACTGAATCCATTTAGAGCTATCTGTTACAATGGCATTAGCCACCATTTTCTTTGCAGCTTCTAGTAAAAATGCCGCGTCAAATGTGTCCAGCAGGTCTAGTTTCTCCAATGTTTCTACAAGCATACATATCCCAGAAACATTACCGCCAACCGCGTCACATTCGATGGATTGTCTCAACCGATTAATGATGTTTTGGACGACAGTACTTGCTTTTTTGTATAGCGCAGAATCCTTTTTGCAGACAGAGAAAATAAAACAGGCAAGCTCGGCTGACAGGCCAAACTCCGTGGTTGCATCATCTGATTCATAGTTCCACCAAGGCGCATGAGGGTAATCGTTGTTTGTGGGAATACTCCATAGCCAGCCGTTTTCTGTAAAGTATGCGCCACTGTCTAAAAAGCGCAGTATTCCGCTGACGATGGGATGCTTTATATCAGTGAAGTCAATCATTTTTAACATGCTAATGGCTATTGAAGTGGTATATGGTGTGGAATCCGGATTCCAACTGTCAGGTTCCAGTGTATTACCAAAGCCGCCATCTTCATTTTGGTAGAATGAAAGTGCGTTCAAAACCGCTTCTTGGCTGCCATTTTCAAATTCATACTGCCAGAGTGTGAGTTCGATGTGACGTGCATTGCGGTATATCCATTGACGTACCTCGTTAAAATCGTTTTTATTTAGCTTCTGCATCATTTAATCTCCATTCGTTTACGATTTTTTGTCTTTCCTGAAAAGGATACCAAATTAAACACGACAACTATGCGTCTTGTTTATTTACCATATCATTGTTTCCCTATCCGCATCGTATTGAAAACCGCCAACAATGAAACCCCAACATCTGCAAAAATGGCTTCCCATATAGACGCTACACCCATTGTACCCAAAACAAGAAAGATAACTTGAATTTGACCATAATGCATTTGTCAAGCACTTCTGGCATTAAAAAACAAATTCCAGCGCAACCAAACTAGCAGCCATCACAGCCATACCCGCAAAAAGCCACTGCATGACAAGATGGTGTTTCCCAAATTTATGAGCCGCTGGTAATAACTGATGAACGGCTACAAACACCATAATACCTGCAACAGCGGCAAAAGCAATGCCAAATACATTTTCAATATCCTCAAAAATATTTTGTAAAAAGAACCATGCCACCAGTGCGCCAATGGGTTGCACAAGCCCTGCGCCAAGTGAAATTAAAAATGCTTTTGCCTTACTTCCTGTTGAGTAATAAATGGGTGCTGCCATCGCAATCGCTTCGGGTATGTTGTGAATAATGATGGCAATGGCAATAGCGATGCCCATAGCAGGGTCGTGGACAGCGGCGATAAAGACAATGATGCCCTCGGGGAAGTTGTGCACCGCGATAGCAATGGCAGACATAATTCCTGTGCGTTTTAATTCCTTTTCGTTTTTTTTGTCGAGGAAATCCGATTGGCCAGGTTCTGTGACTTCATCGCCATGCGGTAGGAATTTGTCAATAGCTGCCATGATAAGTATTCCGGCAAAAAAGGCTATCGTGGCAATCAGGTATCCCACGCCATTACCAAAGCCATCTTCCAAATCTTCAAACGCTTCCAAAAGGATTTCAGCGAATGCCACATAGAGCATAACCCCCGCGGCAAAACTGAGACAAATGGAAAGGAATTTTGAATTTTTAATATTCAAAAATAGAACCACAAGGCTACCCGCCCCCGTAGCCACCCCAGCAATTAGCGTTAGCGACAACGCAAACAGCATTTCATTCACAAGCAACACCTCATCATCTATTTAGTTAGTTAACGCTAACTTTCTTACATGTTAGCATAGACTAACAAAGGTGTCAATCGTTTTTGTGCTTGGCACAAATAAAAACAATGTCCGAGTCATGGACATTGTTTCTAATGGCTTTAGGTATGATAGCAAACTTTAATGCCCGCGGCACTTATCACAACGGCAACCCCTATCACATTGCGGACGGCGTTCAAGTATCTTGATATCCGCAACAGGATATGTGTCAGTCACAACCTCGTCTTGTGTCTTCCCTTTTACAGCCACTTTAACCGTTTGGCGCAACACATTTATACCTGTCACATCGCCATCACCATTCGGCGTACGCACTCTATCCCCTACCCCTGGCATTCCCTTGTTTAAATGCGCATAGGTTTCTTCTTCGTATTTCAAACAGCACATCAGCTTGCCGCAAATGCCGGATATTTTAGTCGGGTTAAGGCTCATACCTTGGTCTTTTGCAGATTTTATTGACACAGGCTGAAATTCGTCAAGAAAAGTAGCGCAACACAAAGTGCGTCCGCAAATGCCTATGCCATTCAACATTTTTGCCTCGTCGCGTACGCCAATTTGACGCAATTCTATGCGCATACGGAAGGTAGCGGCCAGGTCTTTGACCAGCTCACGAAAATCAACACGCCCATCGGCGGTGAAGAAAAACACAATCTTGCTTAGGTCAAATGTGAGCTCTACGTCCACTAAATTCATGTCTAGTCTGTGGTATTTTATTTTTTCACTGCAAATTGCCCGTGCTTCTATTTCGCGCTGGCGGTTTGACTTTTCCTGCTCGATATCTTGCGCGCTTGCCAGACGCAGCACTTTTCTGAATGGCTGGCTAATATTATTTTCGTCAACTTCGCGACGCTCTAATGCAATGATGCCGTATTCCGCACCGCGAGAGGTTTCTACTATGACTGGGGTGCCCTGCACCAATTCTTTTTCATCTATAATATCAGGAGCGAAGTAGTAAATTCTCCCCACGTCTTTGAATCTTACGCCTACAATTATCATATATTTCCCTTTCCGCTTAATTTCACCAACATCAACTCAATAGCCAACTGTGTATTACCATTTTGCGAAAGTATTTTTTTCGTGTGGGTGATGGCCTCTGTCGCGTTAAACCACAACCGACTTGGCTCTTGCCCTTGCATTGTTGCTTGGGTTATTTTTTTGCCATAAAAATCGTATAACACATTTAATAATGCTTGCAATGTTTCCTTTGATTCTTTATATGGTTCGAAGCGTTTGTACAACGCAAATATTTGCAGCATGTCCATTTGATGAACCGTTTCAGAAACCTCTTTGGCAAGCGCAGCAAGTTCTGCATCGGGTGCTTTTGCTGCCGTTGGCGCATTTAATTTGCGTAAACTACACCGCGACAGCACCGTTGGCAAGAAATTGTGCGCATGTGGCGCAAGGAATAAAAAAACCCCATAAGGCGCAGGTTCCTCGATGGTTTTCAGCAAGGCATTCTGCGCCGCATGGGTGAGTGTTTCCGCTTTGTCTACAATAAAAATTTTGTGCTTATATTTAAATGGTTTGGTTGCCATGGGCAAAATAACCTGTTCGCGCACATCGTCTACACCAATGCCGCTGGTTTTTGTGCCTTTGACAAAAATAATATCAGGGTTGTTGCCGCTGTCAAATGTACGGCACGATAAGCAGTCGCAGTTTTTTTCGCCATCCGCAAGACAATTAAGCCCTTTAGCCATATGGATGGCATAAGCGCGTACTGCATCTGCTTCCCCTACTACAATTTGGGTCATGAAAATTTAAACAATCATGTCAAGGAGCAACCCGTTAATCTCGTCAACTTTTTCTAAGATTGTCAAGTGATCCTTTTCGTTATTCAAAATGTCTTGTGCTAACTCGTCTAACTCTTGGTTTACCAGCCGCACAATGCCGTACACATGATGGCGGCCACGGCGGTCAAGGAAGTTTTCGCGACTAAACTCATGGGAATGCGTCACCACTTCATTAATAAAATCAGTGATTAACCCGCGGTAAGTCTTCAGCTGGCTGAAATCCATATGCTCTGCCAGGCGTTTTCCTTGCACAGTGATTTCTGAAAGAAGCCCTTGTAAACGCTGAGCTAAGCCTTCGTCACTTAAACGGTTTAACGTAAAGCGAAAGTCTTCCTGCGCCGTGCGTTCAACAGGCTGGTTTGCCTCTTGAAAACGCTGGGTCAACACTTCTGAAATTTTCATGTTTGTATTTGTGTCCATCGAATGGGTTACACCTTCCTGAATTCTTCAACGCCCATCACAAAAATGGTTGCGCCGCCCACGGTCACTTCAACGGGATATGGCGCAAAACTTTCGTTTGCGTTGACATTCATCGCGTTTACCGATGTGATTTGCTTACGGCTTTTGCATTTTTTCTCTATGACTTCCACCAGTTCTGGAATGCGGTCGTCGGTTACACCGCAAATGAGTGTGGTGTTTCCGGCACGCAAAAAACCACCGGTAGAGGCAAGTTTAGTCACTTGAAAACCCGTGTTGTTCAGTTCGTCCATAATGTGAAAAGCATCCTCGTCGTGGATGATTGCCATAACCAATTTCATAGAATCGCCTCCTTTTCCCCCATTATAGCACAATTAGCAAGCTGTGCAAGTTATCATACAACATGTTCACTAGAATTTGTCAGTCGCCCATTTTTTCCGCAATCGCTTTTGTTGCATGAACTGTTCCATGGGGATGGTGCGGCGGTGCATAAATGGAATACAGTTTTAGCGGCACGTTGCCAATATTGGTGATGTTATGCCATGTGCCAACCGGTACAAAAACGGCATATCCGTCAAATACGGTTTGGCGTGTATCCGGGCGGTCTTTATTGCGTCCCATTTGCACTAACCCTTGCCCCTCTTCAATACGGAGAAACTGGTCATTTTCAGTATGCTGTTCAAGGCCAATGTCGCCGCCTACGGGTATCGTCATTAGGGTACATTGCAGTTCTTTTCCTGTCCATAGTGTGGTGCGATAACTTTCGTTTTGTTTTGTCGCTTTTTCGATATCTACAACATATGGGGTTGGCCCATGGTCTGTGAATGGTGGATGATGATTGGGGGGTGCAGGTGGATTGTGTACCATATAGGGTGTGGGATGAGGTGGATGGTGGGGATGTGGTGGATGGGGATGTGGTGGGTGGGGGTGATGATGGTGCGGAGGATGGTGAGGGTGCGAAGGGTGTGGCGGATGAACCGGCGGGCGTGGCGGATGATGGGGATGCGGCGGATGATGAGGATGCGACGGACGATGTTGGGGCATTGGCTGCCGTGGGCGGGGGCTTGGTCTTCCGTTGAAAGATGGTCTGCGCATAAGAAATGCCTCCTAATGAACTGCCAGAAACAAAGCGGATTTAACCTCTGGCATAGCTTGTTATGCTAGTATCATATGAAGCATGGATTAAGTTTGTGTTTCATGATAAAATCATTCCACGCGAAAAAGCGAAAAAGGAGTTTAGATTCATGAAAATAACCACCATTCGCCATGGGGAAACTGACTGGAATGTACAAAAACGCCCCCAAGGTTCTGTAGATATTGAACTCAACGAAAACGGCATCAAACAGGCAATGCGACTGGCCGAAAGGCTGGCCGCCCAGCCATGCGATGTGATATATACCAGCGACTTAAAACGCGCAAAAAAAACGGCTGAAATCATAAACAACCACCACGGTAAAGCCATGATAACATCGCCAAACCTGCGCGAAAGTGGATTTGGCAAGTTTGAAGGACAAATTTTAAAAGATACAGAAATGTATAATGCCTTTGTCGCTTTTATGGATGAACGCGCCCCAGCCCATTTTGCAAAAGTGTACGCATACATGGATGAAATTCTGCAAAACAACCCGCATGAACATATTTTTATCGTCAGTCATTTTGGAACAATCCGCGCAGTCATTTGCTATCTACTACAAACGCCAATAGAAGACCGCGGGCTTTATCACATTGGAAACACTGCGATACATACTTTTGAAAAAGAAGATGACGGCGGGTTTCGTATGATATTAGAAAATGATTTTAGGCATTTAAAGTAGGAAGGCGCGGAGATGGACGCAAAGGAAAAAATATTTTTCGAAGAGTTTGAATCACTCTATTTCTTCCACGGCAATTCCCAAAACTGGGCGATGCAAGATTTCCATATACACAACCAACATGAAATCTTACTGTTTCTAAGCAGCGGCTCGACGTTAGAAGTCGGTAATCGCCGATACGTTGCCACGGCAGGGGATTTATTTTTGTTGAACAATGAAGAATATCACCGCACCAGAGGCGTACCAGGCAAGCCCTATGAAAGATACGTCCTGCAATTTGACCCCGAATTGCTGCGCGAAATATCTGAGGCGTTCGGCTATAATTTCACTACAGTATTTGAAAATCGCTCTGGCGATTTTATACATAAAATCCACTTGCCAGAAACCAACCTAGCCCGACTAGAGCAGCTTTTCGCCAAAATTGAAAGAAATATCATCAACGAACCGACAGGCAATATCCTTTCAGTGAAAATTAAACTGTCTATTTTAGAACTGCTTGTGACTATCAACGAAATATACGCATTTTTCATCAAAGAACAAAAGCCAGACAACGGACATATGGAAAGCATAGACAACCGCACGGGTATGTTTAAAGTAGAAGCGGGCGAATATAAAGAACTCGCCCTACAAAGAGGACGAGCCGAAGAAATCAAGAAATATATCAAAAAACACCATAGAGAAAAATTAGGACTCAACGACATTGCGCAAAAATTCTTTATGTCACCGCATTATCTTAGTCACTCTTTCAAAAAAGAGACAGGATTTACTTTAGTCCAGTACATTGCCAACCAGAAAATGGCGACAGCAAAGTCGTTGCTAAAAGAAGGATACTCGGTAACAGAAGTGGCTTCACGCCTGTCATATTCCAGCGACAGTCATTTTATTTCAGCTTTCAAGAAGCATTGCGGAATCACACCCAAGCAGTATCAACGCTTCTGATAAACAGAGAATCATCAACGCCTGCCCATAGGTCATGGGGGTGATTGGGATGTTGAGATAAAACGCTTTGTCATAGCCTATTGGCGTACCATAAGACACATTTAACACCGCTCCATCATCGGCAATATAGTCTAAAATATTTGTCAACGCTTGGCTAGCCAACGCTTGATATTCTGCTTTAGGCAAAATGCCCTGGCGTACGCCTTTTAATATGCCGCATAAAAACCCTGCCGAACCAGAAGTTTCGATGTAAGAGTCTTGGTCATCAATCACTGTATGCCATAGGCTCTTTTCTTTGTCCGCATGGGTTTTTAACGCCTCCACTTGGCTTTTGTAAATAGAAAGAAAAGCGCGCCGCAATGTGGGGTCTACATCAAATTCATCCAAGTATTCTAGGATGGCTACTGTATACCAGCAGTTTCCACGCCCCCAATGGATTTTTCCATAGTTATGTTTCTCGTTAAAATTATATCCGTGATAGAACAGTCCTGAATCTTTGTTGTATAAATATTTGATGTGGTTGAGTATTTGAAAATTAACCTCGTCTAAATAATCAGGTCTGTTCAGCACTTTTGAGGCACGCGCCAAAAACAATAATGTCATAAACACGGTGTCAATTAAAATTTCACCATCGTTTGGGTCGCCTGTTATCATGTGTTGGAAACAGTCGTCTCCTGTGCGTATCAGGCCTTTTTCTTCCATAATCCAGTCTGCCCATTCTTTAATCAAGTCAAGGTAGGCTGGTTTTTTAGTCAGTTCGTAAAGATGCGTGAGTGTAAGCATTGGAGACGTGGTATTGATATTTTTTTCTAAAATCCCTTCTGCAATGCGCTTGTCATACCAAGACAACAAAAAATCCAGAATGTCTTGGTTTTTGGATATGTTGTAATATTTATATAAACCATACAAGCCTACACCCTGCGGCCATTCCCAACAGTCTATATCAATCAGGCTGATTGGAAATACTTCTTTCATCTCGTTGTTTTTCAGTGTTAGCATATGTGACGCTACTGCTTTTAGTTTTTCTTCAATATTCCCACGGTCTATCATCTTACATCTCCTCAATATATTGCAAAAATGCTTCTAAGTCTGCGTATTGCTCTAAATTGCCAAGCTTTACTGTCCATGTATTTTTTTGCCCATGGCTTATAAACTCACGCCCAGCACATGGCCCGCTGCATATTTGTTCTAATCCATTTTCGGCTTTGATTCCAATCAACCCTTTACCCTTTTGCACAACCACTATTTTGGGTGAAATAATATGTTTATCAAACTCCATCAAAGGGATGTATGCATGGGTATATCCGATTCTACTATCCCCTAAGTCATATTGCAAACGGGCAGTGTCTCCATCTTGTGAAGCCTTTGGTAAAACGCCGTTACCCGCCCAAAAACTTGGCCGACCTGTACCAAAATGATGCACTTCTCCGGGGTGATTGACGCACACTTGCGCTGTTTTATCTAGCGCACAATGTACAATGTGTTCTTGATAGCCTTTCTCGAAAGGCTTGAAATCAACGGCTGTAGATAAAATACCATAAGCGTCTTTGTAAAGATAGGTATTGACGTGATTTTCAAAGCCTTGGGTAGTTTTGCGTATTAAGGCTTCATCTGTTGGATGAATCCATTGCATATACTCGCTTGGCGGTGCATAATCGCTTAAAGCCAATGGCAATGCAAAATCCACTCTGCATGTTGACCCTGTGTTGTAAAGCAAATGCAGTAGACCTGTTGTACCCGCGCCATATACACCTTTGAGTTCTTTTTCATAGGTTCTGCCGGCGGTGGTCATTAAAGCCCCGTCGTGGGCGCAGGTTGCCAGACAATAGGAAAGCTTATCCATTGCGGCTTTTGATTTTTCACGCCATGTTTCATCACCATGCATGTATAACACGGCAATACCTAAGAAGTCCACAGGAATATATGCAGGCGAATTCCATTCTGTAATAAACTCCTCGAAAAATGCATCAAACCAAGTTTCCAACAGTTTTTCAGCTTTTGCGCGACAGGCTTCTCCGCGCATTCCACTGGCTTCAAAAATACGGTCAGGTAAAATACCACCAGCGATATATTGGCATACGTGAAACATGAGTGCATGGTTTTCTGAAAAAAACCACATCACATCATCGCCAGGCTCGTCAATCCAGTAGCGATATCCAAGCATTGCGTCTTCGATGGCGGTCTTCACTTTTGCAGAAAGACGTTCGCCATAGGCGATATAGATATGCAGCAACATCGCAAAATGAAAATCGGAACAGTCCTTTTTCAGCAAAATGCCAGAAAGCTCGGCAAAAATAATCGCTTCCGCTTTGGCAACATCACCATTTTGATGCAGTATGGCACAGGCAAGGAATACGTTTTCTATCTCACTTTGTGCGACTAAATCAATCATATGGGCTTTTCGTTTATCCAGTGCAGGTTCATTCAGGTTTAAAAGCTTGCTTGAAACAAATTGGCCACCAATGACTCTGCTGACTGAAATACCCTGATATTCACAGATGATGTGGAAGCCGCAATACCCCATCCAGCTAGGCAATATAGATAAAAACGTTTGACCTGAGGATAGCACATGCGTTTGATGCTTGGGAGGCTGCGGCCCGGCAAGTCTACTGACTGCATGTGAAGTATGGATTTTAATCTGTAAATCCAAGTTGAAGTCAAAAGGATTTTTGATATTTAGCCTGCCCGGTTCATCAATATATACTTCTCTGTCGAAATGAATATCTGATAGCATGGCTTCCATTTGGTTCAGAGTCTTTGCGCAGACGTTTTCATCCGTTGGCAATCGCATAGATAATTTATCTGCATTGCACAAGCAACGCAAACGAAAATAATAATCGGCATCCCTTTCAGCCAGGTCTTCTAAACAGATTAAAAAATCGTTGTCACCTGCTTTTAAATCCACCTCTAATATTGTAGATTTCACTGCATTTCTGGTAAACGGTGTGAAATCTGTAATCAGCTGCCCATTGACCCAAAGCGTAACAGCCCCGCAGGTTTCCAATGAAAACGCGTATTGTTCAGCTTTAGAGGAATGAATCGTTACGGTGCTATAACTGCGCAAATAGGTGGGCACAAAATAAAAACCCGATGCTTCCATTCCAATATTTCCGAAAGGGAAAACCATACGCTTAAAATTGATTTCAGCAGGTATTTCAGGTGTAATACCCAGTCTACTGTCAACAAATGCTTTACGGCATGGGTTTTCATGTATGGCAAAGCCCTTCTTTAGCCATTCATTAACCCGCCCTTGCAAAACCGCTTTTGTAAATCGCTTAGGTTCTTCAAATACATCTGTAGCCATAAAGCGATTGATATAACCGTCCACCAGTGGATATTCTATATACGACATCAGCCTTTTACACCTCCAGCGGTGATACCGCCAATAATGTGTTTTTGAAGCAGTACAAATATGATGATGACTGGAAACATGGACAACGATGACATCGCCAAAAGCGAGTTCCAGTCCACATTAAATTCCCCCGAGTAGTTAGCCAGTGCCAGCTGAATCGTAAATAAATGTCGGCTTTGTATCACCAGCATAGGCCACAGGAAGTCGTTCCAACGCCACATAAAAGAGATAATACACAACACGGCAATCACAGGCTTGGCGATGGGTATCATAATACGCAAGAAAATACCCATTTCTGATGCGCCGTCGATACGTGCGGCCTCCATAAATTCGCTGGGTATCGAGACATAATACTGCCGCGCCAAAAACACTGCCGTCGGTGACGCAATCGCGGGAATAATAAGCCCCCACAAGCTATTGAAAAGCCCTGTCGCCACAATGACCCTAAAAATAGGCACCATAATGACTTCCAAAGGCACCATCAACGTGGCAAGTATCATTGCAAATAATAATTTTTTAAAACGAAAATCATATTTGGCAAATACATATCCACTCATCAAATTAACCATAATCGTTAATGCGGTAGCCACCACCGTAGTAAACGTGGTGTTGTAGAAATATCTGGTGAAATCGCCCCGTGCTAAAGCGTACCTGTAATTATCCAGCGTGGGGTTTTCGCCAAAAAGCGTTGGCGGCCAAGCAAAAAGCTCTCCCGCTGGTTTAAGCGATGATGCCATCACCCAGAAAATAGGAAAGATAAACACGAAAGCAAGCATCACTAAAACGAAATACAAAAGTATTTTTAATAAGATGGCTTTAAGAGGCATCTTGTTCGCCTCCTTTGTTTACCCTAAACTGTACGATGGTGAGCAACGCCAATACTACAAAAAGCACCGCCGCCATGGCAGAAGCAGAGCCCATTTCAAGCCGGCTAAAGCCTGTTTGTTGTATCATTTGCACCATAAAACGGGTGGCCCCAGCAGGCCCGCCGCCAGTCAAGGCCAAAATCAGCGGATAAGAGCGCACCACAGTGACGGTAGACAGTACCAAAACCAATAATGTCATCGGCTTTAACAGCGGCAGTGTAATATAAAAGAATTGCTGTCTGAAATTAGCACCGTCGATATCCGCCGCTTCGTAGTAGGTTTCGGATATTGATTTGATTCCTGCAATCAGCATGACCATGTAATATCCAGCCAATGACCATGTGGTGACAAAAATAACCGTAAACATAGCCATACGCGCATCTGTAAGCCACCGCACAGGGTCTCTTCCCGCGCTTGTCAGCAGAAAATTGATTAAGCCAAAACTTTCCCCAAGCAAAAACCGCCAAGAAAGCCCTGCAATAATACTGGAAACCATAGTGGGCCAATAAAATATCGCCCGAAACAGCCCAGCGGTTTTTATTCTTCGTGTCAGCATCACAGCCAAAGACAGCGACACGATATAAATCGCTGGAACGGTAATGGCGGCAAATGTCATTGTGCTGGTAAAAGCCCTGATAAAATTTCTGTCGTCCATCAGGTTTCGATAATTTGCAATGCCCACAAAAACCATATCGTTTAGGCCATCCCATCTGTGCAGGGATATCCACACACCATTCAACGCAGGCCAAAATAAAAACATCGTGAAGATGATGATTGTGGGTAATAGCATCAAATATGGAAACAATTTCATTTCTAAACTTTTCATAAAATCACCTATAAAAATGGGCTGCGCAGCTTTGCAACAGCCCATTAAACCTACTCGATTGGTTACTAATCCAGTTCTGCTAAAATTCTAGTTGCCATTTCATCCAGCATAATCAGATAGTCTTCTACTGAAAGCATTCCGGCAAGCACTTCTGCCAAAGATTCTCTCATGTCTACTTGTATTCTGCTTGTAAACTCCATAAAGCCCCATTCTAAACCAGGTTGTGGGCCAGAAGCAGCCAAATCAGACGCGAATATACTGAAGTAGTCTGCACCAAAATCATAGTCTAACGATTCGTTGCCTCTCACTTGGGAGATAAAATTATTTTCCAGCATGTATACCGCATTATTTTCCGGGCGGGACAGCCACTCTATAAAACGTGCGGCTTCGGCTTCTACACCAGAGCCTTCAAACGCGGCAATATAGTTGCCACCAGGCACACTTGAGCGTCTGGCATCTCTTGGCAGATAGGTAAAGCCCCATTCAAAATCGGTGATTTCTGCCGCATAGTTTGCAAGCATCCAACTGCCAGCAAAGTGCATCGCGATTTGCCCTGTACGGAACATATTGTTAGGGTTTTCTGTACCAAGCCACACAGCTGCGGGGATTAACCCTTCATCATGCAACTGCTTGAAAAAGCTGACTGCACGATAGTTTTCTGGAGTGTTAAAGTTTGAAGCCGTTAAATCAGGCGTGAGCATAGAGCCGCCCGCTTGGTACATCAATGTGGTAAATCGGTGGGGGCTTCTGTCAAAAACAAGACCGTAGGTGACATCCGTTTCGGCTACCACTTGTGTCATTGCGGCGTGCCATTCTTCCCAAGTCCAAATGTCGTCTACACTGCTTGGCACAGATATGCCAGCGGCTTCAAATGCAGTTCTGTTGTATACAAGGCCGTTGGCGGTGACGTTTAATGGCGCGGCAAGGATTTGCCCGTCAAAAACGAAGCGTAGTCCATCATTAAAATTGTCTGCAAACCCGCTGCCCAAATGCTGAGAAAGGTCAACCAATTGATTTTGAAACACACCAATATTGTTGATTCTGGCCAGTGCAGGCGGCATGTTGCCGATAATCATGTTGCGCAAGCGGTTTTCAAATTCGCTGAACGGCACTTCAATAAGCTCGAAGCTTACATGGGGATTTTCTTCACTGTACAGTGCCGCAAGACGCATCATGGATTCGCCTTCGTCTGCATCACTAAACCATAGCAATTGAAGATTGACGGCTTCTTGGGCAGTGCTTGGTGGTGCTGCTTCGCCTTGAGCCGCAGGGGTGGTAGTTGCTGGTGCCTCTGGGGTTGTCGTAGCGGGCTGGTCTGCTGTGCCACAGGCAGAGAATATCAAGAGAGCTAAAGCGAGCAGTAACGCAACGGATAGTAATTTTTTCATGTCTTCACACCTCGTCTGTTTTTTTGGATTTGGAACGCACGTTGTATCGCATTCCTTAGGATAACTCATTATGACATCATTATTCATGAAAAAATCCAATGTTACGTAAAAAAAGTTATACATTATTGCTATTTTGCAAGGTTTTTGTCATTCTTTTATACTCCAATTGAACACAACAAAAATGTCCCTCTACTAAGGTATTTTGCAATACATTAGTAAGGGACGCCAACATTGAAATATTTTATTTTACCCTCGCTTCGCAGCTAGGGCAATTAACAGAGAAATTACGGCACCCTTTGAGAATGCACTGATGGTGGCATTGGAAATTGATGAGGTTCTACAATTTCTATTCTTGTAATACCATCAGGCCTATTAGTCCTAATGTAGTCTTGTGCTCTTCTAATTTCTCTCATAAACTCGTCATGTGAAGATGTGCCTTCCAATGCTTCAAGGAGCCTTGTAATAACATAATGGCGATATCTGGGATCGTCTTCTGTTGTATCGCGCTCAATACTCACATCACCCATAAGTGTCGCCAAATAAAATGTTTCAGCGTCAAAGGCTACAGATGAATCGTCATAAGGCTGGTATTCCATGATTCTTGCTTGCTCGTCTTCAGTTACAAAATAAAACGTTTCAGCGTAAGGGACTGTAGATAAGTTGTCGTAAGTGTTTGGAATTTCTCTGCTGTGCAATGCTGTCAAAATAAATAAGAGCAGTATAGAACATGCAATAACATATTTATAATTTTTCATAATAGCTCTCGACTCCTATATTATTTAACGAAGTATTCCCATTCCGCATCGGCTACAAGGTACGCCCCAACTATTGGTAGTATGTGGAAAATCTGAACGCCAGAGTGATCTTGCAACTTCGGTACCACATCCAACACAATAAGTGATTCTAGCCCACCAGTCTGTAAAACACACATCTCTCAGACCCACATTCCAAGTTGTACCCTGATGAACATGGCGAAACCCATGAATATTAAGGCCACAACCCCACCAACGAGGCGCAATTTCAGCATCAAATGAATCACCGAACAATTCCGTAACCCAAGGATTCATTGTCGTATCTACGTAGTTGATGTTAAAAATGGTATGCTCTGGACGATACCGCTGAATATATTCACGCAACTCAGCAATTTCCAACGACAGTTCAGAATCCATCATCCAGTTTACGACAAATGTGCTATCAGTAATAGTTACTAAATCGTATTCAAAGCATTCTTCACATGCTTTGACATTCATAGGCAAGACAACAATGGCAACTAGCGTAACAAAAATACTTACAAACGTTTTATACATAGCTAAACATCCCCTATCTTAAAATTAGGCTTAATTAATACAGAATACAAATGTATTAAATTAAATACTGCTCTTTGTTTTTTCTGCATTAATCGCTGTGACTTTCTGTGACTTAATTGTAATTGCATGTAATCAACTTGTTCCGTCATTGCTTAAATCTTTCTCTATAATGCCACCTCCTTTTTAAAAGTGACCATAACGTCAAGTATAGCCTGTTCAATTTTAAAACAACCGACTGAAGTGTTTATTTGCTATTTTACCGTATTTTACATACAGAGGACATAAATGTCAATACATAATTTTATCTTTTTGATTATTAATATCTTAATATTTTACTTCCACAAGCGTTAATCCTTCTGGCGGCATTGTTTTGCCAGCTTTTTTTCTATCGCAGCTGGCAATAATCACAGGGATATCATCCGCAGATATTTTTCCTATGCCAACATACATAATCGTACCTGAAACAATCCGTACCATGTTATATAAAAATCCGTTGCCTGTGATAGACATTGTATAACAATGTCCTTGATTTATAACATGACAGTCATATATTTCACGCACAGTAGTTTTAGCACTTGAACCCACCGCGCAAAACGCCGCAAAATCATGCCGCCCTATAAAATATTGGGCGGCTTTTTGCATGTTTTCAATATTTAGCGGTTGCGGAACAAAAGCACTGTAACGGCGCATCAATGGATTTGGGCAGGCGGCAGAATATATTTTATATTCATAGGTCTTGCACTTTGCACCAAAACGCGGATTAAATGCATTAGAAACCACTTCGGCGGCAGTTACAGAAATATCTGATGGAAGCATTCCTACAAGCACCATCGGCAATTTATCAAGAGGCACCCGTAAATCGGGCGCGAAAAAACTAGCACGCTGCCCAAGGGCATGTACTCCCGCATCGGTGCGGCTTGAAGCGCGCACTGTCACTTGCCGTTTTAGCAATGTAGAAAGCGCGTCTTCTAGTTTTTCTTGCACGGTGACGGCATTGTTTTGCCTTTGCCACCCTGCGTAGTTTGTGCCGTCATAGGCTACTGTTAGTAATATCTGCATGATATATGATTATACTCACGCTTTAGGACATTGACAACATACTTTGTCAATGATACGCTTCTAAACGGGTGATTATCAATGACTTTTCTTGAACATTTAGACAAAGAATTTGCGCATTCAAAGCAAGCTTTTTTATTTACGCTTGGCAAGTTGCCTAAAGCAAAAACAATTGTCATTAACATTGGTGTAAATAGCTTAGTACATGATACAGGGTTGCTGAATATACGCAGCTTTAAAAATTTCGTTAAGGATGTGGCAGAATTAGTAAATTCCCATCCAGACAGGCATGTTGTCATTGTTGTTTCCGATTATATTGAAAAAAGCTTGCCCAAATATTTGCATGATATGCCGTCGAAAAACTCCGCGCTGTATGCGGCATTTGTGGCGTTGGTGCATAATGATTTGGCCAATTTATTTTGCGACGGGTTTGCAGAATTTAGCTTCCGTGCCATTGGTATTTCAGCGGCGGCGGGTGCTGAAAATGCCAGTGAATCGAATAAAATGCTAAAAAACCTTGAAAGCATTGCGTTTTCTCAAACAAAAAGTGCGGAAGTTAAAGTGAATGCAATAAAAGATTTGCTAAACAGCAAAAAAATGACCGATAAAATGCCTAAGATACATCTGGAAGAAACGACTTATGGCATAAAAAAAACCACAGACACTTTGCGCGGGCTTTTGCGCCACTTTCCCAGAACCATCCCGATAGTCATGGAAGATGTGTCCGCAGAAAACGCACATGGTGACGAAGAATTTGCCGCAAAAATTGCCGCCGCAATGAATGCGGACGCATTTGTTGCCATTTCAAAAAAAGGAATGCTCTTTACCGTAGACCCAAATAAGCAAGTGCGCCGCAACCGGCCATTTTATTGTTATGACACAGGGCGAAACGCGCCATTTGCCGAGGCGCGCAAGGCAACATTGGCAAAAAAACTAAATGCCGCCGCTTATTTAGGCGAAAACGACAAACCCATTCCCATGTTGCTTACGGCAAATGACAGACCTTTTGCCATTGCCAATATATTTAGCGAAGATATTATTGATGCAGTTTGCAATAACGGGGACTTTCCTCATTTCACGTTATTTACAAATTCAAAGAATGCCGCGCTTCCTATAGATGTACGCTATATTTCAGGTAAAATTGTCATTGATTCCAATGCGGCAAAAGCGTTGGTGAGTGAAAAACGTAGCTTGCTTTTGGCTGGCGTTGTTGAAGTAGACGGCAGTTTTGAAACCAAGTCGGTAGTGCTCATTGCCGACAATACAGGCGCAGAAATTGGCAAGGGTGTTGTCAATTTTTCCAGCGAAGAAATTCAAACCGCGCGAAAAGACAGCACCAAAGACATAGAAATTATCAGCCGCGAAAAGATGAGGCTTCATGCATAGCGTATCGGCGCAAAAAACGCGCCGTATTGTCGTTAAAATTGGTACATCCTCCCTCACCTACAGTACAGGACGTTTAAATTATCGCTATGTCAAAGAGTTGGTAGACGTTATTTGCGACCTTAAAAATATCGGGCATGAAATTGTCATGGTTTCATCAGGCGCAATGGGTGTGGGGCTTGGCAAACTTTCGCTTAACAAAAAACCCGCCGAAACAGACAAACGCCGTGCGCTTGCCGCCATTGGGCAAAGTGCGCTGATGTCTATTTATGAGGCTCTTTTTGGTGTGTACCACTGCCAAGTTGCCCAGGTACTCATTACAAAATCTGCACTGCAAGACGAAGAAAACAAAAGCGATATTGCCAGCGCGTTTTCAAGAATGTTCGCATACGGCGTGTTACCTATTGTCAATGAAAATGACGTGATTGCGTCTGATGCGATGAAATCAGTCGATGTTTTTGGCGACAACGATACGCTTTCGGCATATGTGGCACAATTTATACAGGCTGATTTATTGATTATCTTATCTGATATCGACGGGCTATACGACAGTGACCCGCGCTCAAACCCGAATGCGAAAATTATTCCATTAGTCACCGAAGTCAGTGCAGATATTTTTAAAATGGCAAGCGGCGCAGGCACGGCAAGAGGTACGGGCGGCATGGCAACCAAGCTAAACGCCGCATGTATTGTTATGGAATCTGGCATGGATATGGTTATTACAAATAGTTGTCGTCCACAGGATTTGTATGGCATTGTTGATGGTGAAAAAATGGGGACTTTATTTAAAGGAGTGCAGTAACACGACTAGGGAAAAATGGAAAAAATGTACTCCAAATTTTATTCTTGCAGTAGAAACTAAATAAAAGGAGTTATGCATATGAATTATGAAATAGAAGTAAGCTGGGATGATGAAGCAGGGGTCTGGTGCGGGGTATGCGACAAGATTCCTTTGGCACTGGAAAGCAATTCATTTGATGCATTAGTTGCACGAGTTAAAATTGCAACACCTGAGATTCTTTCTCTAAACGGAGAAAAAAGCGAGAATATCCGACTATGTTTTAAGATGGCACACTGGGAGCAGGTTGCCTGATGGCTGACTATGAGAAAACAGTGCGTAAAATTTTACGAGAAAATGGTTGCCGCCCACAGGATTTGTACGGCATTGTTGATGGCGAAAAAATTGGTACTTTATTCAAAGGAGTACAGTAACATGACCAACAAACAACTAAAAGACCTAAAGGACAGGCTTTGGCAAGGTGCAGACCAACTTCGTGCTAATTCTGGTTTGAAATCCACTGAATATGCTACACCTATCTTAGGGCTTATATTTCTGCGTTTTGCCCAAAGCAAATACAGCCAATATGAGGCGGAAATCAATGCGGAATATCATAGACATAAAGGCACCCGTGCCGAGCGTCCGATACATGAAATTGCCATTGAGAAATGCGGTTATTATTTGCCTGATGAAGCACGATTTGATTACTTATTAAATTTACCCGAAGCGGTAGACCTTGTAGCAAAGACCAAAACAGCAATGGAGGAAATTGAAAAATACACCGAAGAACTTGCCGACACTTTACCCAAAGACGTTTATTACAATGTCAATAGCGAAGATGATTCGCTTGTTTTGGCAAAGCTGTTCAAGGTTTTTAAGGATATTCCTACCGATGTTAGCCTTGATATTTTCGGTGAGATTTACGAATATTTTCTTGGTGAATTTGCACTTGCCGAAGGGCAGGGCGGCGGCGAATTCTTCACGCCGCCTTCGGTTGTTCGGTATATGGTTGAAGTGCTTGCGCCAACGGAGGGCGAAATTTTTGACCCCGCTTGTGGTAGTGGTGGTATGTTTGTGGCAACAGCGCACTACATAGCCGACCATGCCGCAAAAGGCAATGACATCAACCTCCGTGCTTATGGTGTAGAAAAAACAGGCGCAACAGTTAAGCTTGCCAAAATGAACCTTGTTTTAAATAATATACGCGGCAGTATTACCGAAGCCAATTCATATTACCGCGACCCGTACAGCTCTTTCGGGCGATTTAACTATGTCATGGCAAATCCACCGTTTAATGTAGATGAGGTAGAGCTTGAGCAAGTGAAATCCCAGCCGCGATTTAACACCTATGGCGTGCCGCAGAACAAGACAAAAAAAGCAAAAGGCGATGCAAAGGAAACTGTACCCAACGCTAATTATTTATGGATTAACCTGTTTGCCACATCGTTGAACGAAAAGAGACGCGCCGCGCTTGTTATGGCAAACTCGGCATCTGATGCAGGGCATAGTGAGAAAGATATTCGCATCAAGCTGATAGAAAGCGGTGTAACTAGCCAAATGGTGACGCTGCCAACCAATATGTTCACCAGTGTCACGCTGCCAGCGACACTGTGGTTTTTTGACCGCGCCAAGCCAAAGAAAGACGCAATCTTGTTTATTGATGCGCGGAATATATTTACGCAAGTCACTCGCGCACACCGCAAATTCTCGGATGAACAAATAAAGAATCTAGCGATTATCTCACGGTTGTATGAGTGGAAAACAGACGAGTTTAGGGCATTAATCAGTGAGTACCAAGCGACAGCAATGAGTAAATTTGCTGCATTTTCTACTGAACAAGGTCAATTTTCGGAAGAATTATTAAAATCAAGCGAATATCACAAGAGAATAATGGATGCAGAATCTAAAGATGGTCAATATCTTTCAACTTCAACTGTTGTTGATTTTGGCGGGTTGCCGATGTTTGCGGAATTGCAATTTGAAAATGAGCTTAATTGCGCTGAAAATTTGGTGCGTTGTAAGGATTTGCTAATAAGGCATATTGAAGAACTGCGGGATCAGATGCACTCTTTAGAACATGAAATCCACCATAACTTAGGCGAAGACTATGCTAGACCTGAACGAAACAGACTTGGTGGGCTATATACAAATTTGAAAGTACGGTGTGACGAAGTTACTTATATACTGGATAATCTGCATTGGCTTTTATCCCGCTTTCCTGATGGAAAATATGTTGATGTGATTGGGTTGTGCAAGGCAGCAAAACTGAGTGGAGAGGATGGAATTATTGACCAAGATTATTCGCTTAACCCTGGGCGGTATGTAGGTGTAGTAATTGAAGATGATGGCATGACGGAGGATGCGTTTCGGATGGAGATGCAGTCGCTACACGCCGAGCTCACCACGCTTAACGCTGATGCGTATGACTTGGAAAAAACGATTGCAGAAAACTTATTGTCATTGATTAACAGCAAGTAAAAATAAACGTGAGGTAGGTTGTCATGCGTATTTTAGAAACATGGACAGCAACTCGATTAAAAGACATATGCGATGTAATACAGTATGGGTATACAGAAAGTGCAAGCACCAAAGTGATAGGCCCCAAATTTTTGCGTATTACAGATATTGTTCCATATTTCGTTGATTGGGATACTGTGCCATATTGTAGAATTGATGAGAGGGACTACGAAAAATACAAATTACACATTGGAGATATTGTCATTGCTCGGACAGGAGCAACTACAGGCTACAATACTTTGATAAAAAAAGATGTTGATGCCGTATTTGCATCCTACTTAATACGATTTCGTCTGAATGCTCAAAAAGCAGATTTTCGATATATTGGCCATTTGTTGAAAAGTCAAAGCTATTATGGTTTTATAAACTGTGCAGTCGGTGGTGCAGCGCAGCCTGGAATCAATGCTACTGTATTATCGTCTTTTAGTTTTATGTTGCCCCATCTGTCAACTCAAACCCGCATTGCTAACATCCTCTCCACATACGACAACGCCATCGAAAACAACAACCGCCGCATTGCACTACTTGAAAAAGCGGCACGGGAACTTTACCGCGAGTGGTTTGTGCGTATGCGCTTCCCTGGGTATGAGTATACAAAGATTATAGGTGGCTTGCCAAAGGGATGGAAGGTGAAGCGTTTAGAAGAATTTTGTCATGTCACGGATGGAACACATGACCCCCCTAAGCGGGCTGATTCTGGAGTTCCATTAGTCACCGGAAAGTGTATCAACAATGGCTTTATTGACTTCAATGCCGCATATTTGATAAGCGAAGCCGACCATATGGCGATAAGCCGTCGAAGTGGTTTGAGTTCTGGCGACATTTTAATCAGCAACATAGGAACTGTCGGCAGTATTTGCATTGTTGAGTACAATAGAGAATTTAGTGTAAAGAACGTTATCATACTAAAACCAAAGTGCATGATAAAATCATCATATCTATATTATTTGATGACAAGCTCAACCATGCAAGATACCTTATCTGCGCAAACAAACGGGGCATCACAACAATTTGTAGGATTAACATTTATGCGTCGTTTCAAAATATTAATACCAAATAAACTAATTCTTAAATGTTTTGCAGAGCATGTTTCACCAATATTAAAAGAAAAGCAAATTCTGCATACCCAATCCCAAAACCTAGCCCGCCAACGAGACTTACTATTACCCCGCCTAATGAGCGGCAAACTGAAAATATAGTCACCATTTTTTTACAATGAAAGGAAAAGCAACCATGCTTACAATAGATGAAATAAAAACAGCGGTAGAAAAAATTGCACCCGAATACCCCATAAAACAGGTTCAGCTATTTGGCTCATACGCCGAAGGGCTTGCGACCCCAGAAAGCGATGTGGATATGCTTGTGGAGTTTGGCGAAAGGCCAGTTACCTTGTGGGATTACTGCGGTTTTCAGCAAATGTTATCCGAAATGTTAAATATTAAAGTAGATATTCTCAAACTACCGCTTTCAAAAGAAGCCGAAGAAGATATGATTATTGAAAAGGTGGTGCATTTGTATGGTTAAAGCAAGCAGGAGAGATTCGGTAATTGTTAAAAAAATCATTAGTGAAATCAGCGAAATTAGTAGTTTTATTGACAGGATGACTGAGGATGAATTTTATCGCGATATAAAGACGCAAAAAGCAGTGGCGATGACGCTAATCAATATTGGCGAATTGTCGAAACGATTTTCTGCCGCATTTATCGACAGTAGAAAAAATATTCCGTGGCAGGCAATACAAGCTACTCGCAATGTTGTGGCGCATAACTACGAAGCTGTTGATATGTCCACCATTTGGGATACAGTTAAAGTAAGTTTGCCTGTGTTGCAAAAAGAGCTAGAAACATCACTTTCGGAGGTGTAAGACATGGCAAAAATCATAACCGAAGATATGATTGAACAAGCAGCGATTGATTTACTTGTAACAGAATATGCGCCACTTTACAAACAACTTCATGGCTATACCGAAAAACCCGAAACATTACCTGACGGCACAGGCAGAAGCGATAAAAAGCAAACCGTTCTGCCAGAAGTGCTTTTTAGTGCGCTGTGCAACCTAAACCCCAATATCCCCGAAGATGTAATAAAACAAACGACAGACGAACTGTGCCGCAACACCCACGGCGACCCATTAGAAGAAAACTATAACCGTTATCAAAAAATCCGCAACGGCATAAAAGTATCATACAAAAAAGATGGGCGCGAAACGCAAGGGCTTTTGCGTTTAATCGACTTTGCCATGCCTCAAAATAACAGCTACATAATCGCATCCCAAATGTGGATACGCGGGGAAATCTATTGGCGCAGACCTGACTTGATTATTTTCGTCAATGGACTGCCGCTTGTGTTTATCGAATTGAAAAACTCGACCATTCACGTGAAAAACGCATATGACAAAAACCTCACCGACTACCGCAGAGATATTCCAAGATTATTTGACTACAATCAAATTTGCGTATTATCCAATGGCATGGAAACCCGCTTGGGTAGTTTTTCGGCAGGGTATGAGCATTTTTTTGAGTGGTTAAAACTATCGGATGAAAAAGAAAACCCAAACCGCAAAGCCATCAAAGATGATTGTATCAGCCTTGAATACTTTTTGCGCGGGCTTTGTAAGCCAGACACACTACTTGACTATATTGAGCACTTTATACTGTTCGACCAACTCAAAGGCGGCATTATCAAAAGTAAGATTATCGCCAAAAATCATCAATTTCTCGGTGTCAATAACGCTTATCATGCTTTTGAAAACCGCAAAGAGCTTGACGGCAAACTCGGTGTGTTTTGGCATACGCAAGGCAGCGGCAAAAGTTACTCCATGGCAATGCTTGCCCGAAAGATAAAGCACAAATCCGCTGGAAATTTTACATTCCTCATCGTAACCGACCGCGATGACTTGGATGGGCAAATTTACAAAACATTCCTGCGCACTGGGTTTATGAGTGCTGAGGAGAAGGTACAACCAGCGACGGGGGCAAAGTTACGTGAGGAGCTTGCGACCAACAAAAGCATTATTTTTACATTGATTCACAAGTTTCGCTACGATAAAGGCAAAAAATATCCTGTTATCACCGCACGTGACAATATGATTGTTTTCGTGGACGAAGCACACAGAACCCAATATAAAGATTTAGCCGAGAATATGCGAATCGGATTGCCCAACGCGCAGTTTTTTGCTTTCACGGGGACGCCGCTACTTGGAAGCAAACGATTGACGCATTCGTGGTTTGGCGATTATGTAAGTGAATATAACTTTGCAGAATCCATCAAAGATAATGCAACCGTACCGCTATACTATGTAAAGCGTGTGCCAGAGGTTGAACTTCAAAATGATTTTTTGGAAACCGATTTTTCTGACATTTTAGAAGCAGAAAATTTGACCGAAGCCGAACAAAAACGGCTTGAAAACTATTACTCGCAAGAGCTGGAAGTCATTAAGCGCGACGATAGGCTCAATGCTGTGGCGCAACACATTGTCTATCATTTTCCGCGCCGTGGTTTTTGCGGCAAAGGCATGGTTATTGCTGTTGATAAATTTACTGCGGTTAGACTATACGACAAGGTATCTTTTTACTGGCAGGAGGAAATAAAAAGACAATATGCCCAAATAAGGAAAATTGAAGATGAAGCGGGAAAGCTGCAAGCTAAGGCACTTGTAGACTATATGCGCACTGTCAAAATGGCGGTTGTCATCAGCGAAGATGCAGACGAAGAAGAAAAGTTCAAAAAAGAAGGATTATCCATTTTGCCGCATCGCAAGCGTATGGGTGATGTGGATGCAAATGGAGCAGACATAGAGGATAATTTTAAAGACCCAAACCACCCATTATCTCTTGTTTTTGTATGTGCCATGTGGCTCACTGGGTTTGATGCACCGTCGGTGTCCACGCTGTATTTAGATAAGCCAATGAAAGGGCATACGCTCATGCAGACGATAGCGCGGGCAAACCGCGTCTTTCCTGGCAAAGAAAATGGCATTATTGTTGATTTTCTTGATGTATTCAAATATTTGAAACGCGCCCTTGCTGATTATGCTGCCGATGACGAAGGCTTAACACCTGTTAAAAATATTGAACTACTCCTTGAACAACTGCACGAAGCAATAAATCTAACATTAGTATATTGCACAAAACATGGCATCGACCTAAGCCGTGTAATAACAGAAAGTAATGTGTTTCAAAATCTATCGTTATTTGCCGATTATGCCAATATCATTGTCGGCAATGATGAAATACGCAATGCATTTAAGGTACTTGCCAACACTGTAGACAATCTGTATGAATCGTTGCGTCCTGATATTTTCAAGATGCACTTTGAGCCGCAATATAAGGATGCCATTTTATATTTGCGCGGCATAGTAGACGGTAAAATAAGACCCGACAAGCTGGAATCGGCAAAAGAGCAGATAAACGCATTGCTTGACCAAAGCGTTATAGTTGCCAAGGAGGCGCAGACTTACACAATCAATGAAAGCGACAAGGAAATTGATATATCCAAAATGGATATGGACGCGCTTCGTGAAAATTTCAAAAAAATGCGAAACAAGAATCTTGAAATCGCTAACCTTCGTGTGCATATCGAAAAAAAGTTAGCACAGATGCTTCGTAAAAACACCACACGTTCCGACTTTGCCGAACGTTACAGAAACATCATTGATGCATACAATGCCGGCGGCTCGCAAACCGACGACTTCTATGAAAAGATATTGAAATTTATGGAGGAACTTCGCGCCGAAGAAGAACGGCACATCAAAGAAGAATTGACCGAAGAAGAGCTTGAACTATTTGATTTGATTTGCAAAGAAAAACTCACCAAAGACGAGGAGAAACGTGTAAAACTGGCGGCAAAGGAGTTATACCGGGCTTTAATTTCACGTAAGGGTGAGTTATTTGTTGTGGGGTGGCAAAATGACGCGAAGCCCAAAGAGCGTGTCCGTTCAACTATAATTGACTGCCTGAACAGCGCATTACCCGAAAGTTATGACCGTGATATTTTCGCGGCTAAAAGCAATAAAGTGTATCAACATATCGTTGACCAAGCTATCATGGGATATGCCTGGGTTGCATAAAAATTGAGAAAATCTCACCCCCCAATAAACTCAAAGGAGCGTGTTTAAATTGACCGAACTAAACAAAAAAGGCGCGATAGCCAAACAAAGTGCGCAAGCACTCATCGGCGCGGCCGACAAAATAAACGCAGCATTATTAAAAATGGCAGATGCACTAGAAGCAAACACAGACTACATCTTAGAAGAAAACCAAAAAGACATGACCAATGCACAAGCAAACCATATGAATCCACAAATGCAAGACCGCTTATTATTAACTGCTGACCGCATCAAACAAATATCCACAGGCGTACGCCAAGTAGAAGCACTGGCATCCCCACTTGGCAAAATCCTGCACGAAACCACACGCCCAAATGGCATGAACATAAAAAAAATCACCGTACCGCTGGGTGTTATTGGTATCATTTACGAATCCCGCCCCAATGTCACCGCCGACGCGGCAGTGCTTTGCCTCAAATCGGGCAATGCGGTCATCCTTCGCGGCGGCAAGGAGTCTATTTTTTCCAACATCGCCATTGTTAAAGTATTAGTCGAAGCCGCAAAATCCGCAGGCTTGCCCAAAGGCTGTATTCAGCTTATTGAAGACACCTCACGGGACAGTGCCATTGGACTCATGAAATTGAATGCCTATTTAGACGTGATTATCCCACGGGGCGGCGCAGGGCTTATCCGCAGTGTGATGGAAAACGCCACAGTCCCAGCCATTGAAACAGGCACAGGCAATTGCCATATATTTGTAGATGCGTCAGCAGATTTGCAAATGGCAGAAAACATTGTAATCAACGCCAAAACAACACGCCCAAGTGTTTGCAACGCTGCCGAAAAATTACTGGTACATGAAAGCATCGCCGCTGAATTTTTACCCAAAGTCCTAGCAGCACTAGCAGAAAAAGGCGTGGAAATTCGTGGTTGCGAAAAAACATGTGCCATCTACCCCAAAGCAAACCCCATCCCCGAAGATGAATGGAGCTTAGAGTATCTGGACATGATTATTGGCGTAAAAGTGGTTAGCGATATCAACGAAGCAATCACCCACATCAATACCTATTCAAGCAAACATTCCGAAGCAATCATTACAAAAGATTATATCAATGCGCAAACTTTTCCAGCCCTTATTGATTCCTCTTCGGTTTATGTCAATGCCTCTACCCGCTTCACTGACGGTTTTGAATTTGGCCTTGGCGCGGAAATTGGCATCAGCACACAAAAAGTCCATGCACGTGGGCCAATGGGTCTTTCGGAATTGACCAGCACAAAATATGTAATATATGGAGAGGGGAACATACGATGAAATACGGTTTTATAGGTGTCGGCAATATGGCACAGGCGATTTTAGAAGGGTTATCTTTAGGTGATATGCTAAAAGGGAGAGAATTTTTCCTATATGACATCGACAAAAATAAAACCGCCGCCGTTGCAAAAAAATATAATTTGAACCAATGCAAAACGGCAAACGAAGTCGTTTCAAATTCCGACGTGGTAGTACTCGCAATAAAGCCCGACCAATTAAGCAATCTACTCACCGAACTCAAACAAACAATACAACAAAATCAACCCGTATTAGTATCCCTACCCGTGGGCATTTCCATGAAAAACATTGAAGACATGCTGGGCTTTCACACCCCAATCATCAGAATTGTAGCCAATATAAACACCGAAGTGTTCCAAAGCATCACATCACTTTGCGGCAACGAAGCCTTCAATACAGAAAAAATTCACCTGAAAAATGACATTGCTCAGTTACTGGAATCCATAGGCAGTGTTATAGAACTGGACGAAAAGTACTTCGATATCTTTACAGTCATCGCATCGTCTGCACCCGCATTTGTGATAAAATTTTCCGAAGCCCTAGCCGAAGCCGCCCTTCGTGAAGGCCTGCCCAAAGACACCGCAAGAAAAATAATTGCCCAAATGATTTCCGGCACAGGACAAATGCTGGCTACCAACAGCCCACAAGCTATGACAGATAAAATATGCTCCCCAGGCGGTACAACCATCGTAGGCAATATCGCACTTACCGCCGCAGGCTTTGAGGCAAGTATCCACCATGCCGCCGAAAAATGCATGGAAAGACTGTGCAAATAGCAAATAAAAAGACCAGTATCATTGCAAACTGGTCTTTTTTCTAAGCGGTTATTTCTTTGCTATATATAATTTTCCGAATGCTGGATTCGCTTAAACAATAATCCGTCATTAGGTCATAAATGGTAGCACCTTTTCGGTAAGCTTCTGTAATATTGCGGTTGCGCAGATACACTTGTGCACGCGCTCCGTTTTGCTGTCCCCAGCCGATTCTTTCTGAATCATTTTTAGGGACATATATCAGTGCCCCACCTGTATATTTTTGCACCTCAGCTAAAATGTCAGGGGGAAGCACATCCTTGGCATTTACGTATTTCAAGCTGTAATACCTCCCATGGCTTATAGGTTGTTTGTGTTGGGGTATTGCATTTAATCCTTGATTCATTCATTTTACGCTCCTCCTTTTCTATATTTTATATTGCGTTATTTTGCAAAAACAAGAAGCAAAAGGGGATTTTCACCCCCTTTCACCCAGTCCTTTTTAGGTTAGGACAAAAACCACCCTTTTATAATCACTATCAATCCACTCCTTTCTTGGGTGAGATGCCACGGCTGTGAAGCTGTGGACTAAGTACATATTAACCGCAATTGGAAAAATCATCAATACAAAGTTCGGTTATAATTAATTGTTGGTCAATTGTGTAAAACATGACGATAAATGTTATATAAATAATTCAAAGGAAGTGAAAACATGAACATAAACATGCCATCTCATTTAACAAACAAAATGTTTAGCACAGGTCAGATTGTAATCAAAGGCAAACCCGCCGAAAACGCAGAAACTTCCACTTTTCAAATAGACAGAAGCCGCACAGGCTTGCGCACCCGCCGCAATGACATGCGTACACAGCACCGCGAAAGAGAAGCCAGACTACAGGAAATGGAAGATGCACGTATCAATGGCATTCGCGAGCAAATGCTACAGGCCGTAAACGAAAATGCCCGTTTAAAAGAGCGGCGGCATGATATGCAAAAAACGAGCGATTCGATACTTGCTGGCATTCACGATTTAGCCCAGCGATTGCCGTCCGTCAGAGATGAAAGTGAAGACGCACAGGACCAGCGCATAGCCAGCCTCATTGAACAAGGCTTACTACAAGAAGGGTTTTCTGAACGAGAATACCATATGCTCATGATACGAACCGTTGAGGAAATGGACGATGAATTTCTCAGACTTGCCGAAACGGGGCTAAACATTGAAGAGCTGGACGCAGAAATTGCCACAAGCGATGCATTTACAGAAAAAAAGCTTGCCCGACTGGAAAATTTAATTGAGGACATGCTCAAGGCCCGTGAAGAACGCCAACAACTTCATTTTGCCATAGAGTTTAAACTCCAACAACTCGAGCAAGAAGAAGAAAACTATGAACGTAAAGAAAAAATCGAAGAACGCCGCGCCGCATTAAATGGTGAAACTGTAGGCCAGCGAAATACACGCCCTCTGGCTTTGGATATCATGGGCGCACGCATTGATGCATTACATTTGCTGTCATTTTCCCGCGATGAATTGACCGCCGAGGCACTAAGAATTGAGCCAATCATAGAAGAAGATTCAGATAAGCAATTGCCACGGATAGAGCGATTATACACACGCATTTCTCGGTTAAACAATACCATTGAAAGAAAATTGCGTGAAACCGACCACAATACACTGCAAGACGCGATGTTGCTGCATCACATTGAACGCAACAATGCTTCTGACAATGAAGATGAAAGTGCATCAATGATTGATGTGCAATTATAAAAGAGCCGCCGCCAAAGCTAAACGCAGATATTTTAGCAATGACAGCGGCTCTTTTCAATTAAACTACAACAGCGGTGCAAATAAATGCAACACAGCATCAAGCATATCATGCCACGATGACGCTTTCATTGAAACTTCACGGCTTTCGGCAATGGTCTGAATCGCGTCTGCTTTGATGTCTTGAATTGAACTGGTATGATAAAGCAGTGTTGCACATTCAAAGTGCAGATATAGACTTCTATAGTCCAAATTGATTGTGCCAACCACTGCAACCTCGTCGTCGCAAACAAAGGATTTTGCGTGTAAAAAGCCTGGCGCATACTCAAAAATACGCACACCAGCCTCAAGCAAGCAGTTATAATATGACCGTGACAGCCTATAAATAATTTTTTTGTCTGGTATGCCTGGCATGATTATGCGCACGTCAACACCACGCCTTGCAGTCATTTGCAACGCGTGAATCATTTTTTCACTAATAATCAAATATGGTGTGAAAATATATACATATCGTTCCGATTGATTGAGTATATCTATATAAATATTTTCGCCAAGCTGCTCGTTATCTAATGGTGAATCGCCATATGGCACGATAAAACCATCGGTTTTTGTCGGTGACGAAAGCATGTCGCGCATGTTTTGTTCTTCCATTGACATTCTATAAAACGCGTGATTGTTAATACGCTCTTCTGTTTTGCAAAACGTGTCCCACATTTCAATAAACATCAGCGTAAAACTCCACACACCGTCACCTTTTAGGCGAATGGCCGTATCCTTCCACACACCAAACTTACTGTTGATATTAATATACTCGTCCGAGATATTTAACCCGCCAACAAATGCAGTATGCCCATCAACGACCATAATTTTACGGTGGTCGCGGTGGTTCATAAATGCTGCCAAAAAGGGCTTTATTGGGCTAAATCTCATGACTTTAATGCCCTTTGTGCGCAGTGCTTTTATATATTTATTGACAAACAGCCGATGTGACCCAAAGTCGTCAATAATTAGGCGCACCTCCACGCCTTCCGCGGCCTTCTGTTCCAATATCTCAAGAATATCATCCCACATTTGGCTTTTTTTGATGATAAAATATTCCAAAAAAATAAACTTTTCAGCTTTTGAAAGTTCATCTAACATGTCAGAAAATTTTAATTCCCCAATGGGATAGTACTTTGTTTCCGTGTTCTGGTATGCATGATAGGACGAGCTGCTTCTAATATATTGCAGCAAGCTATACATTCGCCCGCATTGTACCTGATTGACAAAAGGCAAGTTTCCGTCGCTATCCAGCAATTTTGCAATGAGTGCATGTTCTTCAATATGCGCGGAAATTTTCTGCCTGGCTGGATGAACCTTGCCATACAGCAAATAAATGACCCCGCCAACCACAGGAAATGTCATGACAATAATCACCCACGACAATTTATATGCCGATGCTTCATCCTTCTTTATCAAATACAAAAACACCAACACACTTACGGCATAACCTACATACGCAATATACGGGAAACGCAAAAGAATGGCACCAACGATTGATGCCACGATTGCCATTTGAAAAAATATGAATATCAGCACGACCGCAAGGCGGAGTGATATGCTTTTGATGATACTCAAATATAAAACTCCTTTTAAATATAGACACAATACTTAAAGCATTGGCGCAAACAAATGTATTACTGCATCAACAAAAAATCGGTCTGCGCGCCGCTTTTCTTCAAACAAAACCTCATTTGATTCGGCAATGGCCTTTATTGCATCGGCTTTCATATCTTTTATAGATTCAGCTTTATAAAGCAAAACAGCGCATTCAAAATGCAAATACAAACTTCGGTAATCAAGGTTTACGGTGCCAACCACCGCAATTTCATCATCACAAACAAAATTTTTTGCATGTAAATATCCCCTAGGGTCTTCATAAATTTTTATGCCCACTTTTTGCAGATATTTGTAATATGACTGCGAAACCCTTTGGGCAATGGCTCTTTTCCAACAATATTTCCCCGGCAATATGATGCGTACGTCTACACCACGTTTTGCCGCCATTTGCAAGGCGTAAATCATTTTTTCGCTAATGATTAAAAATGGCGTAAATATGTATACATAGTTTTTGGCTTGGTTTAAAATGTCAATGTATACATTTTCGCCAACGCGTTCGGGCTGCACCGGCGAGTCGCCATATGGTACAACAATGCCATCGCTGACAAATTCTTTTTCCGCTTTATAATGCAAATAGTCACGAATTTGTTCTTCCGGACGGCAGGAAACATTCCACAATTCTATAAACATCAGCGTGAAACTCCATACTGCATCACCTCTAAGCAATACCCCTGTATCCTTCCAAATACCAAGGCGTTTGCTGGGTATTATTGAATCATCTGTGATATTGACTGCACCGGTGAAACCAATATGCCCGTCAATAAGCATTAATTTACGGTGGTCACGATTGTTCATAAAAGGGCGAAAAAATGACGAAATTGGATTAAAACTCAGTGTTTTTATTTTTTTATCACGAAGACTTGATACAAACTTGTCGGTAAACAACTGCTGGCATATTAAGTCATCAAAAATAAGACGTACTTCAACACCCTCTTCGGCTTTTGCCAAAAGGATTTCCATGATACCGTCCCACATTTTACCTTCTTCAATAATAAAGTATTCCATTAAAATAAATTTCTTTGCTGATGCAAGCTCTTTTAGCATATCTTCGTACATTAGCACACCCAGCGGATAGTACTTTGTTTCTGTATTTTTAAATGCCGGGTATGATGCCACGCTATTTAAGTATTGCAAGCAACCTTCGACACGTATATCTTTGAAATCGTCTTTTTCGTTGTCGCTTCCGTATTGCAAAAATTTTGCCGTTTCGCTGCGCTCTTTTTCCAGCCGTTTTTTTATTTTTCGCGACGGAAAACTGTTGCCGAAAAGCAGATATAAAAATATACCCACAATGGGCAGCGTCATAATAATAAGAATCCAACTGATTCTTAGCGCGGCAGATTCATCTTTTTTCACCAGCCGCAAAACAAGCAGCAAACTTGCCAAATATGTGAAGAATGTAACAAAGGGTATCACGTCGATGAAAGTATAGAATACATAGCTAATAATGGCCACCTGCACTGCAATAAGTAACACGGCGATGTTTAGCCGCGTAAAGGTCTTTCTAATCATTGACATTTTAAACACCCTTACAATTTACATAACAAAGCGCGTGAAACACACTTTCGTTACCGATTAATCGCCTAGGAACTGCGAAGCAGTTTCCTACGGCATGAAATATTCTATGATTATATCTTAATTTTAACACATTTTATAGTGTATCTTTCTTCCTTTAATCCGTATCTTTTGCCGAAAGCCAATATGCAAATATAAAACAACCGGTACCTAAAACAACAGACAACGCCCCTTCCAAATCAACCGAAAAACCAGGATAAATAATGAGCAATGAACCAAGAATAAACCCTAAAATGGCGAAGTATAACGTTTGCGCAAAGGAGTCTAACAGCTTTTTTGTAATGACAATGCCCGCAATCACACCAAAAATCATACTAATACCAAACACGGCAATAACCAGCACATTTAATGTAGACACAGCCTCTATATACACTGTATAAATACCAAAAACAATCATCATCAAAGAGCCGCCAACACCAGGGATTAGCATGGCCATTGAACTGACAAAACTGGCGAAAAAAATCCATGCCAGCAAACCCGGTGTGACGCCTCCAAGTTGATAAATGTTATTATTTGCCGCCATATCGTCACCAAAAAACGCAAGAAAAACCATGAATAAAAAGGCAATCACAGATATGACAACATTTCTTGCTTTTACTTTATCAATGGTTGCCTTTTTATAAATCATGGGTACACAACCCAAAATGAGCCCCATAAAAATAAATGATATAACCTGCCCATAATGCTCGAACAAAAACATCATGATATTACTAATGCCCAGAAGCCCAAAAGCCCAGCCCAATAAAAATGAAGTGATGGTTGGCGCATTCTTTTTTGTGATAATTGTATGCAGCGATTTAAAAAACTTGTCATATACATTCAACAAAATGGCCATTGTTCCGGCACTTACACCGGGTATTGGGCTGCCAAACCCGAAAATTAAACCATACGCAAATGCCATCGCTATTTTTTTTATGGCTGGGGGCATAGACTATTCACCATTTTCATCATTGCTTTTATTCATGAGTATTTCATAAAAATTAGCCCGAGTCAAATCAAATTCACCGTTTTGGTCGCCACTTTGTCACAAAATACACGGTCATGCTCCACAAACAAAATCGTGGGTGCATATTCTAATAACAATGCTTCAATTTGCATACGCGACATGACATCAATAAAATTGAGTGGTTCATCCCACACCAGCAGATGTGCTTTTTCGCAAAGGCTTTTGGCAATCAGCACTTTCTTTTTTTGTCCGCCGCTGAATGTATTCATGTCTTTTTCAAATTGAATCCGCGAAAAGTCCAGCTTGCGCAAGATGGCTTTAAACAGGCTTTCGTCAATTTCATTTTTGGCGGCATAGTCTGATAAATTGCCTTTGAGGAAAGAGGTGTCTTGTGATACATATGAAATGCGTAAGTTGCTTCCTTTTATAAGTTCGCCTGTATAGGCAATGTTTATTCCGCAAATTAGCTTGATAATACTCGACTTGCCCGAGCCGTTCCGTCCGCAAAGGGCGATGCGGTCGCCGCGTTCGATGGTGAAGTTCACATGATGGCAGATTACTTTTTCATCATAAGAAACAGACACATCGGCTAATGAAACCAATCGGTTGGTATGATACGGCAACTGAATTATTTTCAAATCGCCCGAACGCTCTATATTTTTAAGCAGCAACGATTTTTCTTCAATGGCGGCGTCTTGCCTGCGTTCTAAATTTTTTCTGCGTTGTTGCATTCGCCTTGATTTTTCGGCATTGTATGCCCGGGTGTCTATGCTGACCTGCCCTTTTTTTCGTGCGGCGGCGGCACCTTTGCCCATTTTTGTGGATTCTACTTTATCTGCCCACCGGGTGCTTTGCCGCGCCGCCGCTTTTAAGCGGTTGATATCTTTTTTCAGCTTTTCATTCTCAGCCAATTCAAAATGGTCTTGGCGTTCTTTGTTGGCAAGCCATGATGAGAAGTTTCCTCGTTGGATTTCAATGTTTGCCCTATTAATGGAAAGCACATGGTCGATACATCCGTCTAGGAATGCTCTGTCATGAGACACTAAGATGTAGCCGCTTTTTTTATTCAGATAGCGGCTAACAGTTTCCCGCCCACGGATATCTAAATGGTTGGTTGGCTCGTCGATGAGTAAGAAATTATTTTCGCGCAAAAAAAGCGCGGCAAGCAAGACCTTTGTTTGCTCACCGTTTGAAAGCGTGTCATATGGCCGCGATAAAACCGTTTCGGATATTTCAAGCAGTGACAGTTCGCGGGAAAGCTCCCATGTTTGGAACGCGGGGCTTATTTGTTCAACGATATCTTTTGTCATTACGTTTTTATCCTCTACATCAAAAGGAAAATACTCAAAAGCCGTGTTTGCAGATATTTTTCCGCTGTATTCATATTTGCCCCGCAGCAAATTTAAAAATGTAGTCTTCCCTCTGCCGTTTCGCCCTGTAAAGCCTAGCTTCCAGTCCGTGTCAATTTGAAAGCTTACATTCTCAAAAACATTATCATAACTGCCCTCATAGGCAAATGTCAGGTTTGAAATATTGATTAATGCCATAAAGCATCACTCCTTCGCAAAATTGTAAAATAAAATAAGCCGCAAGAAAATGAATTCTCACGGCTTGTAAACATAGACAAAATAACCCCTTGAGGGCTATTGCTATATCAAGATGAAAAGAAATCAATCACTTTCTTGCATCGGCACAACAAAATAAGCATTGGCTATCATGTTGTGCAAAAAATTAGCAAGAAGTATCGATCATCTTTTCATCTCCAATCGTTTTTGTTTTTTTGTATAGTAACATGAAGTGATTCTATTGTCGAACTTTTTTGTGCCGCATATCTAAAATAAATCACTGTGTGTTCCTGTACGTGTCAATTCCAAAATCAACTCTCTGTCTTTAACTTTGTAAATTAACAGCCGTGTATCATAGCCACGTTTTTTGATTGTCTTATAGTCTTTTTTGAAACGTGCGGAGTATCTAATCGTCAGCATCTAAATCATCCATCAGTTCTTTTACGCTATGAAATTGTCTGCTCATATTGCGACCCAAGTTTACATCTTGGATAGCCGCAAGTGTTTCTTCATTTGGAATATTAAGCCGCATTTCAAAAGGAATTCCTTTTGAACGTACCGTTTGACGTAAAAATACAGTAAGAGCTGTAGACATGTTTAGCCCCAACTCGTTAAAAATTTCCTCTGACTGCTTTTTTAAGTCCGCATCAATGCGGATGTTTAAAGTTGTGGTTGCTATAGATATCAACTCCTATCCGTCAAGATTTCAACATTAGTATATTCAATCAAGTGTAAAACATCAACATGAATTTGTGCGTTTGCTTTAGTTGTCATTGCGAACAATACTTATGGGAATAAAGAAGGATTTTGCCTAATCGTTTCGTGGATATCTCTTGGCACAATTCGGAATAACCGCTCTGATACATCTCTGCCGGGTGAAGTGCGATACCGCTGCCCACTTGAATCACGCGGATACTCTTGAAGCGTACCCAGACCTGTAAGATCTAGGTTTGAACCTCTGGAGGTAGTGTTATTGAAAACAGAAAAACCCCAATGGCGTGTTAAATCTTCGTCCAGCAAATGAACGCGAAAAGTAAACGAGCCTGAAGGATCACTTGCTATCGTATGACGTCGGGGGTTTACGACTTCAAGTGTGGCATCTATTGAAGCGGCAACTGCTTCATGGAAACGTTCAAGAGAAAGACTCGAGCGAAATTCAATTGTCACGGTGATTTGAGTGTCGCTGCGCAAACGCACCTCTACACTATACAAATCGTTTCCAAATTCAGCATATAAAGGTTCACCTATTCTATTGCGCTGACGCATCTGATGATGCCCTGTTGTACCTAAAGCCCTGACTGCGGGTGTTCTTGCCCAGGGATATTCAAGCTCTTCTTCGTTTTCGCTATCGTCTTCCTCCAGCGTCTCTTCCGCCAATTCTTCTTCCGTTTCCTCGACAATAACATCCGCTTCTGGCACTTCATCGAAAGCAAACATGAAACTGGCAGAAAACACCACTGTCACGGCAGATATCAAAAATGCCACCAAACGGTTTCTTAAAAGCCTCATCGCGTATTGCTCGATTCAAATAATTTAATTATCAATGTCATTGTTTTATCCCCTTTTATTTCATATCTGCATCAGAATTTGTCAGGCCTTCCAATTTCAACATATTTTCCAATACGTCAATATCTACTTCCAAATCCAAAGCTGCTTCTGCAAACAGTTTGTCTAACTGCATACGATAAGCATCCAGCAAAGTATCCAGGCTGTTTTCAATTTTAGCCATTGCGGCTGATATATTGGTACCACTTATCCCTTGGCTTTCCATATAGCCATAGTTTGTAATCAGCTTGGTGGTCGTAGGCAGGTAATGGATAAGAAACTGCTTTGCCGAAAATATGGCTTGGGGATTGTGGCGCAACTTTTTTATGATTTTATAAGAAATATCTACAATTTCCTTTGTCTTGCGCGAAAAATCTTTATTTTGGATTTTTTCCCGTTCATTATTCATTTCACGCAAAAACCCATAGGCTTCTTCTATTAAAGTATCAACCTCTGGGTTGCCTGTGGAGTCAAGATTTTGAGTTTCAGGTGAATCCGCATTTTCGTCAACTGTATCAGTAGTCAAGACCCCTCTGATTTTTTGACTCATAATAGACCCGCCATAAACAATGGCAGACACACCTGTTGAAAAAATAATCATCGTGACTACATCCATAATGTCATACAATCGTATGCCGGCTAAAAAAGAAACCAACCATATTAGTGCAAATATGTAGATATATAGTACAGGCTTTTTTTGCATTTTCATTTACCCCCCGTTTCAAGATAACAGATATTATCATGTTTATTTCATACTTGCAATCGTTTCATTTGATAGCTTCAATTCGGAAAGTGATACCAAGTCAACCAAAGTGCTAAACTAGAGCAAGGACAAAATCCAAAGAAGATCGGATATGTTCATCAAAAGCAGAATAAATGTGAAGGAATTCAAGGAAGGG
>Ga0131853_10001724_pt1 | contig 39004 bp, 22 predicted proteins | sample TergutLab28metaG_FD_92764 | JGI IMG/M metagenome (GOLD analysis project Ga0131853, IMG submission 92764) | Labiotermes labralis P1 segment gut microbial communities from Petit-Saut dam, French Guiana - Lab288 P1 (version 2) (version 2) | ecosystem: Host-associated > Arthropoda: Insects >... | reverse complement strand
TGGTGTTTTATGAAGCATTTGGTTAGCTTTTTTTTTATTATTTTTTAATTACAACACCTTTTTTTACCCCCCCCCCCCCCCCTTTTTTTTTGTGCACTGAAAGTCCGTTATAACGAGAGTTTATAATGGCATGAAAGAATTATTGTTTTAGCGGACACTTGTTACAGGCAGATTTGCATTTGGCGACGTAAATGTCACATCCAGAATCAAATGCATATTTTATAGGTACTTCGATAACTACTGACAGCATGGGAGTCTATAAAGGAATGTTAGCTGTGGTGAAGGCTGTAATTATGAGTGCATCTGTTTTTAAATTAGAAGTCTTTGTACCAGGGAGAAGCTACCACATGGGTCTGATAACGATGTGAATTTTTGCCTGGTACATTGCAAGTGTGTCATCCGAACATGACGTTGTGCCTGTACACCAGTAAACAAGACAGCTGTAAGGGTGTGTTGATAGCAGTTGCGTTGTATATACAGGAGTGCTGTACTGCTGCCATTTGTCAGTTGTGCTTTCAAATGTAGCACCTTCCATTTTCACTTTTGCTGACATTCATTTCTTCACAGGCCTTCATGATTTCAAAGTTTATAGCAACATCTGAAGCTCTGTGTTCATTGGTACTCGCCGTGATATGTGAACACAAACTTTTAAACACATTCTTACTGCATGACAGCTCACTATCGTTCACGTCACATGAAGAGTCATTAATACCCAACAGCTAGCACAGACAACACTACTACATATTCTCGTGAGAAATTGCAGCATTGAAAGTGCAGGTGGGTTAAAGAGGGATGAAACTTCTCTCAGCATGCCTGTACTCCCTTCTCCTCCTGTTAACGCGGTTATGTTGCGCCAACCTGTGCTTGTGCTGCAATTCTGGTTTTTCTCCAATATCCTGCCTTTCTTCAGCAACACTGGTTAACAAACAGAAGGTTCTTGCACCCCCTTTTTTCCTCAAGGCTGCAGCCTGATGAGTGTAATGGTATCTTTCTTTCCTCCTTCATAACCATGAGAAAGGGACTGCAGCTAGGGAAATTGTGCACCAACTGTAGTTAAAGATAGGTCATAATAATAAAGGCGCTGGTTGTTAGCAGATTGTTTTACTCATAATGTACACAAGTTGCACTGCATTCTTCAACTCTCATTAGAATGGGCTTCTCTTATAAGCATACTTGTTACAATGGGCTTTCACTGTATATTCTGAATACTGTCAAGAATTCCTGTAAATATTGAGGACACAACCGTACTTGTCATACATGGTGCAGTAAGTTATGTAACTTCAGATTTTGTTAAACACTGTTCACTTTGCCTGACTCTTTGTCCCATATACATGAAAATAGCCTCACAGAAATCATAAGTCATGCTAGAAGAACATGCAGCTCTACACATGAATTCTTTATCAGTGTTCAAATTTCTGATTTTATTATAGATGCTTGGTATTCATTTTTAAATAAATGTAGTATGAAATAATACTGACTGTGTGTGGGGCTGGTTAATAGACATGTGTGCATTGCACATCAGAAACAGTTATTTATCCTGTGCATAAAGCATTTGGAACTTGAAGCTGACCAAATGGGTTCATTGATGCCTTAGTTTAATGCATGATGGTTTTAAATCCACTTCCCCTGTATGCTTCACTGCATGATGCTAGGATACAGGGAAGCTTCACCCCAGTGTGACAGGCTGATCCACTTTGTTAAAAGTCGGCGAGGTTTGACGGAACAGTTATTGTAAAGAACAAGTAGCTGTCATCTTTTCCTCGCAATATTAATATGGTAACTATTCTGAAAATTGCTTGCAACCATCAGAAACATGCAGGTAGTAATATAGTGATGGGCTTCCTGTGAGGACTGGATGGAACAGAACTGTGGCTGCCACAGTAACTGAGTATATAATATTTAACTTTGAAATAACAACTGGGATTTATAACCCAATACAGGACATACGGTGCCTGTTATAATCATAATTAGGTATGCTGAATAGTTGTGTGTGTGTGTGGTTTTTTTTTATCAAGCTTTGATAGTAGCCACTAGGAATATTAGGTATTGCTTTTATCGTTGTAGCAGGTGTATTGCAAGTCATGTTAGAATAACATGTGTGTAGTACCAGTCTGTAGTGGATAACTGCAATTCGCTTGATATTGGTAGGTTGAACCATCCAGTGAAAAGGTTCAAGCCATCTGAAACGAGACCTGCAGACCCTGTAAGACCATCACCTTACAATATACGTGCAAGTACAAATGATCTCTATTCATATCAATTGCAACAACCGAATGTGGCGTCACCACCAAACAACCTGAACCAGCCTTTCATCAAGCAGGAGATTAAACAAGAGCCAGGCTGCATTATACCAGTAAGTTACATAATTTGTGGGTGCTTTACCCTTTTTATTTTTAAGATTTTCAGTGAGTCACATAGCATCAGTAATAAAATAGGACACCTATGACCATAACTATAACCTTGTTCATAACACAAAAGCGGTTAATGACTAGATGTCGCTAGATAAAACAGGACATTGTGACAATAAATCAGTTCTCAAGAATAATGCAGAATGTTAATAAAAGATTAAATACCGTGACAAAAATGTCATGCAAATGAAAAATGATACTCAAATATAGTAGAGTAGAGACATGATGACTATGCTGGGTATTCAGGTATGAAAAATATACAACATTTTGAACTGTAACATTCCCAAAGAAGTTTTAATGATATATGCACAAGTGTTATATAGTTATATGTTTAGATGCATATCTAAAGTGCCTCTACAAATTCCAACATTGGAAGTGGTGTAGATATGTAGAAGAGGGGGACATTAATGATGACCTTGTAAGGCTGAAATGCATTTGTGAGGTGTGTGAGTCCTTGTATAAAACTTCATACAAGAGAACCTATAGTTGCTGTGGTACTGTATGCTATACTAGAGTATCACACTAAATCAGAGGCGTAAGTTTGCTGCAAGAGTCACAGCAATGTGAACCAGTTGCATATAGGTGGCTCTAAGTATTCCAAAGTTGCAGTCTGCTGAAGATAGCGGTGGAACTACACAGACTGCTATTCTGCAGCAAATGGTAAAAAGTCATATAGACGGTATAGCAGGGAGGCAGTGAGACTAAAATGAGTTAAATATACTTCGTAAGTATTGTTTGGGAACAGGTTACTAGATTCGTGTTGAAGTGTGACTTCAACAGTCAAGAAAGCTTTGACTAGATGTCATTGCATGGTTCATATGGACCTGCTTTGTGCATTATGTTCTATTGTGCTGTCACAACATCAAGTTTTATATAAAGTAGGGGAATTATGCCACTGAAACACATGAAATAGTACACACTACTTACAGGGATAATGATGTTTTCAAAGCTGAAACATATGATGGTTTAAGTGTTTTCAAAGGTCACAGATGACCATCACAGGCTGCTACCAAGCTTCACTCAGAATGGGGGAAAGTGAAGTAAGTTTGAATGACAAATGAAAGGTTTCATTATTACAACAGACTAGGGTGGAAGAAAAGTTTGTGCCTCAGTTTGCCTGATTGAGGCAAAACTCGGACGATTGGTTTCCTGCTGAAATTTTGTGCAAACAACTGATGGTGAGCCTAGCTTTCTGAAAGCCATCATCACTAGGGACAAGCCATTTTTGACACAGTCACTGATATTCAAAAGAATCTGTAACCGAAGATGAGTTTTCCAAGTGTTCACAAAGTTTGTATGAATGCTGTAATACATGTATACAGTCCATTTGGGACTGTTTTGAAGGAAATGATTAATAAACTCAGTGCCCTATATTTCACTCTTCATTACTTTCTTGCCTCACTGCGTACAGTTGTTATGAGTGTAGCAAACTGGATATATAGCCCATTAGTTCATAAAGTGTGGTATGTCTGTGAACACAGTTGGTGTGGGATTATGAGTATACTGAAAAAATATATATGTGTATTAGATTGTGCATCTTGTGCATAGAATGAAGCAGATTGTAATATGTCTGCACAGAGTATTGCCACAATAAGGAATACTTTTAAGGTCATGAAATTTCTGCAGGAATTTTGCCATACCAAATTTTCTTGCTTGCAGTGGGGTTGTAACTTACACTCATGTAAGTGTGGTATTTTCAGTGATTCTGCAGATTTATGTATTAAAAGTCAGAAGTTGGAACTGTAGAGAAGTTGACATGTGCCACTATTTTCATTTATTAGAGTGACTGTCTGTGAGTTTGACAGGTTTGATTCCTGTCAAGGAGCAGCCCAGCTCTGGGCCCCAGTAGTCCTCTGTTCAGTGGTACCCCTCGATGTTCAGCAACCAGAACATGAAACATTAAGCTGATAACTGACCACTTACTTCACTGTAGTGGCTGAGATCGATGCTAGAACTTCATTTCATTAATGATAATTGCTTTCATGGCATAATACTTTGGCCCAGAGATAAGTGCTCCTTTGCCTTTGTAGAGCACTAGACGTCATTCTTCTCCATTAATTTCGTAAAGAATTAACTGTTTGCTTCAGCTTGCTGTTTAATTGCTTTTATCTGTTTTGGGGATACCCTAAGCATTTCTGGCATTTTCTATGTAAGTTGTAATTCCAATGATTGTAAACTGTTATAGCTCATTCACTAATGTGACTGGCCACAGAATGGCATGGGGCCCACCATTTCTGTGCAGTATATAGTGAGGGCTATTAGCCTATAGTGTTGTTAAAGTTTACCAACAGTGCAGTAGTACGGTGGGACATGCACACAGTCCAGGTAACAAAACGCTGCTTGATTAAAATGTGAAAAATGTGGCATTCTCTGCCAGAGTCGGGTAAGATTTCACAGACGCTCTTCCTACATGAAAAGCTGTTACTCTCAGCTTAAGATGTGGCTGTTATGCCAATATTATTGTAAGATATTTAATCCCCTATACCTGGATGATGGAGGTTGTGTTGGTTAGACTTTGTTGCTGAGCACACCCCTGTCCTGTGCAGATATTTTGAATGTGTGGAGATCTACCTCTTCTAGTTGTATCACCCCCAAGGAAAACAGAGTTGGAAGTTGTTTCCAGAGTGAACATATTTGGAAAACGTGTGGGAGAAAGAGCACTTTGTTAAACTAGGCTTAATGCAGGATCGTAACAACATACAGATGGAAATTGGATTGAACTGTCCCATAATAGGGTACAATGGCAAGCTGTTTGTCATATCTCCACAGAAATAGATAATTTCTTGATCAGCTCAGTCATTGTCAGTTGGTCAAGGAAGGTTTGGTATCATGGTTAGTCTGTCATTTTATTACTGTATTTGCTGCTGTCTGCAAATAGTAATTTAATGTGTTAACCTTTTCAGATGGAAGTAGATAATGTTCACCTGAACAAAAGGTCTGACCCATATGAATTTGAAGACGACATGACTGCGCCTGCTGTTAGTATGGAAGGTTTCAAACGAACTAATTCTGTTAAGGTATGTGTTGTTATTAACAAATATTCCTGTACTAAGCAAACACTTTGTACACATCTAGGGTATCAAAATTATATTTTATCACAGTACATGTAAGGGAAAGAATTATTCACGAATCACCCAATATGTTTTACACGGAATTTTATATAAATTCACTGAAAATGTGTTCATATGTGCACAGTTTTTTGCTCATACAGAAAGCTGTCTTTAACATGTTGAGGATCAAGCTAGTTTGACTGCTGTAGGTTATACATATAGAAATCATTGGGAAGTGTTGTAGAATTTTCTCTGCAGTGACGGGAGTGTTTCTTCACTCCAGGGTCATGCATGTGTTTATTTGGACCTTTGAGGGCAAGGCAATTTTCCGTATTCCCATTGCAAATCTGTAAGTCAGATTTGTCTTACGAGTGGCATACAGTGTCATGCTGAAGCAGAAAGTTTTCTCTTAAATATTAGCTTCTTAGGTTTAATGTGAGGTTGGCCGAGAATTGCTAATGGATTTTGTGTTACTACATAATAGAAGGAATTAATGTTACTGTTTTTAACTGGCTCTTCCATGCACCATATACATTTATCTGAGGAACTTGTTTAGGGTAGTATGTGGCATCAACATGGTGGACAGCCATTTCCTGCAAGGACTGACCAGCACTGCAGTTAATTTCTGAATGTTGCTTATTGCTGGCCAATTTTTTTAATGCTGTTCCCAAGAAGTCATTCAGTTGCTGAAAGTTGACAAGTGTTCAAGGAATGAGGGAAAGTTTGTAGATATTTTGTGGTTAACATGCTATGGTGAATACTGCAATTACTGTTTCATTGCGTTATGTATCAGTGTTACCTTGCTGTTTAAATTACGTTCAATTTAAGTGGTGTGGAAAGCATTTGAAGTCTTGATTGTAGTAATGGTCACATATGCCTGGAACTTTTGGATGTGCAAAATTCTTATTATGAAGATAGAAGCGTTCTGAACAAACATATGTATGTGGGTTGCCCCTGTGTGAGCTGAAAGCATGTTGTTTCCCAGGGATGAAATTCCTAGTAATTAGATACTCCCATTAAAAAGTAGGGATTTTTTCATGCGTTGGTGTTCATGTTGCTGGTAAACTGCACACATAAATCCCATCAAGTGGAAAGCCAGGTAGATATGAAGATGCTACAGATTTTGTATGAAACTTTGTGGAATATTTTGACAGTGCAGTGAATGAACAGCCTCATCACCTGCATCCTCACCTTTCCACAAAATTGCCACCACTGCATGCTAGTTCAGGCACTTATTAACCAAAATTTCTCATTTGCTGCTGGTTTTTCATCTTAGATTCTTCACTTCACCCTATTGGTATTCCTTTTTCCTAGACCCTGGGAACACAGTCTTGTAAACATGGCCAGACTCCAAGAATAACAAAGTAAATGGCATTGGAATTCTTATAGTAAATATTGAAATAAAAACTCTTGTAGTTGTTCAAGCAAAAAATAATCTAGAATGTGAGACTTTAGGTCAGTGACTGTGAAGACTGTTTTCACTTGGAGTGCGATGCTGTGTAGACTGGTAGAAGTGTACTGACATTTTTGCAGAACTTTTTTGCCTGCATCATCAGGATAAATGAGCTAGCTGCACTTTTAAAGGGTGTAGTAGATGCAGGTGTCCTGTTGCAGCAGCCATTTGTACAAATTCATGGGGGTGGCTGTAGGTTCACTACTGTTTCCTGTAATTGCCACTTTGTTTGTGGAGGATCTTGAGGAGGATGGTACCCTGGTGGTTTTCTGTGATGCCTTTGCCGTATAACCTCATTGACTGGAGAAGTTGAGGGGGCTCCCTGGAGTGATTGAACTGTGAGAACATTCAGTCTATTGTGTAGATGGGAAGAAGCCATGTTCTTTCCCTTGATATGATCATTTACCATGCACTTGCTGATCCATTGGACCACATACCCTTATCCTAACTGATTTTCCTACTTCCAATTCCTGTCACCACCCATTCAAGAAAGAAACCATGCTTATCATATCCCTTTTTGTACCAACAGTGGTGCACTATAATGTGTGTCTTCACTTGTGTAGTTGTATACACAGTGTATTGCAAGACAGTTGGTAAACAAAGGGGTAGTATAGAACATGGTGCCCAGAATGTATGATATTAAAACATGCTTACCATGTTTGGTTTATTTTAAGTATTTACTTCGTATACATTAGCATTCCTCCCATCACTCTTCCACTAACAGCCAATGTTAGGTCCACAAGATTTCTTGCTGTTGTTATACTTTTTCCCACTTTCTGTTGTTCATCTGTAGCCCTACCACATGAAACTCTCTTCCTGTACCCACCATATTCTCAGCTAGTGCTTTGCAGGTTTGTGGTTTCATGATAGAAGTAGCAGGCTCAGAAACTCAGAAGAGAAACTTTAAACTTAACAGGAGTTCCCAGTATCGAAAAATTTTGTTGTAATGTCTAGTACTTCATTCCTCAAGTAATGTAAAGTCCCTGTTACTTGATTTGCCTGTGCGCCACTCTGCATTCCAAAAAAAAGTAACCTTTAGTAGCCTTGCCACACATCCAGTTAAGTATGTTGAACCCTTTCTTACCCACCCCTCTGTTCTGCTCACGTGATCTGATCTTTGGTACTCGGCTTGTTAAATTGTACTGTCAGCTGTACAGCTCAGTAATCAGTCCTTCCATTGGTGAGACTGGATGCAGATAATAATACAGAATTCTGTGCTTTCCAGTGATTAGAGTGTAGTGCAGATGTTGACATTCTCTACCCTCCAAAGAGCTGTGCTGAGAGGAATGCTGTGGCATTACAAAGTATAAGGAAAATTGACATAAAGAAATATTTTATAGGCACTGAGAATATTTTTAAGAAAGGCACAGTGTGACATTTTCATATATTTTTGGAAAATGTGGTTTTCTAGCCTTAAGTCGCTGCACAACGCTGAGTTTGTTTGACACAAGATGTTGTCTAACCTGCATTCTCTCCCTCCTTCCTTTCCTCCTCCCACATCCTATTAATAACAGAGTGTGAGTTTGTCAGCAGCATCTGAATCCATATCCAAAACACACAGGGTTCAAAAAACATAAGTATAGGAAAGGAATGGCAATCTGCAAAACTGTGTAGTTACATTTGGTATATATTGCTGATGACACTTTGGAGACTAGCTGGCATGGCAGTGGATTTCTGTCAACACTGTTGGCAACATACATTGTACACACATACTGTGTCATGTTGGTTGTTTTTGGTTTATCTTGAGTTGTATCTTAAAAGGCTAATAGGTACTATCTTAAATTATTATCCAACTGTTGGAGTGTATATCTCAGGAAGTCATGTTCCACAGTTTTTCAGGCAACAGTGCTGCTGTGCATCATGGCTACCCTGTAGACAGCCAAGCTTTTGTGAATTTTTCCTATTGACTTCTTCTCCATCAGCAGAAACTTTGTAGTAGCTGCTTGTTTGTAACACATAGGCAACCATATTAATGACTAGTTTCTGGGGAGATGTCTCAAGGATATTTGTATGTGGTGTGATCATACAGTGTGGACTGAATTTATTTCTCCGCAACAACAATAGTTGCCTTCTAATGAATGTTGTTCCCTCCAAAGAACTCTTCTTGGAACTTAATTAGGTGAGCCCAAAGATGCTGCCACTGTTGGAAACATTTTGTGAAGTGTGTTGTTTGAAAGTCAGCAAATGTATGCTGTGATTCTGCTTGCGTGAGGATGATGTCATTAATCTCCTTCGCTTTAACACTGTTTTGAGTTCTGGGAAAAGAAGGGAGTCACGTGGCTGTAGATCTGGTGAGTAGGGATCAAGTGGAACAACAGTCATTTTGTTTTTAGATGAATGGGCAGGTGAGTTGTGGTGTAGAAAGAAACCCTCTAATTTACCACTTTTTGGATCAGTTGTGCTGCATATTGTTCTGATGGTACCATAAGGTGTTAAGGAGGAGAAAATGTGTTTTATTTTCTTATGTAGGTTGAGTGGGCAGTGATTTCTTCATGTAGGACCTTTTTCTTAAATTCTCAAGTAACTTATACACTCAAATGTTTTATCATAAAGTTCAGAAAACTGCTTGAATTTTGTGATGAATTACAGTACTGTACCAGTTTCATGACAACATGAAAAGAAATGTACTGTTAGTAAATCAAAGTCCCTCTTTCTTGTCATGTTGCAGGAAGAAGATCGAAAAGGAACCCCAGGCATTGCAATGGGTCCATTTGACCCTGTCACTCCAAATGGACCCACTAACAAACCCGCATCTCTTTTTACCAATGAAGGTCTTCAGCCTTCCTACAAAGATCTTGATCAAATCTTCGATAATTCAGATGACACATCGAGTGATGAAACTGTTAGTAAATTAAGTATCTATGATACATAAGATGAAATACTGCAAATTTTGAACTGTATTTGCAAACTACTACCTACATTAATCTGTGTGCATGTGTGTGTGTGTGTGTGTGAGAGGGAGGGAGAGACAGCAAAAGAGAGATGGAGAGAGATTTAATGGCCAATGTAAGCTCATCTACATTGCCATGGATGGGCACATGTATGGTCATACAAAGAAATCTTTCAAGAAGATACATGGCAGGTTGGACATAGAAAAGGCATTTTCCTTCATTAGTTGTGCTTTACACAGATATCACTGTCGGAAAGTTACTAGTAATAATATAAAGGTTCTGTTGTGAAAGTACATCACTGTGTGTTTGGTTGCATTCTGCCAGTGTTCCTTCACACAAATTATAGCATAATCCCATGTCAGCAGTTACAAGCTGTTTGATATCTAAGTATAATATTTAACTGCAGATGCTTACATCAGACTTTCAGGAGACTGAAATCTTCCAGGATATGATGCCATGTTGATTGATAATTAGCTGTTGACATTTTGGAGAAGCTTGCTGACTCCATCTTCAGGGTAGTCCAACAAGAAGACTGCCTTGAAGATGGAGGTAAGTTTCTGCAAACTGTTTGTAGCTGACACTAATTGATACAACATCATATTCCAGGTGGTGGTATCTTCATCATCAATGCTATGATAATGTTAAATCATCAAAATTTTTATAAGTAGAAAATTATATCTACATTTCTAGAAAGAGACTGTTGTAAGAGTTCCAGTTATCTAAGATTTTCCTGTCAAATCTAGAGTATGTGGATGGGTGACAGTATAGCGAAATTGTACTTTAGTTATGATCTTAATATGAAGTCATGAAATGTAGGTCATTGTTATAATAAAGAAAAGAAAGTTGATCCTCTCCACAACGTGAAGGGTATTTGGGAGTAGGGGTGTAGTTCCACTCATTGTTTGCGTTAGCACTAGATGGGGTTATGTGGTCAATTTTGCACCATGGCTCCTTTACCCCCGGGAAAGACGAGAGGCCCATTGAATAGGAAGCTGGCCAGGCCCAAGAGATAGTCTGGATGCTTTGGAAAAGAGAGAAATCTCTTACTTCTGCTAGGAATTGAACCTCAGATTGTCTGGCCTGTAGCCTAGTCCTTATACCAACTAAGATATCTGATTTTGTGTTCTTATAGTATTGATCCCCAACAGTAGATTTTCCCTCATTGGAGGTTGTTGTTATTCCTAACTTATAATACATACAGTTGAATCTTTAGACCTATTCCATTCATTGTGCTTGAAGTGTTGCATTGTGTTTAGGCAATGAAAATACATAGAAGGCTGGAAGTGGCTTAATGTCATCAGGAAAGTGCTTTGACATTTAATGTACTTTATAAGCTTTTCAATTTCAATTCATATTCTTTGGAAAACACTTCTGTTACATTCGTTATTTCTGTGTGTTTTCATTTTGCATTCATATTCTTTGGAAAACACTTCTGTTATATTCGTTATTTCTGTGTGTTGAGGAATTTATTACTACTTAAATTTGATTGTCCCCCCAAACCAATTGGACTGTGATATATCAAAAGATGACCCTGTGTTTTACAAAAACCATGATCAGATAACACCAGAGACTGCATTATTCCCTGTTGCTCACTCATTTAATTTTTTATGTTAAGCAGTAGTTTATTAGGGTGTGCATGCTCTATACATTTTTGGGACCAGACACATATTCCATGCAGTGACCACTGTTATATAAATGTCAGTTTATTTTAACTGGGGTTAGTGGCCTTAATTTTCTCTTTTTGTTCTTCTTTCTTTGTACTGTCTGCTTTAAATGTTCAGTGTTTCAGAAGTTAAAATCCCATCCTGTATGAAAGAGTTCATGAGTAGCTGCTTTTGTTTAGTCTAGTGACCTTGGTTTGAAAATATGTTTTGCACAGTTTGAGGACTTAGGTGTGCATACGTACACACACAAGACTGAAGGGCTTGTGTCAATAAAATTTATCCTCTTGCAACAATAATTCTAGTTATCCAGCCACTTGTAAAATAAACATCCAAATATACTGCTTGACTATCTGCTATTAAGAATTTTGTAACATGAATTATTATTTCCTTACTGTTGGTGGCGGATGATTGGACTGTGGATTATCGTTAATAGAAATCTGCCCTTTTAAAATTAGACAGGCCAAATTAATATTGTGTAATGGAAGAGTTCCGTCACAAGGTGCAGATGTAACATGGATTCTTTTGGTCACGTTTCCAAATTTCACACATTAGAATTTGTTGAACACTTAAATGTTCTTTGGTGTTAGTCACTTCATAATGCAGCAATCTCTGTGAACACATATTGTCAAAACAGTGTTTTCAAAAGTACTTCAAACCAGTGATATCATTGCTACATAGGAGCCAATGCCACCTGGTCTGCAATGCTCAGTCCCGTATTAAAAATAATGCACTGCAGTTTTGTGATGTTGGTGTACCATAATATTAGACCCAGAATGTTATGATCCGTCTTCATACTTGCGTTTTTCATGTAAGATTTTTAGTAATTGTAATTGGCTTATTGGCTTTTTATTCACATGCCACAGAGCTTTTAAAGCTGAGATTCATAAGCCATTATTATTTGTTACACCTGAATATGTTTGTTTAAATTACCATCATGTTACGTAGTACAAAATAGCAGTAAGTTACTTTGTTGTGAGTGTACAGACACAATTGCAAGAGGGCATTACTCATGGTCATTGTGTTTAGTGTCAGAATTCTTGCTATTTAGCAGCAGTTTTTGTATAAAGAATATTGGTAAGCTTATGATATGAAATTACAGTTACAGGTGCCCACTCCTCCAGGTTCAAATAAACCGGCTGGACAATCAGAAGATTCAATATCAAACAGTGTTGTGGTGAAGCCTCCCCGTGGCAGTGGTGGCAACACATCGCTCAACAGTTGTGGTGGAACAGGCATTCTGAGGCCTGAGGAGTTGTCCAAGATGTTTCCCACACCTCCGTCCCTTGAGCATAATCCCATTGCATCACCGTGTGGACATTTATCTGATGGGCCTTTGGGAGAACTTTCTGATGGACCTGTAGGCCTCTCCGTTGGTCGTTATAAACAAGAAATATATCCTAACATGGGAAGCCCACAAGAGGAAAACATTGAAGATTGGTCATATGTGTTCCGGCCACCTTCACTGTGCAGATTTGTGGGTTCTTCGAAGTATGCACCACTTACAAACCTTCCCAGTCAGAGCCTGCCTCCAGTGACACTGCCATCTCACTGTGTTTACAAACCTTCATGGCAGACACAGTATCATCAGCAACAGCAACCTGTTGAAAAGTCAGCACCTCAGCAGACAATTCCAAATGGGAATATGGTACCATCTGGTTCTAGTACCAACTCAAGACCTAATTCTGTAGTCAGTAATCATCACTCAAGTGCTGTAATGCCACCTCATCCACATCTTCCACATCCTACACTCCATCATCCTCCAATGCCACCACATCCTCATAGAGCTGGTCTCTCACCAATATCTCCAGCAGGGCATTTTCCACCAAGTCCCATGACATTGGCAGCAATGGGAGGTGGTCTGCCAATCCATTTGCAGCAGCAGTTTCGGTCAGGTGGTCCAGGTTCAGTTGGAGGTGTTCGAACTCCATGTCCTGCACCACCACCATATGAACTTCCCAGTCCAGCAACCTCTACTGCTTCATCCTACCTCAATAAGAATTTAAATTCAGTGGAACCAGTTCCAACACCAATAATGGCTCGAGCTCCTGAAGCAAATTCACTGGTCGTTAACATTCTTCTAGGTGATACTGCTCTTAATATATTTAGGGATCATAATTTTGACAGTTGTACATTATGTGTCTGTAATGCAGGACCAAAGGTAGTAGGGAATATCCGAGGTGCAGATGCAGGAATCTACCTTCCAACACCACCTCTACAACCACAGCCTACCCTACCATTCCCACCAACCTCTCCTTTCCCCGGTATGGGAATGAATGGTCCTCCACCATACATTATGGGCTCATCCCCAGGTCATCATGGTGTTACAGCCAATGTAATGGCAATGGTTACAGAAGAGGACCCAATAAGGTGCAGCTGTGGGTTTAGTGCTGTAGTGAATAGGAGGTTGTCTCACCGTTCAGGTCTGTTTTATGAAGATGAGCTGGAAATTACAGGCATTGCCGAAGATCCTAGTGACCGTAGAAAAGGTTCACTTTTGGCCTACCTTCTTCCAAATGCTGGTAAAAGTGGGCAAGAAAGCATAAATACAGGTGATGTAGTGGATCTAGTTCCACAGAATGTTATGGAACTGTTAAAAGAACAGTGTGTGATTATTCAGAGTGCTAGCAATTCTTTGTATCGTGCATCAAGACAGTTCCGTGGCATTTTAGGTCCTGATGTGCCATATGGCACAACAGTGAATGTGCTAGAATTCATGGATGGTAATGATGTGACGTACATGGCATTAGAACAGGGACGCCAAGCGTTACTGGAAAGCACAACTGTTGCCATGTGCAAAGTAGAAGAAATGCAACAGAGACAACAAATCATGCAACATGGCGGCAGGAGTTCAAATACACGATGTGTCCACAGGTGGCCTTACCTGAGAGCCATGGGACCTCAGTGTAATCAGGATATTGTATGGGTCATGAAGAGCTTGAGGCCTCTTTTGCAGGAGGTGATACATAAAAAATGTACAACCAGGCTGTGGGATGCTCCATACACTGTAAAAGGACCCCTAACTTGGCGGCAGTTCCACAGGCTTGCTGGAAGAGGTTAGTACTAGTGCCAAAATAGATGTTCTCTAGTTTCAAAAAGTATTGAGGTAAGTGTTTGGACATTCAAAGAATCTAGTGAGGAGGAAATTTAAAGGTATGTAGTGTATACTGTTTGCATTACATTGTTAGTGTAGTGAAATCATGGCATATTTATCTGAAAATATAACTCAGGTTGGGGAAACAAGAAATGCATGTGTAATTTTGTGGGTCAACCTATTGAAAAGTATGCCACTGTGAAGAGTGAGGACGATATGCCAGGAGAGCATGGAGATTAATCTTGGGAAAACAGGTTAGATAACTGAGATTGGGAGTACAAGATATGTATGCAGAATATTAGTTGATGAACCCCTTGAAGAGTGGCAAAGGGGATATAGGAGGAAAGAATGGAGAGGTTGAACTCTTCTAAGATAAGTTACGAGGTGGATGGCACTGCTTCACTATCATGTCCAGTGGCAGGCTTAGGAGTTCAGATGTACTGAACAATGTATGGAATTGTATTCAGATTGTGGTGTTCTGGATTTTCGCTATGCAGTCATGTAGGAGACTGCCATTTCAAAGGAACTTGTATGTTTGATACACCCATTGCTGCAGGAGTTGGGTCTGTCCCTCTCTTCAGGTGATTTGTTGTTATTATACAGTGAAGTATTTAGGTGCGTTTGTAAAATTGTGAAAAGTGACTGTTAGCTTTGTCAAGTCTGTCCGTATGGAATGGCTGAGCTCCAAGTGGACAGATTTTCATGAAATTTGATATTTGAGTATTTTTCAAAAAATCTGTCAAGAAAATTCAAATTTCATTAGAATCTGACAATAGTAGTGGGTACTTTAGGTGAAAATCAATATACATTTTTAATCATATCTCACACAGTTCTGCTTAGAATGTGAAATGTTAACAAAAGTTGTAGAGAAAATCAAACACATTTTTCGATCAATAACTTTTTTTTTTAATCTGCCATTTATGAGATAATATGGAAAAATATTTTAGAGCTGGGCAGGCCTCAGATTATAATATGGAGCATGCACATTGCATACTGGGTACCTAAGACTACAAACACACAGAATTAATCTTTTCCGCTGTAGCAGTTGTTTTACGAACATACCTCAGTGCTACTTTATATGTACATTGCCTGCCTTATTTTAAGATCTATTGTAATGGTTTGTACTGAACTGAAATGGAAGGTAAATTTCTCTGGCCATGCCATGGAGATATTTGTGGGGAAGAAGAGGTGTAGGTCCACACATTCTTAACCTTGGCACTTGATGGAGGTAAATTGTTCAACTTCATTCTTGGGCTGCTTTATTCTAGGGAAGAATCCCCCATTACCCATTAAATAGGGAGAGTGGGTAGGTCCTGAAGCCAGTCTGGGCATTTTTGGAAGAGAAAAATCTTTCACCTGCTGGGAATCAAACCACAGGATCACCCAGCTTGTAGTATAGTCACTGGTACTGTACTCATCTGTGTCTTGAATGTCTGTACTTCATGTAACTATTAAATTATGACGAGGTTTGTTTCATGTTTGAAAATCTATAGTCAAGAAAAATATTGTGTTGGCATCTTCTATCGTCTGCTTTTGTAACAAGTTGTCCTTTTTGTGTGCACACATTTGAAACGTTTGGGCCACATTCTGTAATAACAAAGGAACTGAGAACATCACTGGGGGGAAAATAAAAACAGTGAAAGAATTACAGAATTCATTGTAATTTAATTGTAAATTTAAATAGTGGAAAGTATAATGAAGGTCTCCATGACAAAAACAAAGTTTTGTCTGGTAGATGCCTTCATTGTTGTTGACTGTTAGGAAACTGGGAATGTGATGTTTTTTAAAACATTCATTCTTAAATAGTACAACTAGAACTGTTGGCCAATTCCACAACTTGCAGTTTGTACAACACCATCAGGTTCTGTGTCTAAAATACACATTACCATAACTTTATGCAATAATTTTTTCTTTGCTGTGTTTCACATTTAGGCCCCTTTTCATGCTGCCATTCTCATGCACAGTAGCTCAAGAATTGATCTAATCATAGATATTTATTTCCGAACACCCAAAGTGAACGTGAGTTTGCGCTGAATTTACACAGTTAAGTATTCCGTCTTACTTTCCCCTTAACTAATCTGAGACTTCCTGCATTGAGTATTGTGTAGTAGAGTGAATGTGCGTGATATAAACATTGCAGTGGGAGGTGTTCCCAACTCATAAGTTTTCACCTTTCAGGGACTGATGATCGTTGCGAACCTCAGCCTATCCCGTCATTAATGGTTGGCTGTGAGAAAGACTGGCTCTCACTCTCGCCCTATGCAATCCAGTATTGGGAAAAGCTGCTACTAGAACCGTATTCTTATGCCCGAGATGTGGCCTACATTGTGGTTGCACCTGACAATGATTACATCCTTCAGAGGGTGCGCACCTTCTTCAAAGAACTTAGTGCAACATATGAGGTAAGTTAGTTATTAAATAGTATACAAAATCTGTCATTCACATAAATTTACTGATTTTTTTGTGTAGTAGTTGAGGACAGTGTTGGTAAGTTGACACATATTAGGTCTCAAGACCCCACGTTTGAGTAGCTTTGTGTCAGACATTGTCAATTTACTGGTGGGGGGCATGTATTTTATTTGATATTCCCTGAACTAACATGGAATTATACTCTTAGACTTCATGAACCCACTGAGATGAAGAAGCTTTAGTGCTAAGCAGAAGGACTGTGGGGTCCATTTCTTTGGCATACACCCCATGCAGTTGCCAGTTCTCAAAATTAATTTCTTGGAGCAAATGTATCATTTGGAGACTTGCAGTTCTGCAGTGCGATCCCCATTGCCATTTATGACACATGACATACCTAACGAGGTCTCTCCATTACCACATATATGAGAAAGCTGATGCTGGGTAATCTTTTTTTGTGAGCAGCAAGCCATGGATAGTGGAAAAGGATATTCGTATGATAAACTTACTTAAACAAAACTTTAATTGTATGTGTTTTGTACTTTTAGCAAATAACATATATTTAAGGTATATGAGAACAATATGCAGAGCGTAATGTCGATCTAAGTACAGAAAGTAAAAAATGACAAATTATGTAATGAAGAAATTACTGATTTGATGAGATGGGCAAGATATTTAGACATGTGGGACAAATGAAAACTCTGCATTAAGGTTTTGTTGTGGAAATCAGAAGAGAAGAGGCCACTTTTGAGATGTAGGCATTAAATAGCTGTAAATAACATTAGCTCTTTGAGAAATGTGGTGTGAATATGGAGGCTTGATTGAAGTGCAGAGGATCAGTAACTTTATTAACATCGTCAACTAAATACTAGGCAGTAAAAACTCGGCTCTGCTCAGTCTGTTTTACGAAGCATGCATGTGGAAGGTGGCACACAAAAAAGTAGCCCTTTCTTAATGTCAGTAGCAGTGTTTTATTACTAATAGTAGAGCAACAAGTGATTTATTACATTTGGAGAGTGATTTTGTTGTTATTAAAGAATGTTAGTCTCAACCTTCCTGTAGGGCTGCTGTCCTCACGTGACTATGCTTGCTGCTGCTAATACTGGGGTGGGTCTCCTTATCTGTAGACAGGGCTACTTTTTTATGCACCACTATATTGTGTGTTTTAAAGTAGGAGTGATAAATTTTTTAATCATTTGGTATGACGTAGCAGCAACCTATCTCATTTATGATGTGCTGGATGTGACTTGTCAGGTCGTTCAGGTAGGATGGTGATTGAGGTATAAATATTGTCCAATGTGTCCCTTAGACATCTGAGATATTCTGTATGTGATGACACTGGAAGTGTATAATAATTATAACTTTTTCATTTGCTGTAGGTTTGCCGCCTAGGCCGTCACTGCCCTATTACCAAAGTTCTGAGGGATGGAATTCTAAGAGTTGGGAAAACAGCTGCTGTCAAGTTAGCAAAGGAACCTGTTGATGAATGGTTTACAATGCTGGGAGATAATCCAACTACAAATATGCTCAAATTGTATGCTCAAGTAAGTACCTCAAATCCAATAAAGATACTCTTTAAAGTGCCTTTCTGAAATTCAGTTGCGTAGAGGTTTGGAAACAGTGTTTGGTTCCTTCCTGAACTTCAGGACTTACTCACAGGCATTCGTGCTCCTGAACATGAATGGAAAAACAAATACTTAATATATAAAATATTTCCTGATTCATCACCATTCCTTATGTTTATCTCACCTGTTCTTCAGTCATTTATTACTTTGTTAACATACTACTTGTGAAACATGAGGAGCACTTTAAATGACATGAAGTACTACATTAAAAAACCAGGATTTCTACAGACCATATAGATTAGCTTGTACAAGAATACACAAAATAGAATCCTTACTGTATTAAGTGCAGGTTTAGTATGAAAATCTCAGGTGATTAAAACAAGCATTGGCTCTACTAGGAAAGATGACTATGATCAAAAGTAGCGATGTGCAATCTGTGGGTTCCTAATGGCCTGCCAAAGTTGCTATTGTGGCCTCTTGAGTGAATTCCACTAAAAAATAATTTAATATATTGAATTTAAAATAATACTTAAGTGTATTTCAAGCAGTGTGTACACTGTTCAAACTAGAAGCATTTACATTTGCAACCCAAAATTATTGTCATTAACACTGGAGCAGATTGTTGATAGGTGTTCAAAATATTTATTATTCTGTTGTTGAAATAAGTTCACGTTGGCTGACAGTACTTGGTTTAGCATGCATATCAACAGTTCTTCATTTGCTATGTGTGAACTTAACTCATTCAGCTGCTGAAGCTGGTGAATATAAATTTATTCTGGTTAGTAGGATGTTGACTTTGAGAGACCTTATACTTTCAAATGTTCATACTTTTGGTTTCAAAATGGATTTTACGTTTCTGACTAGTGTCTGGCAAACTTAAATAGAGTGGTTGTACGTTGATATTTATCGCTGTGAGTGTTTGTGGGTAACATCCCAGAAGACTTTGTGTCCGTAGCTATACTAATGTGAGAACCTCAATTCTTGCAAGTTTCCAGTACATGGTGACTATGCATGGCAAATGATGAGCTTCTTCAGAAGCACATGTGTTTGTAAACAGACATGATTAGAGGTTGGAAATCTGTCTGTGTGTTGCTTTGTTATTGAGGATCTTTCCACTCTTTAGAATAAAACTATAATTCTTAGAAAAATTTTAGTGCATGAACACTAATAATTTTATTCATCAAAAGCTTCAACAGAACTAGTTTTGACGGAGAAATAACGGCAATAGCCATGACACTGCAACAACTACTTCTCAGACCAACGGCTTTCAAAAAGGCCGTCCTCCTTGTGGACTCTATCTGCCATCGAAACTGTAGCTTCAAACAAATAAGCCACAACCCAAACAGTAAAAGAAGCAAGAAGAACAATAAAACTCCTCAATAGACAGGGCAAGACAGTTGCCTTTCAGTGGGTCCCTTCACACATAGGAATACACGGCAATGAAACAGCTGACCTACTGGCAAAAAAAGGAACCACACTTCAAAACAAACAAACATCACTTAGCTTTAAAACAATTAGGACACTCATAAAACAAAAACACAAAAAAAATTCTCCCAGGAAGCCATTGTCTCATCCAACAAGACACAGTGGCAGAACATTAAAACTACATGGGAAAACAACAAAAAGAAACCCAGAAAACAAGCAGTCACAAATTTCTGGCTCAACACAGGTCACGACTGTCTCGCAGCACACCTCCACCACATCAAAATCTTCAACTATAACTACTGCGCAATATGCAAACTGAACACAATAATGGACAAAGATCACCTCCTTGTGTGCCCAAAACTAGACCATACTTCTAAAGAATTACCAAAGCTGTATTGGGATGCCAGAAGATTAATGGAATAAATCCAAGATCTGCCATTAGACAACAACAACAGCTTAATATGACATGTTTTGCAAAAGTATTATTTTTAGTATTGTCGTTTGGCTTGTTACCCACACAGGGTTTTGAGGTTTACAATTCACTGCTTTTGCAAAAAAGGTTGCTCGTCACTGGTTTAAATAATCTTTAGCATGAACTGCATCCTAATCTTACTTTGGAAACTTCACTGTAGAAAAAGTTCTGTAAAAAATGAAATCTTGCACTGTGAAGTTAGGTGCTTGTTTAACACTGCGAATGTTACATCCATTCCCTGATATCTAGCAGTAAAATGTGGATTTCCTTTTTTTCATAGGTGTGCCGGCACCATTTAGCACCACATCTGTCACAGGTGTCATTGGACAAGACACTTTTGGATCCTCCTGAGGGTTCACAGCCTCCCCGTGTCACAGTGGACAGACCTTTGCCTTCACCTATGCCTCCTCCCTCAACTCCGGAGAGCAATCAGGGGCAAATACCAGATAAGGCCCCCTCCACACCTAAATCAGATCATGGTACGACTTTCAGTTTGTTTATTTTGAAAGTACCACTAGTACGAAGGTGTAAAATGACAAGGTATTTCTATTTTTCATTAGTTTAGAGCCTAAATCTGAAGCCAGCAGGCTACTTCTTCCTCTGGGGGAACCTGAACACTACAAGATTACAAAATGGGTTGTACATGACATAGCACACAAACTTTACCAAGACATTCTTTATTTTCAGAATGTCGTTTGGTTTGTATGGTAAACATGTAAATATAATTTAATTTATGCCTGTAAGAAAAGTGCAGCTTTCCTTCCTTCTGGCAAATTTTACTGAGAATGGACAGTAGATGTGGACAGTTCAGATGTGATTCATATGTGCATCAAAGTAAAGTATAGCTTTCATTCACAAAACTGTCACTCATTAAGTGTTTATTGACATTTGTACAGAATTTTATCGAAACCAGGTGAAAAATATAGATAGTATAGGCACAGTTTTGTTTACACCCCAGATTAAAGTATGGCTTTCACTGCAGCAATTTTCATGAAACCTGCAATTGCTGAATGACATTATTTGGAGCTCTGTAGTGTATTTCATCAGTAACGCCCAAGAAATAAAGGAAAGCCTAAGAAGAAGTTTATTTATACCTTTCAGTAAAGTATGACTGTCACTCAGGTTTTTGAACCTTTAAATCAAGATTTCATTTGTTTAGTTCAAATACAGTACATGAATAGAATGGAGAAATGTAATAACTGTTGGCCATTTTCAAGGAAGAAACACCAAACAGAGAGCTGGCTGCCCAGCAGCACCTTAAAACTGTTCCTTTCTCTGTTTCTCACTGCATCATTCACTGTAATTACCTTAATAAATACTTTTTTTCCACTTCCCTTACCCTGCTATTGAACAGTTACATTCTTAAAATTTGAATATTTTATTATCTGAGGATTTACTTAATGTATGTCATATTTTGTTTCATGTGAATTTGTCTTATATGTATCTGTCATGTGCAGATGGTGACAGTGCTTCAATTGCTCGTGACCCATTGTTATTGGGTGGCCAGTTGAGTGCTGCTGGCGACAGTAATCATGACGACGACGACGAAGAGCCACCAGCAGTAGTGGTTTATCTTGTAGATCCATTCACCATAGGTAGCGACAGCACAGAACTGCAGAGGTTAGCTTGTCTCAGTCTTCTGCGATGCTTCACCACTGTTCTTGCCGCTGTTCCAGAAACCATCCGCAACAATATTAATGTACAGGTATGTTATGTGCTGGTTGTGTTAGGGAATGTGTGTACAGTATAGTCTCAGTTATCTGTCCTCAGTTGCACTGAAGGACTATCAGGTAATGTGGAAGACTAATGAAAAGGATAAGGATAAATATAAATTTTCTTGTTGTAGAATGAATACTGTATGGCATCAAATAAAAATGTCTTATGACCAGAAAGGCTATTTAACATAATGTAAGTTTGTAGGTGAAAGTTCAGTTTTTAGGAAATGAGTGATGTTTGTTCCTTACTGAGCATCTTCCCTTTCCTTTGCAGCTAGCTCATGCCATGTCTTGAACAGTAGTACACCTATAGCACTTCACTCTCTGTTCACCATATGCAAGTGCAGTCTCCATAGCCTTCAGACCAATAGTGTGACACTCTGTAAACTCTCTCTCTCTCTCTCTCTCTCTCTAATTACCATCTAAACGGTCATCACCAACATGACTCACAAGAGCTACCATATCATAGTCGGTCAGCAGTTTTTTTGTTTTGATTCACCCATTCTTCTATGCCACTATTTAATTGAAGACAACTAGTCTCAGTGATAAGTGTTGATTAACATCCAACAAGTTTATTATTATACTGTTCAGGGTCAAGTGTTTTGCTGTAATGTGTTAGTATGTTTGGTATTGTGTGTTATGAAGATGCAGAAATATTTTGGATGTTTTGTACATAATTCTTTCATTTATAATAGCAGCTTTATGAACATTTATTGTCATATTTACATAATGTACACTTCCTCATGTCTACTTTTCATTAAGAAGTATTGGGAATACATTACTTTTTTTAATGTCCTTGTATGCTGTGAAGTCACAAAACACAAGCACAGGGATCTGTTGATATTCATGAGCAGGTAGCCAGGCATAGATGGTTAGAGCAAAAGGAAAAGAGATAACATTAAATTACAAGCATACAGTTTAATTTAGAGTATTTGTTAAATATCATTAAATTCAGTAATAATTATTTTTTAAATTACAGAATCACATTTTAAGCCATTTTTACAGTTTCGGGGGATCTAATTTGCTTTACTGATGTCATGAAAACCCCAGACTAGAAGAGTTTGGGAAGCAGTGATCTAGACAAGTGTTTCCCAAACTTTTTTTTTTTCTTCAGGGCACTTTTGATTTTGAAAATGCTCGACAGATAAACAGAGCAGTGAGAGTATGGGCCTTTATTCAAAAGTAAGTGCAGGGTAACACATCATTGTTATTCAAATGTATTGTGACTTTTCATTTTGCAAACTGTAAGCTCAGTAATTTCTTGGGATTCCCTTTTTTTGATCTACAATTATTTTAGATTAATGGTTAATCTTATGAACCTCACTAAAAAATGTCCCTTCCCTCTTCTCTTGCCCATTGATACAAGAAATTATAACCAGATATTTTCTTCTGCATTGATAGTAATTTAATTTTATCAACCTGTAGAAGGGGCTTGCTTAGTAATAGTGTCTGTTTTTTATAGCTGATCTCTCTAGAGAGCATTGTGGAATTGGGGAAGTCACGTGATCGTGTAAGGCAGAATGATCACATGCGAGCACAAGCATTCTCTGTATTCTCTCAGTGCCGGCGCATGCTTACACACACATCCAACGTCAAGGCACTTACTGGCTTTGGTACTGCTGCCATGGCTGATCTCTTCCTCAAAAGCAAAGATGTATGTATAATAATGTATTATATGTTTTAAAATCCTTTGTAAAAGTACTGTGTTAGCATTTTTTTCCTAATTGGTGTAAGTGTTCCAATTGTTTAAAATGAAAAAAAATATATTTTATGTATTGTACTGTCTAATTCCTTTCTTCATCCTGTTATGTACATGTGATCTGCCATTAGTACTGAGTAGAAAGAGTGAAATTACAGTTTAGTTATAAACATTCTTGTTGTATTAGAGTTGTTATGAAGGTTATTTAAGAGCAGGATGGTGTAGGCAGTAGAATGACTGGACTACTGGCTGGACATCCAAGGAATTATGGTACTGTACCTCCATTTCCCCTTGCATACACAGGGACCACTGTCCTTGCAGTGTTATATGCTGTACCAGCTAGTACACAAGGTTAAGGGAGGTATCTACTATCAAATGTCTGTGTATGCAACTGAACTTTGTATCATGTTTCTTTCAAAGAATTGTCCTTGGTAGTTAACATCAAGCTCAGTGATTTTGCTATCATTGGAACTGTGTGTGACTTTTCTGTCATGGTATTTTTAACCTTTGTCATATGTGAACAGGAGATGTAAATACCCCATAATATGACACTGACAGCCAAATTTTAAGTACAGGATATTAAATAGGGTGAGATTATGTGAGCAGTCCTTGAACCATTTTCCTTTTCAGATAACACATGGCAGCTCTGCATGAATAGCGAAGTTTAGCTGTGTTTTTATTTCTGGTTTATCGGTGTAACTGTTCATTGTTTAGATAGAAACTGATTGACCAGCTTGAAAGAGCATGGTATCTACATTGTTATGCATATATAAGACATACGCCTAGTTTAGTCCATTTTTAAATGGGAGGTTTCAGGCTTCCACCACAATCTAAATTAAGGTTCTGCTTCTGCGTTGTTATGCAGAGTATGTTCGTTGTTGTGTACTAGTGTTTTGGGACAGCCCATTTATCCCACAACTTCAGTAAACAACTACAAACATGTGCTGCATAACTATCCAAAAGAGAGAAGGCTCCGGTTATGAATGTTTTTAAATGTGTGTGTATATTGGAAGAGAAAAACAAAATGACTTAGAATCCATAAGTGAATGACTGATTACCTATTATCAAGACTTGCAAGAACCTGTTACTGGACCATGTCCTGAGCATATTCATAGTCATTTTTGTATGAAAATGTATCTGTAATTTGTAGGAAACAGTCTATGTGGTTGTAGAAGTTACTGGTAAAAGATGGACATTTTAGGTTCCAGAAAGTTGAATGTTAACAAAAGTAATACACAGAGTCTGTAATTCTTGCATTTAGTTGGAAGAATAAGAAGAGCTTTCATGTCTGTATAATGAACACAGCATAAACATGTAGAAATTATATTATACTTTGCTACTTTTTTTTTTTGTGATGGTGCAGATTTTCCATTCCTTTGTGTAATACAAAGAAATTAAAATTGGGTGACTGAAAAAAGAGAGAGCAGGAACCTGCATTCAGGAAACATCACATGACACTTTCGTCTGTTGCTCATGGTATACTTGTGAGTGACCTCAGCTGATTTTGTTGCAGGAGAAGAATCGAGCTCCTTATCGGCTGTATACACCTCCCTATGTTTTGGCTCCTGTAAAGGAGAAAACAGAGTCTGGGGAATCATTTGGTCAGTGCAGCAGTGAGCAGTGTTCTGTCCTGTATGTTGGCTACTGTCTGTCCGAAGATCAGCGATGGCTGTTGGCTGTTGCGACTGATGAGCGTGGTGAAATATTTGAGACATCAACTATTAATATTGACATTCCCAATCGTAGCCGAAGGAAGAAGGCATCAGCCAGGCGTGTTGGACTACAAAAGTTGATGGATTTTATCTTGGGTGTGATGTCACAAAGTGTTCGACCCTGGAGGCTTGTTGTGGGTCGCATCGGCAGAATAGGACATGGGGAGCTGAAAGGTGAAGTGTTACATACTTAAGTAGTGTTCTGACATGTCAATTTTCGATAAGTTTAATTCTTATCATGATGTAATTCAGACTTTTATAATTACATGTTAGTGGATGCATGTGTGTTTTATGTAGTGTCAAACAAACTATCCATATACAGCTTTGAAATAAAAGGCATATAAATGGAGACTCGACTGTACTTCCTGTCAGAGGACTTTTGTCCTAACTGCATTAGTGTTATATTGTGTCCAGCTAAGAAACTCGGTGAACATATCATGTTGCAGTACATTATGAGTTAATGTTAGTGTACAATTTGTTTGTAGGATGGAGTTGGCTTCTCAGTCGTAAATCCCTACTGAAGGCTTCAAAGCATTTGAAAGAGATTTGTGAGCAGTGTAGTCTCATGTACCCCAACGATGTTCCGTGTGTGTTGAGTGCATGTCTTGTGTCACTGGAGCCTGATTCAGCACTCCGACTGATGCCTGATCAGTTCACACCAGATGAGAGGTTTAGCCAGACATCTGTCAACTGCCAGCTCTCAACACCTCATGATGTGTCTTGTACTCACATCCTGGTGTTTCCCACATCTGCTACAAGTCAGGTAGGTCAATGAACACCCCTGAACACACACTGTCATCCATTTTTCAGAATAATGTTTCTAACAAAACCATGTTTATTCTGAGTACTACAAAGAACCAGAGTGTTTACATAGAATTAATTAAGTGGGTTTGAATTACCTGATTTTGGTACCAGATATCATTATTTAATTTGTGTAATTTATATTCTAGATGTGGGCATTGGTATGTTTGTGATAGTAGAGGCATGTGTGAGAACCAAGTGTGAAATCTTCAGATGCGGTTTATTTTCACTCTGGAAACTCTTTGCAAAGGATGGTTATGGATCAGGCCATGTCAAATCACCATATCTCAGACAGGGGGGCTTAAAATGTCACTGTGCAGTAGATTTTGATTCCTGTGTTACAGTTGCTTTATACCTTTACCATGTATTATTCCAGCACCATTTATTGAGCTTCTTGGTCAGTGTCTTGCCTTAGAACAAAAAAAAAAAAAATTTATTGCTATTCTAATGATCATCTGCCACATACAAAAGCAGGAACATCATGACCAGCCTGCGATGTAGTTTTTGGTTTTGTATTGCATTAATTTATGTACCTTACATTACAAATTTATGGTTACTTCACAGCAGGCCACATGCTGTGTTCTTTAATTCTCCATCAGTAATTACTGATACAAACCCCTACTTTATGAACTCTGCTTGATACTTTTTATTCTTATGGTGGTTTCAGCATATTCATGTTATACTACCTACAGTGATGCACATTGCATAAGATACAGTTATTTGTCAAAAGGGCAACTGGTAATGTTTAGAAACTAATTCCATTTTTGTGACATGTAAGTCATTGTCAGGATAAATGAGCTGAACTACATTTCATCCAAAAGTTTCTGGCCTGACCAAATTTTTAAGGTAACAGAAATAAAACAACTTTGCTGTTTTTCAACATAGTCTCCCTTTATTTCAACACACTTTTCACATCTGTGAACTAGTAACTCTTTGCCCTTCAAAAAGTATTCTGGTTCTTTATCTGCAAAATGTTTCATCACAGCAGTTTTGAACTCCTCCTCATCATTATCAAACTTCTTACCCCGAAGATCTTTCTTTAGTTTGGAGAAGAGGTAATAATCACTGGGTGACAGATCTGGGCTGTAGGGTGGATGCTTGAAGTCACATTCCTTCACTGCAGCCTTGGCAGCAGCCACCTTGTGGACTGGAGCATTGTCAGGGAGCAAACAAACTCCACGGCTCAGCATTCCTCTCTTCTTCTGCTTGATAGCATCACATAATTTGTGCAAAATTGAAGCATAATAAGCAGCGTTCACAGTGGTGTTCCTTTCTTTGAAATCAATCAACAAAATTCCTCTGCAATCCCAGAAGATCGATGCCATGATCTTCTTGGCAGACTGAGTGACCTTGGCCTTTCTCGGCAGTGCTTCACCTGGTTTGTGCCATTACATTGATTCCCTTTTTGATAAAGGATCATAATAAAGGACCATGCTTTCATCCCCTGTGACATCTGATTCCAATGCTTGCTTTTGATGGCTACGGCAAAGCTCCTAAATCCTCTGACAACATGTCAAAATGTGCTCCTTCGGAAGTGAAGAAAGAAGTCTGGGCACCCATCTTGCACTGACTTTCTTCATGTGAAGATGTTCATGGATGATCCTAATGACAGTGGTTTTAGGAATTTCCAGTCTTATGGAGATTTCCTTAAGCATTAGCCACCTGTTACTCAGTAGTTTCTCTTCGATATGCCTGATGTTTTCTTCAGTCACTGCCTCCACAGGCTGATCTTCAGGAGGCTCATCTTTTTATCCTGACTCTCCCAAGGTGAAACTGTTTAGCCCATTCCTTCATTGTGAAATTCGAAGGAGAAGCCTCACCATAAACACCATCCAAGCGTTGTTTTATAGCAGCTGGCGCAAGACCCTCTTTGTTGAGGGATTTTATTACCACGCAGTACTCGACTTTCGACATTGCAGTAGCTCAACACCGTGTCCTACTGGCACGAGTGCCTCCAGCATACTGGAGCACGTAGCCGTCTGCAGCTGATACATTAACCTCACCATAGATGGTGCTGTATATGTCTCGCAGCATTTTCCATTTGGCGCAGCTTTTGTATGTCAGGCTGGAAACTTTTGAACCCTACTACTTATGTGTAATATGTATATTACAGTTTGATTGTGGGTGAGAGCAAGAAGGGAATGAGGTCAGTATGAAGACTGTGTTGATGTCTGCTTTTTTGCCCCTCAGCTTTCCTTGTGCTCAACGCAAATGAAGTTACAAAGTTAGGAAAGCTGCACAAAAAAGATAGTGACTAAAGAAATGAAATACATTGGACAAATGAGTCATACTGTCAAGACCAGAGTTAATAAATACTGCTCTCCCCCCACCTGTGTAATCCAGAGAAGTTAGCAATGGTGGAACATGGGCACTGACCTGGCATCATCAGATCCTGCTTACTAACACCAGCCTCCTGACCCCACTGGGGTCTGAGTGACCACTTTAATTTCAACTTTCATACATAACTTTCAGCATCCTTACCTACTCACTTTGACCCTGAAGATGGAAGCAGTAATCTTGGTATCCTGCAGTGAGTGTGAACAATGTTATAAAAGGTTGATTTTGATATGCTTATGAACAGTTTGCCTGTATAGCCTGCTTTTTTGGGTGTAGTGGTGGTTTTCTTTATCGTTTATTGTTCAGCCTTTAAATCCCAGTGTATCCAATGATGACCCACATTATTTTCATTTTAAATGCCTGTACCTGCATAGGCAGTGTTTTACCTTTCAGCAGTGAAGATTTACATTTAATGGAATGTGGGCTGCCCATTTGGCTGATAAAGTTGAAGAGTATGTGCTGATCCTGGTGTGTAGCATGTTCTGGCATTACAGAGTGCTGTGGATATATCTTATCTTGAACTCCTGTGTGTAGGCTGCTGAAGTGTTCAGCCCCAAATTGTCCACGATTGGGTGGGAGATTGATGCACAGTGATAGATGGGCTAAATACTATGTCAAGTCAAAATTCTGCTGATCAGCTAAACAACCTGCATGCTTTGTTTTCAGTCATCTCAGACAGCATTCCAGGAGCAGCACATCAATGGTCCAGATCTTGGGGATGATGAGTTGTTCTCAGCCCTGAATGATGATATGCCAGAAGGAATAGAGGGCATGCAAGACTTCAATGATATATTTTCATGGCCTGAAACAGGGCCTGGTGGTACTCAAAGCCCTACAGGGAGCCCTCGAAGAGGGGATTCCCCTTCACAACCTGGAAGCCCATCTTGTGGTGTTGGTGGTACCTCAGACCAGCATAGTCCCTTTCCTTGCAATGGATCTTCACGAGTAAGTAAACTATATAAGAATATTTTCAGGAGATATATGCAGAGAACTGTGGCATAATGTGTGGAAAATGTGGTATTTTGCATGGAGTCAGACTTATTTTAATGTAATTGAGATGGGTTATGTGAGTTGTGGATATTAAATAGCGGGACTTTGTATGTCACTTCTCACTTAAGTACATTTGTACTAATTACTGCTGAACCTTGCCCCAGTTTTATGGCAAACTATGCCCCATTACATTGACATTGTGACTCTTAGTAATTTTTATAAGTCGTTACAAGAGCAAGAAGTAGACTTCATATATATCTCATAAATTGGAAGATTACTGCCGCCAGTACTTTCCGTTTGTTACATGGGACTTATGAAGAAATTCCTGTATCAAGACCTTGTCTGCTTGAATGATGTACAAGGTTTACAGAAGGAAGAGAGATTGTGGAAGACCTGGTTGCGCAGTAATGATGAAAACCGTTGGAAGTGTAGAAAGTGTGGACTATTAGTTTTAAATTTAAATTTAATTTATTTTTGTTTGATCCAGAAGGGGGCTGTTGCCTACAGGGTATAGAACATAGAACAGGATGTAGTACAACTGATTATCATGTAGACATCTGAATTCAAGGTTTAACAAAATTACAAGAAGAGAGCTGAAAGAGGGCCAGATTTATGGAATGGAGGTTCGCTTCTGTACCAGAATAATGCATTGGTGTGCAAAGTGCCAGTTCTTAGTTGAGGAACAAATTCAGTACTTGATCGTGCTCTGTGCTCACCAGATATTGCCCTTTGAGACTGTTTGCTTATGTTAAAATAGGACAAATATGCATAAAGGAACCAATGTTCAGGCACTCAGAGACTTACATAAGCAAACAACAAGGAAAGTACTCTTGCAAAATCATTTCAGGTTCCCAATTTTGAGGTATTATTTCAGAATCAGCTCCGTTTGTACTACAGCATATATCCAAAGTATATCTGAGCTGTTGCCATGAGTATCCCAGTATATCCTGGGGTGGTAGTAGTGGTAGTAACAGCAGCAGCTTTGATTATTCATCCTTTTGACTTGACACCATAACTTGTGGCAAATGCATTTTGCTCTTTACTTAATGCCAAGAAGGGAAACCAACTGGACTGAGATTAGGTGATCAGGGAAGAGAGAAATTGATCTCCTCTATTTGTGCACTTATTCATTGATTGCCATACAGTGGTCCTGAAATGTTGAGCATTCAGTTTTGCTTGAAGACGATGTAGCACAGCCCTTACACTGTTGAAAGGGTACCTTTACAGCGTGACATTTGCTGAGTATAAAAATGAGTGTGCTGCCTACTAGGATCAGCTTAATTTTTGTTAGGGATTCTTAAAAATGTCCTCAACAATTTAATTTTACCAGTTCCAACAAGCTTGGTATTAATTACTCCTCTACTGAATTATTATGTACAGAACTCAATAACATACATAAATAAATAGTAAATATCTGTATTTTATGCAAGTTTTATAGTTTTTTTTAATTTTAGAATAATAAATTTCATTAAATAAACAACTAATTTGTGTTTGAAATTAAATAACAGTGGCTGAATTCAAATGATTTTCAAGAAGTAGGCCATGATTTTTGCAACACATTGTACGTTCCATGAAATTTCCTTTGTTTAATGATGTGGACGACTCATCATTGCCCTGGAACAGAAGTTACTGATTAGCAAGATAACACACAGCATACAGCTTCAACAGATAACAATCACGAGTTTGTAATTTTGAGTGCTTTTGCTGCGCACTTGACAAATTATTTAAATTCAAGGACCCCTGTTTATTCCATACTTCATGCTTATTCGGAAAAATAAACAGGACCAACAAATACAGTTGGTTGTTTCACATCCTGCCAACTAGTCAGCTGTTTCATACTTAAGAGATACAGAAGTCTGTTGTATATCATTGTGTCTTAGTCTAATGATGAGTTATTAAATTGGGTAACGGTGGAGTAGGCCTACCTCATACTCACTATTCTTAATCTTTCATGTAGCAGGTGCACAGAAAATGGATTATCTAATAGTTTTTTAAAAACTGTATTTTCAGCCATTTATTTTAATCAGTCTTGAAAACACTCTAGTGTGACAAACGAAGGCAGCATACTGTCTAAATACAAGTATATTGCAAAATACATTAAGAAATAATGCAAAGATAACAACATGATAGTTTTTGTGGCATGACACTCTCACACCTTCAGATTACAATCTTGAACACTGGTCAAGCAGTGCTGGCTAGAGACAGCACAGCTTGCAATGTCTATGGCATATGGTTCCATCAGAACCTAAAGTAACATGTATGCGGCATGCTGGGAAAGTCCAGAACAGCTAACTCCTTGAGTGCAGGTGCAGCAAAGTTGAGCAGAAGCATTATAGAATGACATGGAGAAAAGAGCTAGCCCACACAATTGTTTCACGCGTTTATAAACACATATTGGGTAGGAATTTATAATGGGTGTGCACTGCATACATAGCACACCTGGAGGAGATGCCCCTGCTTTACAGTATTTCTATAGAGAAAAGCAAAATTTACTCTTTTTCTTTTTCAGTTCTCTGTATTTGTTATATGTTGTTTGGAAGAGAGCCACATTTTCAACATTTATGCCTGTTTACTGTTTCTGTCTTGCAGTATATTGCTCTATCAGAAGATGCAACTCTGTCATTGTTATTTTCTATCCTTATATGCATTAATGTGGAAAGTTCAAAACAAGGTTGCTTGTCCGCTCTTTAACATATTCCATCTGCAGGTTACATCATTTGTTTCACAGCTCTTACTGAAGCACCTTATGAACTGTTGTTCCAGGAATACCTACTCTAAATTTGCTATTTTGATGCATATGAAACTAAATAAGGAAGACTAATATGAGTAAAGTTCCTGAATGACAGGTTGGATGTATACCAAACTACAGGCTGAATTTACACCAAAATCATAATACAAATTGGGGACACACACACACTTGTATTTCTAAATCAAAGTTTGTTATGTTATCCCATCTTGTCATGTTCAGTAAATAATAAACTTTAAATACATTCATACTTTAATAGAAACCCTGTACATATTGCTGTATGTACATTATTTATATTGGAGAAATGGCCAAAAAAGATGTTTCTGTTTTTCAGGGTGGTGCAAATCTTGGAGTGGATACTCAAGAGGAAGTTGGGACATTACACCAGCAGCCGTTAGCTCTGGGTTATTTTGTGTCCACCGCTCCCACTGGTCGCATGCCCAAGTGGTTCTGGGCTTCTTGCCCACACTTAGAGAATGTCTGCCCAGCATTCCTGAAGAATGCTCTTCATCTCCATAGTCCAGCAATTCAGCAGAACTCTGATGATCTCCTGCAACAACAGTCAGCAGTTACTGTGCATCCTCTTGACTCCCAGTACACCACAGATGTGCTCAGGTAGAAATATGCCTTCAGTTGCAGGACTTTCTCAAATCTCAGTTTTGATCTTTGGATCCCAAGATCAGAACAAATGTCTAAACCCATTTTTTGTAATCATTTTTTGTTATGCAGCTAAAGTCATGCAATTAACCAGCATAATCACGCCATATATAATGCTGTTACGCAGTAGCAGTTTGGAGTACATTGCTTGGCTGGTGCTCTTGGATTGTCTTTGAGACAGTATGGGTTTCTATCTTAAGGTTTTATTCATGGAATTGCTTCCACGGAACACCATGGCCATGACCATTGTGGATATTTTTGTAGTTCTCCATCGTGAGCGTACGTTGTCTGTAAAAAATAATACTTGCACATGAGTTTGACCTTCAGCAGCATTTTAATAGGTTTTCTAAATGAAAGAGTCTCATAACTAATTGGAAGTAGTTAGGATGAATAGAAATAGGAAGCCATCAGATAAGGCAAAAATAAAAACATACATCAAAGGCAAAAATATTTTTTTTATTAATGTATTTATTTTGCCTCATTTGCATCCTGAAATGCAGTTGCTGAAGCTCATCTAGCTGGGCACCCTGTCTGTATGGTATGGTTGATATACACCATTGTTTTAGTGTAACCTTCTGCCTCCATCTTCAGAATAGCTTTTCCTCACAGTGGAGGTATTCCACACAACGCTAAACATTAACTCTCTTATTGTCTTTAACTTTCTTGAATTATGAAATGAGGGCTTAAAACTCCATATTTTCTTAAAATACATAACATCTAGATATTTTTAATGCACTCCAAGAATTATTGATGTGCAGTCTGTACAGGTAGGACAACACAGAGAGGCCTAGTTTACCTGCATTTGGAGTTAATGTAAACAGTTAATATTTGCTGTGTTTATTGTAAATGAGCACAGTGTTGGGAATGTGTATTATGCATCATTGAAGACAGAATATGTATTAGAATGTCCATATTGAAGATGGCAGATAAATGTTCATTGCAGAGGGCAAAAATTAGGTGCAGAATCCAGGTTAGGAAACAGGAGTTACTGATCTACTCTGCTGGGAATGTCAGTGGAAAGAAAATTGTAGTAGGAAATCATCTGTGTGCAAAAATAAAACTTCTTATATGGTGATGATGAGAGGCAGAAGTGTTGTTTTGCCTACATGCACAGAGTCTTAGAAAATGTGTTTTGATTTATTTCAGATATGTCCTTGAAGGTTATAATGCATTATCTTGGTTGGCACTGGACTCAAACACACGAGATCGTCTGTCATGCTTGCCAGTACATGTCCAGGCTTTAATGCAGCTGTATCACATGACTTCTGCGCTAGTCTGACCAACGTAGTTGCATGAGACAGTGTAGTTGTTAAGTGCAGTACGTCGCTGTACATTTATCAGGGGTAAAGTTTTGTTATTTTGTGATTGTGCCGAGGGGAGAGTGAATGTGACGGAAGAAAGTGCAACTTGAATTATTAATTCAGCCAGAGGAGAGGGACTTATCACACAAGCGTGTTTCAGCAATAAATCTGTTACATTGTAGTAGTAAATTTCAAAACATCGGTGGTGGAACATGGAATATGATGCCAGTGTAAAAAATTAAGAAAAGCATGTGCAGTTTTATGTTGAATCTTTTCCCCTCCCAAGGAAGATGACAATCATGGTGAAAGGATTATGACATTTGTTTTTGGCTGGAATAATGTCTTTATATTATTGTTTATAAATATTTTATTTTTGTGACTGGAATGCAAAACTGTAGCCAAAGATTCACAAAATATTCTACATTTTTGTATATTTTGTGGAGGACATGTTATAAGAAAACAGTCCAGTCACTATGAGAACGTACCAAAGGAAAAGTAATCCATTTTATATTTCTCTGGTTTCTCTGTTTTCTTTGTGAAATGTGATGGGAATGAAATTCAAGTAGACATATTGTCCAGTTTAATTAATAGTTTTGAAAAACTTTTTGTTATTTATTCTTTACCTGAAGTTGAATATATTGAAAATCAGTAAACACTACATTGGTATTTTAAAGCAGGGGGCCAAATCATTTTATGAAGGTTGCTACCAGACTGCCAAACTAAAATATGGACTAAAACCGTTTTGCATGTTCTGGAGTTCGGTAAATGTTAAATGACAGAGATTTGTTGAAATTGGTTGTGATGAAGTGGAATGTTAAATGGTGATCAAAGATACTACAAGAGTGTTATTCTCAATCTCAAAAAATTGTGATTTATTGTAAAAGTTGCAGCAGTTGTCCATGGCAAAGGAATTTTATTTCCTGTGATATAGTACTTTGTCTCGTGATTATGATAAATCGGATTTTACCGGTGATTGTTGTCTCGAGCCCCCTCCAAGATCGTCATGGAAGAAAGATTAAGATAATTGACAGAGCCTACTCATAAAATCCAGACCACCTAAGTGAATTTGTAAAGATGTTATTAGCTTTTATTTCTTCAGTTTTTATATAATTTAGGGACATGGGAAGTCTTGTATTATAACTACAATATATAAATATACATATAACTTTATATATATAATTATCTATGTATAAAAACAAATTATATATATATATATATCGTATATTAATGAAATAGTACAAACTGTTGCTTGATGTTAATCGAGTAATTAGTTAACCTCTTCAGTTGGAATGTGTCCTGTCTTGTATATATGAAATATTCAGAGGATGCATGAATGGATAATTGTGTGGGTGTTTCAATTTAAGTCTTGTTCATTGTGTACATTTTGTACAGATAACGTCTTCTAGTTCTAAAAAACTGTGTAATATTGTTAAATATACCACTTGAGGTTGATGGAGATTGTCATTTTAAAGCGTAGGAAATCATTTGGGGCATCACATTTTGTATATTTTAAACAATTTTTTTTTAAATAAGAAGACTGGAAATGAGCACATGACATTAAGTTTGTGTTCAGCTGTTCAGAAGTTAATGAAATTCGAATGTTTATGTCACTTTTTTTTACCTTGTTCCTTTATAAAAATCTGCTCCTTCTGGAAGTACAATTGTAGATTATGGGCTCAAATGGGTGATGTGCCATGAATGAAGTGTAATATGTATGTTTCCTGATTGTGAAAAGACCAACCACAATAGAATATGATGCAAAGATTTATTTATTTTGTATATACGTAACATACATAATGCAAGTATTACGTGGCTGGTCTCTTTACACATGTATAGAACATCCTTACCCTTCTCCCCAAGAATGAAGTGTACAAAGATTAGAATCTATCAGCTCTGTTACGTAATCACTACAGAACATGGGTAGTGGACTTGTTGAAAATACATTTTATTGAGGAGAGACAGTTGCCAAAGGTGGCTGTACTCATTCCTTTTTGTTATTAGGAATATTATATACCTGATTCTTTTACAGTTATCAGTTAACCCTTTGTGGTAAAAAAATGTACATAGTTATTACTTTTTTGCCACAGGCATAAGGAGTACGGTAGTTTACCCACTTCTCCCTTCCCTGGTCACCTGTGTTTTTCAGGTGTAAAAGTTATTGCAAAGTTGAACCACTGCAGGGATTAACCAGGAATTGGAACTGAGTTAACATGAAAAAGATCCACTTTTTAAAAAAAGTAATAAGAATGCTTTATCAAAACATAGTTTTTACAAAATAATGAAAGCTACTGAATATACAAGGTTGCACCCACCTTTTTTTATGGTGCATTTATCTGAGTATGTTGAATAGGAAAATGAAAGAGCTGTTTCCACTTCTGTAGTGAAAGAACATTTTTTTTTCAGGATTGCAAGCAAAACTTAGAAATAAATGCAACATTCTAAACAAAGAATAATGTCAAAAACTGTGACATTCAAACTTTTTATACATGTATTTACTGTGGTAATGTAAAAAATTTCATACAAGCAGAAAATGTTTTTGTTATCGATATGACCTCCTGTTTGGAGGCTCCATAAGGCAGACATCCTTGGACCAAAAAGTAGTGAAGTCCCTTCACATAACACTTCTTCCTCTCCTGATAGCATAATTAATAAACTATCTGCATAAAATATTGACACCAGGCATTCTTAAATCAGGACATCATGTGTTATTGAATTGTTAAATAAATGTTCTGTATCAGTGTTGGAATATTTATGTGAAGGGATAGTAGCTTCACCAAAACCCTGCCGTGTCATGTGGCCTGAGCATTCAACTTCTGAGCCTTGCTCAGCCATCACAACACAACATGAAATTGAATTTTGAAGATGATGAATTGTAGTATTTATTACTTGGGTAGTAAAATAATGGGAATTATTATTAATTATTATTATTATTATTAAATAATACAGTTTTATGTGTACAGAGAAAAAATGGGCTTTTTTTTTTCTTTGTGGATACTTTCCAATTTACTCTTCACAGGACCATACAACGTGAACAGTCTTCTTATCCTAATTGTTCATATCCACTCCAAGACTGTCATTCCTGAATCCAGTGAAGTATATTTTAAAGCTACATGTACTCACTTCCATTGAACTATTTTTTGAAATCCCTATCCATCAGCCCTCTTCATAGTTTAATGTGAAGTTGTAGCAACAATAAAATTGCGGGAAACAAAATCAGAGAAAGTGTACTATTTTTTTATATTTTACAGCATATCCATGTTGATTCATTGAAACTAATATCAGACAAAGCAGAATCACGTGTACCCATTCTGTTCACATTTTACATAACATACAAATTTAGTAAGTCTTAAAATTAGATACTGATAAGCCTATATTACCACCAAAACTCATCACATAGCGAGGGAAGTAAGGAACTGAGTTTCCCTATTTTTCTTTAGGCCAGCAGAGTTGAAGCACATGGTTGTGTGTGGACACCAGTCCTTTACTTGTCCACAAAGTCATCAGGCTTGTTCAGGCACTTGCAATAGCATGTGATGAGATTTTCTGAGCCTGCTCTCAAACATGCTTCTGGATCTCATCTCTTGCTGACCCAAGAGATAGTTTTCTGCCATTTTCCAGATGATTGAAAGTCTGAGGGGGCTGACTTTGGGACTGTATGGGAACATGTTTTCAATACCTGGTGTAGAGCAAAGCAGTGGTGGTGTCAGCAGTATGCAGACTAGCATTATCTTGCACTAGCAGATCACTTCGGGTAAACAGGACAGGCTTTGGACATTGAATAGCTTTCCTCTCTTTTGATTCCATTGTAAGATTGTGCACTGACACACCACGAGGAACACAAATGCAGTTGTTTTGAAACTTTTTAGGGAATATTTGTTTGGAGAGATTAAGCATATAAGAATGAACTTCAAAGGGAAAGGGCATTTCATTAAGAAGAGCCCAGATGTAAAAAGTTAACCTTTAAAAAACAGGACATGACTGAGAGGAAGAGGATGTCTGTTCACACTGTGTGGCCAAGATCAAAGAGCTGTTATGTCATGGTCCAGATTAGTGTAAGGAGCTGTTGCAGTTCTTACATGCACTAAATAACTTTTCATCCTTTATTTCACAGTTCCAGTTCATCACAGGCTCTTAGTTTCAAAGAATCATAATTTAATGCATATAATGGACTGGGTTCATGGATGAAGGGCAATAAAGACAGACCAAGTTTGTTCATTGTCATCTTTGTTATGTTAATGTCAAGTCTGTTGGTAAATTGCATAAATTCAGTTGATATCAGCCAACATGGTACACTCTGCATCACATCTCATAAGTGCCTTTCCAGGCACGAATGGGGTTAAGGTATGAGAATGTGACACACTATTGTCTGAATTGTGACACCTTGTCATTTTGTAGGTGGGTAGAGTGGCTTCAGAGTAACATAGTTTCACCATCTTTAGAGCACAGCTGCACATGTTATGTTACTGTCCTGTCAGTGGCGTACCCCGGGGGGGGGGGGCTGTTCAACCCCCCCCCCCCCCCACAAAAAAAAAAAAAAAAACAAAATGGGGACTCCCCCCCCCGCGTCATTCCCCCCCCACCCCCTAAAAAAAAAAACATTTTTTTTTCATAAATTACAGCT